>Ga0208411_1002102_pt1 | contig 12477 bp, 10 predicted proteins | sample ETN01SmetaG_4_FD_185793 | JGI IMG/M metagenome (GOLD analysis project Ga0208411, IMG submission 185793) | Marine microbial and viral communities from oxygen minimum zone, Eastern Pacific Ocean - ETNP2014F12-01SV261 (SPAdes) (version 2) | ecosystem: Environmental > Aquatic > Marine > Oceanic ...
TTGGCTAGTAAGGGCTGTTGCATTGACTAGTAGTGATCCGCTAAATCACACCTCTGTAGTATTGATCATAGAAAAAAATCAGAAGCCAATCAAAATATGCTCTAAATGCTTGAAAATTTCTTCTTGGCATTGTTCACATGCACCTCTAAGCACCGGGGCTTTTTGTTTTGGGTATAGACATGTATCTCAGTCTCTAGATCAGCATCACTGAAGATCAACCCATTCCTTGCCATAAAAGCATCAATGAGTTAAAAGTTTGAGTACTGTCACATCAGACAACGAGTGATGAGAAAATCTCCCCACGCTTACGAGCTGATTATCGTAATTGGCATTGCCCTTTTGTTCGGAGCGCGATTCACATTATTCACTCTGCGCCCCCTACTGGTTTGGTCTGTCGCCCTTTTGATCACCTTGATCACCAAAGCGAATTCGCAACGACAAGAGAAGCCGAGCAAATCATCTGCAAATCCAGTAACTACCAAGAATATTAAAAGTGCCACAAAACCAGCACCAATCCCTGAATGGGGACCCCATGCAAATCAATTAACCAGCAGTGAAGCTGCTTCGCACATCCTTCCTTCTCCAACGCGTGCGCGCAAGAAGTTCCATCAAAAGCAACGTGTATCTAATCTGAGTCACTAACTAAGGCAACTGGCCATTGACAACACTGCCAGTTGGAGAAAACAAATATTTGCTTGGCTGTAAAGCTGACATCAAGCAAGAGATCAGACAAAAGGTGCTTAAAAGCTGTAGTTAGCAACCCCAACAACTCCTGGGAACTTATTTGCTGCTAAACCTCGACTCATCTAATTGCGCTGAAAGAGCCCTTTCCACCCGTTGCCTTCCTTCATGGGAAGGCATTCATTGTTAGTAACTTTATACTACCGTATTTCAAGGGCTGAGAAGCAGACAGAGAACTGTCTGATGTTATTACTTAAGCAAATATGCTTATCTGCGTCCTCCCACAATCACAGGCGGCGTTCCGCCCAGTGTTCCAGGCAAGGCAGGCACTACTTCGGTACGGCCATCCCATTTATCTAAAAACAGCTTGAAAAGCACCTTGTCGTCAAGGGTGCGATTAAGCGTTTCATATCGCTGAGCTTCCTGCTCAGCAATTTTTACTTCAGTTTGCGCCCTGAGAAGCTGTTGTTCTGCGATCTGCTTTTGCTCAATCGCTGCTCTGTACTCTTCTGCAATTTGCAAACCAGTTAAATCCAGGCCACGAACTTCTACATACTCGAATTTGTCAAGCTCTTCTGCTACAGCCCTTTCAACTAGTTCTGAGATGTCACTCCACTTGCTGGCGATAGTAACTAGTTCGTATTGAGAGAACACTGACTTAAGTGCCTTAAGCAGGGAAGGTTGGATGATGCGTGGATAAATTTCTCGATCATTACTTGCAATTGTGCTATAAATCCGACCAGCCTCGCCAGGCCTTACAGCGTATTTAACCGTGGCGGTTGCTTCAATTACTTGAAGGTCTTTGGTAAGGGATGCAAATTTCTCAGGCTTCACCTGAGTGCGTACGTCAAATGGAAAAACAGCCTGAATGAAGGGGATCTTGAGATTCAGCCCAGGCAATCTTGATCCACCGCTGACCTTGCCCAAGGTGGTTACGACAGATACCTGACCAGCGGGAACAATGAACAGGGCCTGGGATATCAGGATAAGGCTCGAAAACAACAGCGCTAGCAGAAGTGATGCAGCACCTTGAGGGCTATTAGGAGTGACGTTTCGAAAGGGTGTTTCCATGCAAATGTCGCAGTAGCTAAAGCCTATGGAACTTTCCACCCAAATGCTCGATGGCACTCACATGATTGAGGACCTCAACACCTTCAGGACTTTGAGTACAAAATCAACCTGATAGCCAAATCAACATCTAATTGAGTTGTTATCAATGATAATGCTGCACAAAAAGGCGCCCCACCAAGTCTGCTCGTGGCCATCTACTCTGCAAATCCAGCTAAGGATCTACATCAGTTCCTGAGAGCAATAATTTAATTAGCAGCAGAATCCGCAAACACAGATGTCAAGTTCTCTGCAAATTCATCAAGTTCAGTTCCATTATTGAGTCCAATAGGATCTCCACAATCTCTCGCAACCAATGTCACAGCAAGGGCTGGCACCTTGTCTTTATCTATATTTTCCAGTTGCTTATCATTAGATATCAGAGCTGTCCATAAAGAAGGGTTAAATGAAGGCTTACGATTCTCAGCGATTGCGATCTTAAGTGCACTTTGTTTTGTAAGCCCCATCGCTATCCCATTGCAGAATTTATTTGAATAACCTTTTGCTACTTTGAGTTCTATCGTAGTTGCATCATCTAAATTTGCGAGTTCAAAAGCCAAGGTCCTTAATGGGAAGCTAGTATTAAAAGCAAGAATTATTAAGACCAGTAGTATTACTCCATGCTTTAATCTGCCCAAAAAAGACTTGAAATTTCGCATGGCCAACGCACTGTTTTCATGATGCTGCCACAGATGGCGATAGTTGTTAAATGGCACTTGCTCTTGATGTATAGCGGGTAATTTAATTAGTAAAGCAGTGATCCGAGAAGCTCATATTTAATCGCTTTGATCAAGGTTGCAGGCCAGATCACATTGAGTCAGCGCCGGATTGGTAAGTCGCTCAAGCACTCGTGCCATATCCACTGCAGAAAGCTCTCCGTTGCTATTCCATTTATATGTGGTCTTGCGTTGGGCTTGTGGCTTGTCGTTTTTATTGGGGGTGGGGCCATGGGTGCTCATGCCTGGCTCTCAAAGTTGGTCGCCATATATAACGCCAAGATTTGGTGTTTAAGCCGAATGCTTAAGCAAGCTTTACCGAGTGTTTCCTTCACGTATAGGCGAGTGCTGCCTTGGTCGACGTCATTAGTGGTGTTTCAGCTGAGATGGCCAAGAAATCCTTAACTGTCGTGGCCTTTGATTACGTTCATGGACGAGGGGGGGGATTCGGTGCTAAATGTGTAAGCGATTTTCGAACAGTCGTCATGGACGTGGTTTTGCCTGCAGTGCACTTTGCGTCAGCAGTCGGCCCATCAATCCGTCCTGAGATAGCACTACTCATAGCTGGAGGACTTTTCCTCCTTGCCACCCAAGTCTTCGTTAAGAAGCAGGGCTGAGCACTCTGCTCTGTTAATGGGAGCAATCAGCTGAGCTTTGGCTTGACAGGCCTCAATATCCATTTTCTCTCGTGTGAGAGACGAAGTACCCTCCTGCCAACCTCTGGCCAACTCTAGGTAAATATTCCTGGACAGCTCAAGGTTGTTTTAACGATACAGATTCTCTAAATCAATAACCTTGGCAGAATCACCTTGCCGAGAAAAAAAATAACAATAGAATCTCACTGCAAACGAGATTAGGTCATTTAAATAATTCACCTTTTAACGGTTGCGGGCGCCATAACAGCCAAGAGTTGCTTTACAGGTGATCAACCTTGATCCTGATTCCATATTTGGTCTATTGAGGCATTGCAAACCTTGAAAAAGGTTGGAAGTTGCTTAATGTGCTGATCTCGCTGAGCAGCTGTCTTCTTGCCGTAAAAAAGGCTTGCCTTTTACCTATTTGAGAATAAAGTTCTTTTGTTGTAGTTTAAATTCATAGGTCACTAACTGTACTCAGCAAAGTTTACTAGTTATTCGAATAATACTGCGGAACAGCCATGTGTTTAATCGGGCTACTTGGACTCTTAGCACCAAGGCTAGTGCTAATTGTTCTTTGGTTCTTTTACCAACCATTTGTGATGGTGGCATTCTCAGGCGTCTGGATTTGGCCACTACTGGGCCTATTTTTACTACCTACAACGACACTTGCTTATTGCTGGGCTGTAGCTTTGGATAGTAGTATCACAAACTTCGGTGAATTATTTAACCTGGCAGTTGGCTTGCTTATAGACTTTGGCATTCTTGGCAGTGGAAGGGGAATGCTGCGCAATTAAAACAATCAAATGCATCTACTGCTCTAGGATGGGGTAGCGATATTGATTATTATAATTATCTGAATTCATCTATGAAAATGGGCAATATATGCAGTTTTACTCAGCAGTTTTACGGTCGCTAACTATCCGGGCTAGTTCTAAAAAGTAACCAGCTACTACAAACTTGCCACGATTATTTCGACTTGAGTCTGGGTCGCTTCGAATGGTGGCCGTTTCCGCCATCAACAAATCGAGTTCACCTTGAGATAGTTCATATAATTCTGAGAGGTTCACCTCCCTTCGCAGTAGATCTGAGCGAAACCAGCGGTCTTGAGATTCCTGTGGAGGAACACCTGGTTCAGTTGAATGAGCACCTGAAATTCGATTCAATGACTTAAGCCAGCAGAGAACATCTGTTTAGCGTACTTTGCGTCACAAGTAATTATGCATCAACTGTTTACGCTTATCGCCATTGCACTAGCAAATCCATTCTCAACCGCGTCAAACCTTCTGGTGTTTATTGAGATCATAAATTAGAATCGCTCTTCAGGAGCCAAACTATTTAAGTGTCGTCTATAAAACTGTGATTCAACACCCTTATGAGGTGATCGTGATCGGCTCAGGTGCCACTGGAGGAGTGGCTGCGCTAACCCTTGCAGAAGCAGGAGCACGTGTACTCGTTGTGGAAGCAGGGCCGATGCTGTCTGCCCAACGTGCTTTGGGCTCAGAGCCTTGTAATACCCTCGGGCGGATAGAAGGCCTATGCAGCGGCAAGCATCGGATTCAAGCTCAACATCCAGGATATTGGAAAGCAAATCCTCTGCTATATGCGAATGAAAAGTTAAATCCCTATACACATCCTCCTGATCAACCATTCATCTGGACTCAAGGACAGCAAGTAGGAGGACGGAGCCTGACCTGGGGAGGAATTACTCTTCGCCTCTCTGATCAAGATTTCAAGGCTTCATGCCGAGATGGCTATGGACCTGAATGGCCACTTGAATATGCCGAATTAGCTCCGCATTACTCTGCCCTTGAAGATCGCTTGCAGGTTCATGGTTGCCGGGATGGGTTAGAGCAGCTACCCGATGGAAATTTCATTGCTCCTTTACCATTCACAGCAAGCGAACAGCATTTCGCCAGTGCTGTTAATCAAAAACTTGGCTATCCAATAATTCATTCACGAGGGTTCGGACCTCACAATCCTTTAGTAGAGGGCGCTTGGCCTCGTTCAAGTAGCCCAGGTAGCACCCTGAAAATGGCACTTGCCACAGGGAAAGTAGAAATTCTCAGCAACCAAAAGGCTGAGCGATTGCTTATGCATCCTGATCGTTGCTCTGCCCGAGGTGTGCTCGTGGTCGATCAAAGGGATGGCAGCCGTCAAGAGCTAAATAGCGAACTAGTAGTGGTTTGTGCATCAACAGTTCAAAGCTTGCGTCTGCTTTTGAGTTCAGAAGCCAATAATCAGAACGATGGTTTTGATGATCCCTCTGGCAACTTGGGTTGCTATCTGATGGATCACGTCTCCACCTGTCGTTTCTTTGCTCTGCCACGTAACAAAGACAGCAAACTTTCCCAAGCTGATTCAAGTGAAAATGTACTTTCTGGCGCTGGAAGTTTCTTTCTTCCTTTCGGCGCTGATCTATGTCCTAATGACCAATCATTATTCCTGCGGGGATATGGAATCTGGGGCGGAATCGATAGGTTTGAACCACCAGGTTTTTTGAAACGTATTCCAGAGACAGCCACAGGTTTCTTGATCGGACATGGAGAAGTGCTGCCTATGCGCCACAACAGAGTGACCCTCTCAAACGACTTGGATCAATGGGGTGTCCCAATACCCCATATCGAATGCAAGTGGGGGGAAAACGAGACTGCCATGGTCAGTCATATGCAAAGCACGATCAAAAAGGCAATACAAGCTGCCGGTGGAACCATGTTGCCACTCAAGGACTTAATCAAACTCTCTGTGCTGGAACCACTTCTCGAAGGTGCACTGGCCCTGAGTGAGACTTCACCACCCCCTGGTTATTACGTGCATGAAGTCGGGGGAGCTGCTATGGGAGAGAGTGAAGAATTCAGCGTATTGGATCGCTGGAACCGTCTTTGGCGATGTCCAAATGTGCTCGTAGTGGATGGAGCGTGTTGGCCCACCTCAGCGTGGCAGAGTCCCACGCTCACGATGATGGCAATTACTAGGCGGGCTTGCCTGAAAACTCTTAGCTCTCAGCATGGCTAAACAAATCATTGAGATATCTCTCGGTTACGGCCCGATCGCTACAACCGTTTTGAAACAAGAAATGGGCCAGCGCTGAGCTCATTACCCGGTATTGATCCCAGTTGGGATTAGAGCTAATGAACTCCTTCATACCGATGTAAAGCACCTCAGGTATTTCTGCTTCCAAACTCACATAAGTGGGTGTTTCTGCTGCGACTGTGGAAGCTTCATTGATTTCAGCGCATCGCTCAAGGTGATTACGATCCATGCAACTCTTCCAGCAACGGTTCTTTATGACCACCAGCAAGCCACATTTTTGAGTACTAAGTCAAAGGTTGCAGGCAATTATTAAGCTGTCCTGTGAGCAGGCAAGACTCACGTAATAACAGGTCTTTTCAGTTAATAAGGTTCATCATGGCATCAAACACAGGTAAGGGGTTTTTTAGCTCAAGTAACATATGCAACAAATAACGTTAACCACAGGCATACCTTCTCAACACCACTCTGACAAAACAGGCCGTGGAAAACCTTGCGTGAGCTGTGGAAAGCCTTCGGAAAGGAGAACCACCCCAAGAACTGATCAGCACTGCTTATGCAAGAAGGATCCCACTTATCGCAGTTGAGAGCGATGTCGGCGTACTTCAGTTTTTATTTGAATATTTTTAGCTTTCATCAGCCAATGGCTTTCGCAAGCTAACTGGGCCTAGTGGATGCTCAGCATGAGGATAGGGATAGTGCCCATGACTGTGGTCATGCAAATGAGCATCAGCGTGATGATGATCGTTTCCTTTGGGTAAAACCACCTTTCCATCAGGCTGACAATCACCAGTGCACTCGTTTTCGCAGAGGCTGCAACTGTCTGTAAGACCCTCAACGTGATGGTGATGACTTTGCTGCGCAAGACCAACCTCGTTTTCAAAACCCAGAACTTCAGACCTGTATTTGCATAGCGAACAGTTCATAGCTGTATCTCCTTGCAAAACCTCATAAATCCGTTCCTGGAAGGTATCGATAACAAAAGGGTGATCTCCTAGGTAGCTAGCTGCAAGAAAATCAACATCGGGATGATCGGTCGCAACCCGTTGCGTGTGCTGGCGAATACGACTCACCAGTACTCCAGAAAAAAGGAAATAAGGGAACACGATGATGCGTCGAAATCCAAGACGCACAAGGTGACGCAATCCAGGCTCCACAAGAGGGAAGGTGACTCCGGAATAAACGGTTTCACCCCAACCGAAACCGAATCCCTCCACAAGCATCCTTGTGATTTTGGCCACATTTGAATTTGCATCCGGATCTGAAGAGCCACGACCTACTACCACCAGGAGCGTTTCACTGAGGGGAACGGAAGTTGCCGAATCAAGTGCTTGCTGTATGCGGTCGCCGGCTGCAGCAATCATTAAACGGTTAACACCTAGCTCGCGCCCATAATCAATGCTGAGACTCGTTTCAGCTGCGTAGCTTTTAAGTACTGAGGGGATGTCGTTTTTGGCATGCCCTGCAGCAAACAACATCGCAGGTACAGCTAGAACCCTCTTAACTTGTTGATCACGTAAGCGTTCAAGACTCTCTTTGAGAATGGGTCGGGCGAATTCAAGGTAGCCGTATTCAATTGGCACTCCAGGAAATCTAGGTTTGAGCGCCTCTGCTAACTGCGCAAACTCTTGCACTGCCAAGCGATTTCGACTGCCATGGCCACAGATCAGAATACCGAGGTGACCATCGGGATTGTCTAGGGATGCAGAGTTCACAATGGGGCACAACCTAGAGAGACCCTATCTGTTGTACTGACAACAGAACCAACGCCATACACGTAATTGTCAATGCAAACTTCACAGCAACTTGCTTAGCAAGGGCTTTCTACCTTTGATCTGGCTGGTTACGCTGATAGTCAAGGATTGAGAGGCTGCCATTCATCCCCGCCTCCATGTTCCCAACACGCTTGCAGAGGACGCATGTATTGCAGGAGTCTTCAACAACAAGGCGGATGATCTACCTGCGCTAATGCGCTCGCAAAAAATCAACCCCAAACCATTATTGGTTTGCAGCGGAGGGACAAGCAGTCGATGTGCTGCAGATGGCCACTGGACTCTTGATCTACGCAAAAGCTGTTGTCAAATACATCTAGACACCAGCACTAAGAACGTAGAGCTTGGCGCTGGTCAGACCATGGCCGCTCTGCTAAGTGAACTCAAACGATATGGTCGAAGTTTTCCAAGCGGCCTATCTGGTCTCCCAGGACTTGGTTACATCCTCACCGGTGGGATCAGCCCTTTGAGTCGAAGTCAAGGATTAGCCATTGATCAAATCGTTGAAATCAAAGGTGTTTGGGGTAATGGAGAAAGCTTCGTTCAATCCAAACCAGAAGCTTCCTCCAGCCTTAAAGATCAGTTGACCTGGCGAGGACTCTGTGGTGCAGCCCCTTTCTTGGCTGTAATCACAGGTCTAAAGCTTCAAACACAGCCACTTAAACCGCTAAGGATCTGGCAATCCAAGCTGCCTTATGAACAACTAATTGATCTCATTCATCAGGCTGAAACATGGCCTCAGTCGATGAGTCTGCAGTGGATCTGGGGTGATGCAATCCATGTTTATGGAGTCAATATCCTGGATGACGCTGATGGTGCTGCGTCATTCAAAAAGCTGCAAGAAACGCTTCCATGCAACAAGCTCACCAAAATCGATGATGTTGCCGGGCTGCATGAGTTGCCGCCATTCATGTTGCCAACCTGCTCGGAAGCACCACCTGAACGCTTTCACTCTGAACTTGTTGCCCTGTTGAGCTATGGATTGGGTGATGCTTGCCATCAACTGATGGGTTCCCTTGCAGAACTCATGGCAAAACGCCCAGATCCAAGGTGTTATTTGGCTGCTCAACAACTCGGCGGGGTTTCAAGCCAGCAAAAGCAAGACGCAAGCTCATTTATCCATCGTCAGGCGAAATGGAAACCCTGGATCACAGCGGCCTGGCCCGCTGGAGATAGCCAAATCAAAGCGCTAAGTCTCAACTGGCTAGAGAAGGTATGGGCAACGCTTGAACCTTATTGCGAAGGTGTTCATCTGGCTCAAATGCATCCGCATCTGCCATGGCATCAGCGTGAGCTGAAGGCAGCATTCGGCGAATGGTTGCCGGGATTACAAGAACTGAAAGCTTGTCGTGACCCTTACGGAATATTGCCGCCTTTATGAGATAAGGTCTGGCCTCAAAGGTAGCCATTCAATGATTAACCGGTCTAAGCCTTCATTGGCCTACCAATGGCTTTCAAGACCACGACAAGACATCCTGTCTGGTCTTGTCGTGGCCTTTGCAATGATTCCAGAAGCTATTGCTTTTTCGGCACTGGCTGGAGTCAAGCCAGAGGTTGGTTTACTTGGAGCATTCTTTCTTTCCGTAACTATTGCAATAGTGGGCGGCCGCATGGGGATGATCACCTCTGCCACAGGCTCCACCGCACTATTAATGACGGGATTGGTTGCTTCGGCAAGTAACCCAAGCCTAGGGGTTTCGTATCTTATAGCTGCAGGACTATTGACAGGAGTCTTCCAAATTTTATGGGGATACTTACGTCTTGGGTATCAAATGAGATTTGTACCTCAGGGTGTATTGAGTGGATTTGTCAATGCACTTGCATTATTAATACTCCAAGCACAACTACCTTATTTAGGACTTAATCTTCACCATTCTGGACATCTCAAAGGAGCTCCAGATGGAATCTATCAAATAGTTATTGTTTGTTTGCTAATAATAACAGGACTGCTTATTATCTACGGACTGCCACGCCTGACTCGTGTAGTTCCTTCTCAGCTAGTCGCCATAATTGGGATAACTGGATTAAGTATTGGCTTGAATCAGCATTTTCCTTCGGAATGGCATGTCCCTACAGTTCAAAACCTAGGAGGTTTGCCTAGCCTTGATAGTCTGCAACATTTTGGTTTGCCATTTGGTTCTACAGCAGAAGGAAAAGTACCATTTAGCCTTGAAACATTAGGGAAAATATTACCTACAGCACTGGCCATCTCACTAGTGGGATTAATGGAGACCTTCCTTACTCAGGACATCCTTGATGACATGACTGATACTACCTCTAATAAGAACGTAGAGGCACGTGGTCAAGGTATTGCCAACATGGTCTCATCGCTTTTTGGAGGAATGGCAGGCTGCGCACTTGTTGGTCAATCGGTTATGAATATTGAAAATGGTGGGCGCACAAGACTTTCAACAATGTTCTCAGGAATAAGCCTGCTTCTGATGATTATCTTAGGAAGAGACCTCCTCGGACAAATTCCAATTGCTGCACTAGTAGCGGTAATGATAACTATCGCTGTGAGTACAGCAGATACTGAGGGACTTAGAAAGATCGCGAAAATCCCGCGCAGTGATACTGCAGTGATGTTGATTACATTTGCAGTCACCATGCTCACTACACCTCACAACTTGGCACTTGGTGTTTTGGCAGGCGTTGCCTTGGCCGGTATTCTCTTTAGCCGCAAGGTTGCCAAGGTTATCAATGTAAGCGTTAAGGTAGTAAATACTGATGAGCTGCGATATGAAGTAAGCGGGCAATTATTCTTCGTAAGCAAGGTATATTTCTTGCAAGGCTTTGACATACACGAACATCCCAGTAAAATCACCATTGATATGTCTAGGGCACATATCTGGGATCAAAGTGGTGTGGCAGCTCTGAATCAAGTAATTCGTAAGTTTCGACTAGGTGGCTCTGAGGTTAATGTGGTAGATCTCAATCAGGAAAGTCTTGATCTTTTTGAACGCATAGGCGGAGGCACAGAGTCAAATCCTATATGAAACAATGATCAAACTTTCTACTTATTATCGTTTTTCTAAGCATAAGAATCATCAATCAGATCTGATATGCAATGACTTATTCAAGCAACCACACAAAACGCCAGAGTAAGCAATATTTACCTTACAAGACAAATCAAATATTGGGGTCTTAGATAAAAGGGTAAATCCATTTAGAGAGAGCTTATTAGAAAAGAATCTATTGATAATACTGACGTCAATATCTGCTATTAATTCATAAGTGCAATATGAAGATATCACCTAAGGATATGTGCGCTGTAACTAAATCAACCTTTATGATTTGTAGATTCTACTCTTCACAAATTCCCGTAATGCGACAAGGGCTGGATATTGCAATTAAGATTATTCAAGAAGTTCGTTCTCTATCAAGGCCTTGGGCATAAGGCTTTCATGACAGCTCACAGCTGCATAGCAAAGGAAGTTGTTATACACTTTTTGCAGGCATTAACGTTATTTAGCCATAAACTCTTCTAATTTGCCATATGCGCCCAATGGCATAAAGTGTCATATGCTATATTAATAGAATAGAGAAGTTCATTCTTTTTTTTAAAAATGCCTTCTGAATCTCTTAATCAATGATTCGTCGAATAAATTCACTTATCACCTGCGGATTCATTGTCTTCGCTATCTCCTCAGGCATATATCCTGCAAGTGCTACTGATATCGATATTCAAGCAGCTGGAACAGCCATTGGTATCGAAACCGGAAAGAGATGGTGCAATGGTGAAGATCCTATGAAGGCGATAGAACTCAGCATTCTCACCTACTTTACTGAAAATGATCAAAGCTTTACTGATTTATCAGAAGACAATGGTGAACGCATAGGCGAAGAAGTAGCGCTTGAAGGATTTGCATACGCATTCCAAAAATGCCCTACTCGTGCCAAAATAATTTTCAAAAGTTTCTCGAACCAGTAATAATTTATTCTATACAAACAAAACATAGCCTTATTTATATAAAACTATCTACAAACTTAATCGAAGAACGTAATTTAATTGTCTCTCAGTTGGCTAATGGGCCAATAACTACTAAGCACCTAAACCGACGACATGACTCTAGGCGATGAATGGTTACTCAATAGAAAGTAATCTAGATGGTTATTACAAATAACTCGAGCATCTGGGAGAATTAGAACACCTCGCAGAATTACAGCATGATTGGGCGTCTGTTCACAGGACTAATCAGCCTGGCACTACTTTGCAGTGGATGCGCCTCGATTGATAAGGGTGATAACTCTCGTTTGGATTTGATTAAAAAGCGGGGCCAACTTCATTGTGGCGTCAGCGGCAAAATCCCTGGTTTCAGCTTTCTAAGTGGTGATGGTGGCTATGAGGGGCTAGATATCGATATCTGTCGCGCCATGGCAGCTGCATTTGTTGGCGATGCAAGCAAGGTGCAATATCGACCTCTCACCGCACCAGAACGCTTCACTGCACTGAAATCAGGCGAAATTGATTTGCTCTCACGTAATACAACATTCAACCTCAGTCGTGATGCAGCTGGAGGCAACGGTCTCACCTTT
>Ga0208411_1002114_pt1 | contig 12435 bp, 10 predicted proteins | sample ETN01SmetaG_4_FD_185793 | JGI IMG/M metagenome (GOLD analysis project Ga0208411, IMG submission 185793) | Marine microbial and viral communities from oxygen minimum zone, Eastern Pacific Ocean - ETNP2014F12-01SV261 (SPAdes) (version 2) | ecosystem: Environmental > Aquatic > Marine > Oceanic ...
GAAAGTTTTATACAACTGGAAAGGGAGGGGTGTTTGACGTAAATGGGAAAAATCTTCCCAAAAGTGTCAAAATATATGTTTTCCGGGAAAGGCGGCAACAGGGAAATGGAAGCCTTGAAAAATGCTCCATGTGACCTGGAATCTGTCGTCGCCTGTGACCTCTACGAAAGCCCGGTCGATGTTCTCAAACGCAAGTTCCATTAGAAAATAAAACAGACCCCCGAAGAACCGCAAATCTCTCCAGATTTTCAAAACCCATAATTAACACAGTTGTGACGCTAGCTTAACACTACCGTTACCGTGAGTTGTTATTATCCAAGTACAGATTCTGGTGAATCGCCTTCTGAAATAGAAGCGCACTCTCCAAATCGGAACTCAAACCCCTGGAGGCCATCATGGCAAACTCACATGATTCACAAAAAAATTAATCAAGCCATATTAGATTCATCTGAAGTAAGACCACAATGATAAAACTTAGAGATGCTGATCCGCTTGACGCAGTCAAAGAGTTCAACCTGATGCTGGATGTCGAAAAACTCATCGAAGAAACGTTGCCTCAAGGTCCCGACACCAAGTCTGAGAATGAAAATAAAATTCTCAGTGAACTTGCAACTTGCGACAAAGAAACGAAACCAGATCCAAAAAAGCGGAATCAGTTCGTTGACGGAAAGGTGCTGCCCCCTAACGAACTCTGCTTTCAGGAATACCTGACCAGCCAATTTGCCGAAAATTTGTGGATGAAAAAAACGGGCATCCGTTTTTAAGCGGGGAGCTCACAGTCTTTGGAAAGAAAAACTATATGCGACTTATTAATCGCTATGAAATCTGTTTCAAACAACAACTTTCCTGTCGTTTTACAGTAAACCTTGGCTTATGAAATGGGAATGAACGGTTCGCTATCATGATTGAGCATATCCAGTAACCGGTTTTGATGAGGAAGCTTATGAATCAAGCCCTCAATTTTTTCCGTGGACGTACCAATATTCGCATTGACCAGCTCCTTTGAAATAACTGTTTTGTAAACTATAAGCCCTGCCTTTACGAATCCGTCATACGGAATGGCCCCCAAAAAATGGTTACTATTCAATTGCATCTGGACACCGTAAGGATACATCTAAAACGGTGGTTTTTCAATCTCATACAATCCATTACAGCAAACTGAATTTTTAATATCAGCCCACCTTGTGGTAAGATCAGCAATCTGATTGAAAAACGTTTTCCTAACTGTGTGACCTAGCCCATGGTTTATTGCTGTTGATCCCTAAACAAATAGTAAAAGCCCCTGCCAAAAAAACTCCTCTCGCCAGCGAATTTCGCGTACAGGGGACAGATGGAATCCGTTGTGAGGTGAAAGCGTCTTATTCTTCGGAAGTCGCAGGTTTCACTCCGCAAGACGCATTCCTGAAACTTGGGTTCATCACCGATGAGTTCATGGAGCTGTATGCCTATGCCTATATCAAACAGCTGATAAACGAAGGAAAGGCACAAGCCGGGGATGATATTGTGGTCGGATGGGATCCTAGGGATCCGCGGGGGAATTTTACCTCCGCCGTTGTCAAGGGGATTTGTAAAGCCCGCCTGAACGCCCTTGTCCTGGGAGTTGTCCCCACTCCTCTGGTTCCAATGTATATGCTGTATAAAAATGCCCATGGCGGTTTCATGGTAACGGCATCTCACAACCCAAAAGACCAGAACGGAATTAAGATTTTCTCATCTTTCAGGGGCCTCAAACTGCTCCCAAAAAATGATACCGCACTGACACGTGACATCCTTGATCTTAACTATTCAACTCTCAGCGAACTCTCCATCAAGGGAAAACGAATCGACTCGCGGCGGGAAGCCCTGAAATTATTTCATCAATTTTCTTTGACACCTGAAAACACATGGGTTTCACCTGAACGGGCAAAATACCTGTTCAAAAATATCACGCTGGTGGTTGACCCAGCCAACGGGTCGCTTTCGGAAATCGCGGCAGAAATATTTCGTCAGAGCGGATTCGGGAAAGTGGTCGAAGTGAATGCCAAACTCAACGGCGATGTCAATCTTAAAAGCGGCGTGGCTGACCTAGAAGGAAAAACTCTCATAACAGCTGATATGGTGCAAAAGAATACGGGGTTATTTTCAGAGCATTTGGCTATCACAAAATTATTTGAGCTCGGCCGCAAAAACCGAATCATCATTACCGAAGGGAAGAAAAAAGTTTGCGGCGCAATCTTTGATGCCGATGGCGACCGTTTCTACAGGCTGGAATATGACGCGTCCAAAGATACCCTTATTGTCCTGAGCGGAGACGAAACCGCCTTTCTTCAAGCCAGCTATCTCATGGCCTCGGACCCCAAACGTTATAAAGGAAAAAGATATATCAACACTGTCGAAAGTGATCTCAACACAGCGGTTGCAGTAGAAAAACTTGGGTTTCGCCCCGTCCTCACTTCGGTAGGCGATAAATGGATTCTGCTGAAAATTGCCAAACTCATTGTGGAAGAACGAATTCGAAAAATAAAGAAATCAAACGGCAGCAAACCTCCCTCTTCCAAGCTTCTAAAAAAATGGAAAAATATGCTTGATAAAGAATCTCTTGATGTCATCACGTTTCACGAACTGGAAACAGAGTTAGACTTTTTTGAAAAAAATAATAAAACAAAAAAAAATACTGCACTCCCTGACGAAAATAATTCCTTTGCTTTCGCTATTGGCAGTGAAGAAACAGGACACAGTATCACCAACGGCTCACTGATCCGGGAAGACGGATACCGAACCCCTGTTTTTTTCGGCAACGGACTCAAGAGCGCTATCAACACATTTACCGCTACCCAGCTTTTACTTGAATCAAAACCCGTGAGGACTTATTTTTCCACTCTGGCAAGCCCATTTCCGTCCGGATTCAAACAAAATTTCTACGCCTACTATGTTCAAAAGAATCTTTTTCAAAAGAATTCGCAGGTCTGGGGCCGCCTGAAACAATTCATTAATGAAGAAGCTAAAAGTAAGGGATTCAATCTGAAAACCACCAATTTCGCCGAAGAACCGGACATGTTATACCTTTCGCTCACCTCGAAGGATGGCGCGCGTGGCGCTATTTTCATTCGCAATTCTGGAACCGAAAATAAAATAGGTGTCAACCTGCGTGGATCAAAAAAAGACGCCGCCAAGTTAAAATCAATAGGGCAACAAGTAATTAAAATCTTGCTATCCTCAATGAAAGACCCCGAAAACCATCTGTACAAGTTAGAGCACGACATTCTCAATCAGCTAAAAGGTGGATCGGTTCCACCTGACAAGCTGAAATTAAAAAAAGCTACCGGCAAAAGAGTTCTTGCTGAAATGATCCGGCAGGGATTGATCGGGCTGACCGGAAAAGGTTACGCCATCACTCCCCTCGGTAAATGGTACCGCTCTGAGCAAAACCGAAATTGTTGACATGTTCATAATTTAAATTGAATTAAACAGGCATCAAAATTAATCTATACATACTATTTCTGCTCGATCAGAAATAACATTATTGCCTCAGGCTCAACAATATGAGTTTTTTTACAGACATCTATTTTCCTCAACTGGATCACTTCGCCCATAAGGATATTTTCCAGAATATCGAACAAGTGTGGGACCCGCTTAAAAACCTTGAGCGTTTGGTCCGAACCGCCTTGAGCAAAGATGAATCCGGTGACTCTCTGGAATCGTTGCCCGGTCTCACAGTGGATTCCAGTCCTTCCGTGAGAGGTATTGTTGTGGAGCAATGGATCAAACTGAAAAACCCCATCATGTCCAAAACTCTTGGCATTCGAATTGGAAGTGGAACGACTCTTGAGCCTTCGGCCATCATCAAAGGTCCAGCGATCATTGGTGAAAACAACGATATCCGCCAGGGGTCCTACATGAGGGGTAATGTCATAGTGGGCGACCGTTGTGTGGTGGGCCACTGCACGGAAGTTAAAAACTCCATGCTCATGAACCATGTGGAAGCGGGGCATTTCAATTATCTCGGCGATAGCATACTGGGAAGTTACGTCAATATGGGCGCAGGATCGCGCTTGGCCAATGTTCAATTCCGCAATCTTCAGGAAAAGATGGAAGATTTCATTGCTGATATTGAAATTCCTATGGAGAACGGTCCGATTCCAACCCAGCTTTCAAAGTTTGGTGCAATCGTAGGCGACAATGTGGAGATTGGCTGTAATGCGGTGATATGTCCGGGCGCCCTGATCGGAAAAAACAACTGGATCTTCCCCAACTGCACGGTACCCAAAGGTTTTCATCCGCCAGACCATTTTATTGCTCCTGCGGATCACAAACCCCAGTCACGGCCAAAATAATAGAACGCTAAAAACATTGCGCTATCGGGGTGTCCTGACTAAAAAAACATTGATTTCCCTTATCCACTCCCTCAGAATTGGCTGATCGTTAGTTTGACACCGATAAACTTTGACAATTCAAATTAAACCGAATTTGCGGATGTGGCGGAACTGGCAGACGCGCATGATTTAGGATCATGTGGGGCAACCCGTGGAGGTTCAAGTCCTCTCATCCGCATTTACAATTTTTCCACTAAGAGACTTATGAACGTTGAAATAGAAGACATCGACTCCTGCAAAAAGAAAATCAAGTTTGATATTGCGCACAAAGACTATCAGGCCCAGGTCCAGAGTTCTTACCGCAACCTCGCCCGACAGGCAAAAATTCCTGGGTTTCGTCCAGGTAAAGCCCCGATGGCAATGCTGGAAAAAAGGTTTGGCCCTGAGGTAAAAAAAGAAGTCATGACCCAACTCATTAGTGAACGGCTCGCCGAAGTGGTCGCGGAAAAAGGGTTGCGCTCGGTGAGTCCGCCAAAGCTTCTGGAAGTTCAGGCCGAAGAAGGAACCGATATCAGTGTTGCCGCTTCGGTTGAAATCGTTCCTGAGTTTGAAATCGGCGACTACTCAAAAATGGAGCTCCCCCTCCAGATTCAGCGGGTTACCGATGAGGATGTAGATAAGACCATCGACTACTACCGGGAGCAACAGGCCACCAAGGCGCAGGTGACAGACCGGCCTGTTAAAGATAAGGACTTCATAAAACTGGATTTCAAAGGCACGCTCAACGGGGAACCCTTTGCGGGCGGAGAGGGCAAGGACCATATAGTCCAGATCGGTTCGCAATACCTGTTACCGGATATGGGGAACCAACTCATCGGCATGTCTGCGGGAGATGAAAAAGATATCCCTGTCAACATTCCAGCGGATTACAAGGCCAATGAATCCATTGCGGGCAAAAAGGTTTCTTTCCACGTTTCAGTGAAAGGGATTCAGGAAAATCAACTGCCGGAACTCAACGATGACTTCGCTAAAAACGTTGAACCCAAAAACAAGTTCGCGAGTATGGGTGATATGAAACAAAAAACCAGGGCCGAGCTTGAGGAACACGCTCGCGGAAATGCCAAGCGGGAAGCCAAAAAACTAATCCCAAAAAAAATTGTTGAATTGAATCCTATAGAAGTTCCCGAAAGCCTCATTGAAGAACAAATCAAGCATATGGCGACCCAGGCTTTAAAAAAGGAGCAACAGGCCAAAGGCCAGACAGACCCCATCAATGAAGAGGAAGTACATATATCAGACTCACAAAGCAAAGAACATCGGCAAAGCGCTATCGAACTTTTGCAACAGGAGCTCCTGCTCGACCGATTGGGCACGACCTTCAATATTAAGGTTGATGAGAACGAGCTCAATGCGGAAATCAATAATCTGGTGCGGATGATGGGGGGTGCGGACGCCAATAAAATGAAAAAGGAATGGGCAAAAAGCGGCGTTCTGGAGCAACTGCAAAGCAGAATCAAACGAGACAAGACTCTGGATGCCGTGATGGAGAAAGTCCAGATCAAGGAAGAAATGGTTGACAGCACAGCCAATATTGATGATAATTAAGGCTCAGCATGTATATCTATCTAATTTTCAAAGGCTTACTACGTTTGCCTGAAAATGTCTGACGCGCCGGGCAAACGTGTTTTGGCTTTATCCTTTTTAACTATGAGAAGAAATCTATGACGCAAATTCACAATCAGTTAGTTCCAATTGTTGTTGAACAAACCAGTCGCGGAGAGCGGTCTTACGATATTTATTCCCGTTTGCTCAAGGATCGAATCATCTTCCTCGGCACAACGGTGGACGATCACATGGCCAACGTGATTATCGCGCAGATGTTGTTTCTGGAGTCGGACGAACCTGATCAGGATATTTACCTTTATATCAATAGTCCCGGTGGACAGGTCAGTTCCGGCATGGCTATTTACGATACAATGCAATATATTAAACCCGACGTGCAGACCATCTGCATCGGACAGGCGGCCAGCATGGGTGCCCTGCTCCTCGCGGCGGGAGCCAATGGCAAACGTCATTCCCTGCCACATGCAAGGATCATGATTCACCAGCCGAGCGGTGGGTTTCAGGGACAGCACACGGATATCGAAATCCAGGCAAAAGAGATTTCGCGGATTCGTGAAATTCTTGACGGTATTATGGCAGAACATTCCGGGCAAGACCCGAAGAAGGTTCGCTTAGATACCGAACGCGACCACTACATGACGGGTCAGGAAGCTCTGGATTATGGTTTGATTGACAAACTGATCACTAAACATGAAGAAGCAGAAAATAAGGATAAGAAATAATAAATTCTGACTGGAAGCGTGAGCTTCCTTTTTTCCTAACTTTCCATCGAGGAACTCCATGGGTAAAAAAAGTTCAGCGAACAACGGCAACTACAGATGCTCGTTCTGCGGTAAGAGCCAGGAAGAAGTCAAAAAGCTGATCGCCGGTCCAACTGTGTTTATTTGCGATGAATGTATCGAACTCTGCAATGAGATCATGGTGGAAGAATGGGCGCAGGAAAAGACAGAAGACTTTCAACACCTGCTCAAACCCAAAGATATTTTTCAGCACCTCGACCATTACATTGTCGGACAAAGCCGTTGCAAACGAATTCTTTCGGTAGCTGTTCACAACCACTTCAAACGAGTCGAGTCCAATGTGGAAATGGAGGAAGTCGAATTGCAAAAAAGTAATGTCCTGCTCATCGGCCCTACAGGCTCTGGAAAAACCCTGATGGCCCAGACATTGGCTAGAATCCTAGACGTACCATTCACGATTGTCGATGCTACAACACTGACCGAAGCCGGTTACGTTGGCGAAGACGTGGAAAACATCATCTTGAAGCTATTGCAGGCCGCCGACTACGATGTTGAAAAAGCGGAACGCGGAATCATCTATATTGATGAAGTCGATAAAATATCCCGTAAAACGGAGAACCCTTCCATCACTCGTGATGTGTCAGGGGAAGGTGTGCAACAGGCTTTGCTGAAAATTATTGAAGGCACCACCGCCAGCGTGCCGCCACAGGGGGGTCGCAAGCACCCGCATCAGGAATTTCTGCAAGTCAACACAACGAATATTCTTTTTATCTGCGGCGGTGCGTTCGTTGGACTCGATAGCATCATCCGCAATCGCATAGGGAAAAAGGCTCTCGGATTCGGACAGAAACCGGTATCTAAAACCAAGGTTGACATAGAGACCGCCTACCAGAAAGTGCAACCGGAAGACCTTCTTAAATACGGACTCATTCCCGAATTTGTAGGTCGATTTTCGGTCGTCTCCACACTCAACGAACTTGATGTGGAAGCATTGATGAAAGTGCTTTCCGAACCGAAAAATGCACTGACCAAACAGTACCAGAAACTTTTCGAGTTTGAAAATGTCAAACTCAAGTTCACCGATGGCGCCATTCGCGAAATCGCCGAAAAAGCCATTGCCCAGAAAACTGGCGCACGTGGCCTGCGCTCGGTGCTGGAAGAACATATGCTTGATATCATGTTCGATCTGCCTTCCCGGGAAGATATCGAGGAGGTTGTGGTCAACGAAGAGGTCATCAAAAACAGCGAAGAACCGCTCATCGTTTACCACAAACAAAAGCAGGCAAGCTAAATGAATTCAGATCACCCCTTGTTACCGCTTCTCCCGCTACGGGATATTGTTGTTTTTCCGTTCATGGTGATTCCGCTTTTCGTTGGACGCGACAAGTCTGTCTGCGCTCTGGAAAAATCCATGGCCGAGCAAAAAAATATTTTTCTCGCCGCACAGCGCAACCCGAATCACAACGATCCAGCGCCAAAAGATATTTTTGAAACGGGCACCATCGCCAATATTCTGCAAATCCTGAAATTGACCGATGGCACCATGAAAGTGCTGGTCGAAGGCCTGCAACGCGGACGCATCATCAACTTCAACGGCAACCCTGATTTCTATCAAGTTGAAATTGAGCGCGTGCAGGAAAATGAGCAGGTCACGCCCGACCTGAAAGCTCTCATGAGAAGTGTTGGCAATGTATTTGAACAATACGTCAAGCTGAACCAGAAAATTCCTCTCGAAGCGGTTTCCGCTACAGCAAATATCATTGAGCCACATCGTTACGCCGATACCATCGCCGCATACATGGTTTTTCAAACCTCCGACAAGCAGGACCTTCTGGAAACTTTTAATCCGGGCGACCGGTTGGATAAATTGCTCAGCATCTTGAAATCGGAAATGGAAATCCTTAAAATTGAAAAAAGGGTTCATGGGCGTGTCCGTAAACAAATGGAACGCAGTCAAAAAGAATTTTATCTGAATGAACAAATCAAGGCCATCCAGAAGGAACTTGGAAAACGCGATGAGTTTAAAACCGACATTGATGAACTCACACAAAAAGTTAAAAAATGCAATCTGCCCAAAGAGGTCAATGAAAAAGTCACGAAGGAACTGAGGCGGCTGGAACTCATGCAACCCATGTCGGCCGAGGCGACCGTTTCACGCACCTACATAGAATGGTTTATTGACCTCCCCTGGAAAAAAGGAACAGGCGCCGATAAAATTAAAATCGCAGATGCGCAGAAGGTGCTCGATAAAGATCATTACGGGTTGGAAAAAGTTAAAGAACGTATCATCGAACATCTGGCCGTAATGAAGCTGGTCAAAAAAATCAAAGGCCCTATCTTATGCCTTGCGGGACCACCCGGTGTAGGCAAAACTTCCCTGGGGCAATCCATTGCCAAAGCTACAGGAAAAAAGTTCGTTCGTGTTTCCCTGGGAGGAGTTCGCGATGAAGCGGAAATCAGAGGCCATCGAAGAACATATATTGGCGCACTTCCGGGTAAAATTATCCAGGGAATGAAAAAAGCAGGCACGATGGATCCGGTCTTTATGCTGGATGAAGTTGATAAAATGAATTCTGACTTTCGTGGCGACCCTTCATCCGCCTTACTGGAAGTGCTTGACCCGGAACAAAATGCCAATTTCAACGACCATTACCTTGAGGCCGACTACGACCTGTCTCAGGTCCTGTTTATCTGCACCGCCAACGTGCTCCACACAATACCGCAACCCCTGCTGGACAGAATGGAAGTGATCCGCCTGCATGGTTACACGGACGATGAAAAACAAGGCATCGCTGAAAAATTTCTCATCCCTAAAAAATTGAAAGAACACGGGCTGACTAAAACCAACGTCAAGTTCACCAGGGATAGTCTGCAGCGCATTCTGCATGAATACACTCGCGAAGCTGGCGTGCGTAATCTGGAACGGGAAATAGCCACCATCTGCCGCAAGGTTGCGAGAGTGGTGGTGGACAAGGGAAAGAAGCATTCAACCAAAATCGAAGGCAAAACCATCAACAAATATCTGGGCGTGCCCAAGCATCAGCGCCGACCAGCTAGTGAACCGCTTCCAGTGGGTGTTGCTACCGGCCTGGCCTGGACAGAAGTGGGCGGAGAACTATTATCGATTGAAGTCACCGTTTTGTCTGGTAGTGGCAAACTCTCACCTACTGGTACGCTGGGTGACGTCATGAAAGAATCCGCTCACGCGGCACTCAGTTATGTGCGGTCACGAGCGGAAGAATTTGGGCTGAAAAAAGATTTCTACCAGAAAACTGACATTCATATACATATTCCAGAAGGCGCGGTACCCAAGGATGGTCCATCTGCAGGTATCACCATGGCCATCGCCATGGTCTCGGCTTTGACCAACACCCCTCTACGCCATGGTATAGCGATGACGGGCGAACTGACACTGAGCGGAAAAGTGTTGCCTATTGGCGGACTCAAGGAAAAAACTCTGGCCGCGCATCGGGGAGAGATTTTCGATATCATCCTGCCCAAAGATAACAAAAAGGATATCCCTGAAATTGCGGACAACATTAGAAAGGGAATGAAGTTTCACCCCGTCTCGGATATGGATGAGGCAATCAAAGAAGCCTTCGGAAATAAATTCAAAGCCAGAAAGAAAAAACCCGCCAAAGCAAAACCTAAAACCAAAACAGGAAAAACGCGAAGCACTTCCCGCCGCCCCTCTGCAACAACCCTCAACTGATCATTACTACCCTCACGGCTAGCGGCTGCTTGGCATAGCATCTGTTGGACCTCCGGCCTCTACAAAGACTTGATCCCTTTGGGGTCGCAGGTCCTGTCCCTGTTGAGCCGTAGGCTCTTTACTGGGACTGATCCTCCTATCGGAAAATCCGATTGGAGGAACCAAATAGACTGAATCTTTTATTGGCTTGCAAAAATTTCTTGAGTGCACTCCAGATAGAGGAATACTTTGTTCCTTGGGACCGCAGAACCAAAACGGGCTGAAGATGCACTGGCACCTCAGCCCATGAAGAACACAAACTAACTGTCTGCGCTGTCACCCTCCATCTTGATCGATGTTGTGATAGGGAATCAGGACATCTTCGTTTAAAGCCATGACCATGATCTTGTCCGTCTGAATAAAATCATTGAGCACCTTGAGCAAAGTGACCCCATCGGAAATAAATGCATTCACAGGTTTTTCATCGAGCGACCGCTTGGACAACTCTTCATACAGGTCGATCAAACTTTCTGCCCTGTCGAAACTGCCACTGATCGTTTTAAAGTCGACCTTCCTCGCGCTGTCCTTACGGGCAGTCTCTACATAATTGATCAACTTCTCCGCATCTGCGGGATGCTCCCCACGAGCGATCAGAGTCTTTTCCGCTTTTTCGCGGCCATTGGCTTCAAGCAATGTCGCGACCTCATTTGCGACCTCATTCAACGGCACCCCTTTCGATGTCTGGCACAAATGCCTCAAACCGAAGACCAGTTTGTTCATGTTGCTGTCGAGTTGCATTCCATTAAAGGAATACGGTTTCGCCTCCGCATTACGCTCAAAGGCTCCCCACATTCCCCCGGATTTTTGAACTGCTGTTCTTCGCAGATCCAGCGGATTCAGTCGCGCCAGACACGAAGCCATGTCTGTTACTTGCTTTGAACCTGATTTCCCGGCAGTGAGTTTTTTCAGCAGGGAAGCATTAACGGAAACTTCTACCAGTGGTTTCTTCTCATTGGTAAAATGCTCATCTCTGGTTGCCCGCACCTTCTGCGTGCGAACCCAAGTGGTTTCTTTTTTGGGTTGAACTACCGGACCACTTTGAGATTGATCTGTATCACCACAGGCGGGCAAAACCCCCGCAAACAAAATAATTAGGGATAAAATAAAGAGTCTAAGCATAATGGGCTCGTATAAAAGTTATTGGGAAATTTGAGTATGAACCCTCCTTATACAACAAATTGCACCACGGTTCCAGCAAAGTTCACAACTCCCCCTCAATATTTGCACCCTCTGGAAAAACAAAAACCGGATCTGCAAAGACGCAGACCCGGCCTTTCTTCCCCTTTCAGGTTGACGGGGAAGACGCCTCAAACCACTCTTCGCCTCAGGCACCTTCCCCTTGAGTCCAGTCCTGTCCCACGACAAACGCGGACTGGCCCTCGTCCTAAATGTGGGTCCTGAACCGTAAAACGGCAAATATTTCCTGCAAAATATCAAAACTTTGACGACCTTGGCTTAGCCCCTACGAAGAAAAAAACAGGCTAACTAATTTAAATATAACAAGTTAGTGGCTTGTCACAGTAAACAGGCCGATGGCACCCCCGATCCGGTAGCAACATACTAATCATCTCGACAGGATAAAATAAGCCCTCTCTCCACCTGGGAAGATGGCTTCTGTGTTCATTTAATCAATCAAAGATCGTTGGGAAACAGTTTTGGGGAATCGTCTTCCGGGACAATTCCATATTCGCTTCCGGGGGTTGGGGTTGAAGCAAGAGTTTCCATCTTTTCATGGACGTGAAAATGATTGTCCTCGGGGAACCCAAATTCGTCAGGCTGAGCGGTATGCCCGTATCCATGCATCTGCATCAAAAACAAAAATCCGCCCGCGAGGATGAGTCCGTTATTTGACACGTTGCTGATTTGCAGGAAAGACTGGGTACGTCGCCATTTAAACAGCAAAGCAACCATCAAACATAAAGCGCTTATTTGCCCCAGCTCAATTCCCAGGTTGAAGGAAAGAATTCGCAGTACAATTCCCTCGTCCCCCAAAGGTAACTGCTGGAGCCTGGTGGACAAGCCCAATCCG
>Ga0208411_1002119_pt1 | contig 12428 bp, 18 predicted proteins | sample ETN01SmetaG_4_FD_185793 | JGI IMG/M metagenome (GOLD analysis project Ga0208411, IMG submission 185793) | Marine microbial and viral communities from oxygen minimum zone, Eastern Pacific Ocean - ETNP2014F12-01SV261 (SPAdes) (version 2) | ecosystem: Environmental > Aquatic > Marine > Oceanic ...
CTAGAGCGGTCCAAATAATACCAAGACGCTCTGGGCGAAGTGCCATAAATCCGTAATACCATTTGATGGAGTAGAACCCTACCTCACCATATGGATCATCCAAAGAAGCAATTTCTTTACCAGGCTTCTTATGGTTAACGGAAAATTTAACACTCTTTCCATCAGTCTGGAAACCGATAGTAGTGAAAGCACCATCACCAACAACCAACATTGGATAGATGTCTGCACCATTCTTACCAGTACCTGCAGTGTCAGAAGAAGCTGCACCACCTTTTCGGTCATGCTGCATTTCTGGAACTACAACAATACGAAATTGGTCAACAGTACCAATTTCACCATGTAGAGTATTAGCAGCATCAGCATATTTTTCTACACTGATAAAGCCGCTACCTACAGCAGAACTAGTATCAATTCCTTTCATTTTGCGTACTACAGGAATCAATTCAGATCCTATATACATAACTCGACCACCATTAACGGTCTTAGTATCAACCATACGAGAACCGCTAATAACTTTCGTTTGCTTAGGAGTCTTATTATCATCCAAAGCAATAGAAAGATTCATCAGATCGTTATAAACAACAACTTCATCAACAGCCAATTTTAATGCTGTTCTAGCAGAACCTGCTGCAACTGTTGAGCCTGCAAGAGCATCAGTTCCAGGAGCAGAAGAACAGAAATAAGCTGTACCACTAGAAGTTGCGGTAGTAATTAGATCAGCTTGAAGCTCAGCTTCGGTAATCTCATTAGCACCAACAAGGGCTTCCTCAACAATATGTGATAGCAATTCTGAATCAGAATCGAAATCCATTGATTCTTGAGTGTACTCAGTGAAAAAACCACGTTTAAGCAGTTCACCTTCAACTTGGGTACGTGTGAAACCAACTCGGTTAACTCTACCGCCGTTCTCACGGAGAGTTGGAATTTTACTCTGAATAGCGCCAGTATCTTTAGATGAGCCATAAAGATTCTGATCATTTTGTGCAACATCTACTGCACCGGTTTCTGCTATAGCTGCCGTTTCACTTGCGTTATCAGCAGATATTAGTGTACCGGAAGAATTCCAAGCAGACCATTCACCTGCTGTGAGAGCAGTACCGGCCGTATCGAGTCCCTGAGCACCCGTATTCAATACATCAATCATTGGAACATAAACATCCTGCTTAATCTTTTTACCCATATGCTTAGGCATCGCACGTACATCAGCCAAAGGCATGAAATACTGGTGATCCCGGACAGCAATAAGGGCTTTCTTAAAATAATAGTCAGTAATTGCTTGTGGACCTATAGCTGATGCAGTTCCACTAGCAGTACTACTAGGACTATTATATAGAGTTTCGTTAGCCATTTTCTTGTCCTAATTAATAGTGATTAATTACCGGACAGCATACTTCTTCATAAAATCTTCATCTGATAGACCTAAAAAATCTTCATCAGATGCAGCTTTTTTTGTAGTAGTCTGCTTGACCGGTGCTACTGCCTTTCGTTTTTTATTACGATCAGCATTAGCTTTTTCGTCAGTTTTACTTGATACTTGGGAAGTTCCTGTAGGATTACTAGCTGTATTCTGCAGAAGACCATTTTTATGTAGATGCTCAGCAATTTGCTTATACGCGTCTACATCAGGAACACCTGCTAGTTTACCTAGTGTTTTTTCCTGTTGTAATACCGCGTTGACTTTTTCAAATACACCATTACCCATGTGAGCATTAATAATGCTAATTATTTCAGGATACTCTGAAATAGTAGCTTTGCTTTGAGGGTCCCACTCTTTAGTTAAAACATTAATAGTTTTATTAAAAGTGGCGGTATCTTTGATCTCATCGAGTACAGCATCTAAATTGTATTCTTTATCAGTAACAGAGTAATTTGTTGGCTGATAATCCGTAGGAACATCCTTGTCGATATCTAAAGGATCTACATCACTTTCTTCTACGAGCTTAGCGATAGCTTTAGGATTCTTCTTGGATAAATCAATTAGATTATGTAATTTCCCTTCATCAAGAAGTTCATTTTTCTCTAACATCTTAATTAACTTCAGATTAGGCTTTAACTGCGCCATCTTCTTCTGATAATTAGCGCCCATCTGCATTAGACGAACGATATCCTGAGGATCCTTAACCTGCATATCAATGCCATTGGCCTTGAAAGGTTCAGATACCTTTTTATAAGCACTTTCGTAATCAAACTCTGTAGTTTCCGGAGTATCCTCCTCTGTATCAGTCGAGTCTGCGTTACTAGTATCAAGAGATTCTGTCGTACCACTATCAGCGAAAGGTTCATGCGCCTTCTGGGTATCCCCTTCAGGTTGGCTTACTTCTTTCTCTTCAGGTGCAACTTCAGTTTGCTCCTGTGCTTCACTTACCTCCTCTTCAGAGGTAGCAATCTTATTCTCATCAGTTTGATCTGATGATTCAATTTCTTGTTCAGCTGGTTGTTCTTCCACAGCCGAAGTAGTTTCCTTAGCTAAAAGTTCTTCGGGGTCTTTTTCTAAGAATGCTGCGTCAGATAAGCCTAAAGAAGTTTGGGTCATACTTTAATCTCCTCAGCTAAAATTTCTTCACGAGTTTCTTCGTGTTCATTTAAAGCTTGATCCATTTCAGCACCACGTCTCATAACTGATTCAATATAATTAGCTAAAGCTCCAATACCATATTGCATGTTATCAATTAATTTCATTTGATCGGCGTTAAGATTAGAACTTTTAGCCATAACTAATCTAGCGGCTTCTTCTTTAAAATACCCGGTATCAATAACATCCTTCCATGATTCACTAGCCGTTAATTTAACACAATTATCTCTTAATTTTCTTAACTTCTCGGCCATTTCAATCTGGATTTCAACTTGTTCTAAATCAGTCATACTCCCCCTTATTGTTTAGTTAATGAATCAAATGCGGCTTTATCAAGATTAGATAATCTATCATGTTCTTTTTCGCCCATTCTAGCTCGTCTATCTTGTTCTTTGCTTTCCATATTTTGAGCATGTTTTTGATCAGCTGTTTGCATATCTCGTGCACTAGCAACCCCTGATTCTTTTTCAACAAAATCAAGATCAGATAAATCAGAACCACTATGCATCTGTCGTGCTTTAGCTTTTTCAGTTTCAGTTTTAGCAGTTTTAAGTTGAACATCCACCGTATTCTCTTGACCTTTAGCGGTTTCATTCTGAACTTGTGCTTGAAGTAATGCTAATTCAAGCTGAGCTTTTTGCTGTGCCATAGGATCTGGTTGAGGTTGATATTCAGCGATACGTTTAGCTAAATCAGGCATTTTACGTAATTTAGCAATATCTGCCAAAATCATCTGGCTCATTTCTGGGGGCATAGTATTACCCATAGTTTGCAACATAAATGCTAATTCACTGCCTTTTTGTTCATCAGCTTCAGCAGTAGAAATATTAAGCTTAATGTCATATTTTCCACCTAAATCATTACGATTAATAGCTATGAATTCTTCATTAGTAATACGAATAATTTCTTCGTCTTCTAAAAATTCCGCATTCATTGAAATAACTTTACGACCAATCTGATTCAATCCATTTGAAAGTCTGCGCAAAATACCCAATTCACGTTTAGATGTAGCATCAAGTGCTGATCTGATACCAGTAGCTGTAACTCCTAATGCTTGTCCTGAAATACCTTGAGTAAATGCTTTAACACCCGTCAATGCTTCAGCATCATTATTCTGCATGTTAAGTACTTCTAATGCAGATCTAGGAATCTCTGGATATACTTCCATATGAAATGCTTGTTTAGGATCTACATTAGCATTAAATTTATAATCTTCGCCGCGTTCGAACTTACGAGCATTAGTTACATCAAGAGCATCTTTTCTAATCCCTTGCTGTCCACTAGCGCTACGCCCAATAATATCAATAATACCGCGAGTAACAGCACCCACAATCTTTTGATTGTCTTCAATGAGAGCGGCATCTGGTTCTCCATAGATATTTTTACGTCTAGGTAAATACTGAACTAATACAAAGGGGAGTTTCTTATCTGGATAAGGATTCTCTTCCATTCTAATAAAAGTATCGCCTACCCAGGTAGCTACGAAAGGTTTAACCTCTCCAGTATCATCAATATCCCAATATCCCCAGTATTCTCTAGCAATAACTTTCTTACGTGCTTTATCTTTAAATGTAAAAGAACTATCATCTGTATTAACTGCATGATCTGGCTCAGCCAATACAGAAGCACTTTCAAAGTTAATATCGTCTAAATTTTTATATCTTCCATCTTTTTTAAGTTCAGATAGTGATGTTTCAAAACTATAGACAGCAAAATTAGCTTTTTCTATATCCCCTTCACAAGTAGGATCTAATACTAAATTATTATAATCACACACTGTTAATACAGGTTGATTCTTAGTAGTAATAGTCTTTATTGATGATTTTTCACCTACTTTAACTTCTTGTTGAACGGGTTGACCATCTGGACCTGCAACTACTTGCATTTCCATTACATCTTTATAGACCTTACGCTTATCTTCTTCAAATTCCCAACCAACCCTTACAACTACAGTACCTTCATCAACGGCAGTCCTAACGTATTCATCAATAAAAGATACTTTATCCATACGACAGTTGAGTTGATAATTTAATAACATACCATTCTGTACTGCAGAATCTTTATCTTCAAATGTTTGAGGAGACGTATTAAATAGATCGTCAGTTGACAAGAAAGGTTCAGATAGAGCAGCATAACGCCATTCAGCTTGTCTACGTGCTAATCTAGGTACTAATTTAGAACGTCCTCTTTTAGCATTAATAGTCTGATCGCCATCAAGTACTCTTAACCAAGCATCAACCTCATCAACATGAACTTGATGGGCTACCTGGGCAGATTCATGATCTTGTTTAAGATCAGCAAGACTAGGTGGATTACTCCAATCAGGAACTAAAGTAGAAGCATCAGTTTCAGTTGTACTTAAGTTAGGATCGTCTTTATGGCTCATGTGTTGCTCCCAGCTTGTTCTTTATGTTTATCGTAACTACTGTATTGCTTTTTTAAGCAATTATCAACCTTATATATCTTAAGGCCATTTATTGTATCATGATAGTCTAAATAATTATCAAACATAGAACTTGTTACTCCTAAAGGTACAGAACAGTATATATCATCTCCTTGTACTATTTCAGATACAAAGTATTTCCATACTTTATAAAAATTCATTTTAGCTGTCATGTTAGGGGCTATAAATAACCCCGCAATCATATACCCATTTAGAGGACGGTTAAACCTATAAAATAAAGCAGATTCACCTTCTTGTATCATACTAGCATGCGTAAATATCATAAAATTTCCACTATTGCAGATGAGAATACATTGCCCATACCTGCGCCTAAACTAAGAAACTTACCGGATTCTTCCTGTATTGCTAATGCTGTTTCTATAGCAGTAGCTGCTCCCATAGTATGCCCAATACGTAATTTATAGTTAATTAATTTAATATCTCCAAACTTATCTTTAATTATTTCTTCCTCAATCCTATTATCTGCAGAAAACGTACTATGCATTTTAACAAAATTAATGTCATTAGTATTTACCATATTGATAACTTTTTTATAACCTTCTCCAGTTTCCGATATACCTAGTGGACTAGAATGAGATTCAGCTGCGATGTGCATATCTTTAATTTCTGCTAATACTGGATGCTTAGTTTTAAGTATTGAATATAGAGTTTCAAATACTGATATATTACAACCTTGGCCTAATCTAAATTTAGTAATAGATGATTCTTCTTCATGAGCTAATTTACTTAATCCATTTTCTCCAAATATAGTTAAATACTCTTCTGAAAGCCCGTTATCTACCGAAATAACTACTACGGCATCTAATCGATTTAAGGCTAACATATTGTGAGCTGTATACCAAGCAGAGTGCCCACTAATACAGCTAGTACTATCAGTTGATATATAATCAAAAGACCCGATTTTATTGGCAATATATCCTGCGTATACTTGCGTAATACCCATTACAGGTATTCTATACGAAGGATATTGTGTTGTGCGAGAAACAGTTGTTAAGTATCCGGTCCATACGTTATTCCCCGCAGCTAATATTAATCCTATTTTATAGTTATTTAATAGTGTTAATGATCGAATAAATTCATAAGTTCCAGAACTAGCTCCATGCTTACCATTTAAAACATAATCAATTAATTCCCCAGGCATGATTTTTATGCCTTGTTCAATAGTAAAACCTCCACCATTACCTATTTGATGGACATATTGGGGATAGGGAATATAATCTAATAGAGTTATATTCTCGGAATATACTGAATTAGTATGAGTTACATACATCTTTTAGCATATTCTTCTACTTCAGCCATAGAGCAAGTTTGGGTAAATTCAGTCATAACAAAATCTTTTATTGATTGAATAGTTAAGTTTTCTTTTTTAATAAAATCCTGTAATTTAGGTTCAGAAATGCCAAACATATGAGATAACCACACAAAAAATACGATAATGCTTAAACTATCTAGCCGCCCCATATCAATCCGTTCGTCCATAGATTTTAGGGGGATGTATTCTTCTCCTAATGGTGCATCTAGTTTAACTATCATATTAATGACAGAAATAAATTCTTGATCTGTAAAACTAAACTCAGCCATAATATAATATATAACATATAGAGAGGAATTATGTCAAAAGAAACAAACCCTAAAGATATAGTGGCATCTAAAAAACCTAGATTTTATTCAGGATTACCGGCGAATGTAACTAAAGAAGTTAGTGTTGGGATGATGGAAGGAGCTATGAAATACGGCAGGCATAACTACCGTATAGCTGGTGTTCGTGCTAGTGTTTATATTGACGCTACTATGGGACACTTATCTGACTACTGGGAAGGACAAGATATTGATTCAGAAAGTAGTTTACATCATATCACTAAAGCGATAGCATCTTTATACGTCCTCAGAGACGCTCAGATGAGAGATGTATGTATAGATGATCGTCCACCTAAATCAGATGTTGAAGGGGATAAAACTAGGTTACAGGCTGTTGTAGACGAATTGTTTAAGAAATACCCCAATCCTAAACAAGCTTATACAGAAGGGGATAATCAATTACACAAGGAGACCAAATGAGACGAGAACAATTAACAAATAAATTAGCTAAAAAGATAGGCATTACTCAACCAAAAGCAGATGATATAGTAGTAACAGTGTTAGATACTATTAAACAAGGACTTGTTGATGATGGGAGAGTAGTAGTTCGTGGATTTGGTTGCTTTACTGCAAGTAATAAATCTGAACGAATGGGACGTAATCCTAAGACAGGTGAACCAGCAGTTATTACAGCTAGAAAAGTTGTTAAATTTAAGGCTTCTAAATTATTTAAAGCTAAATTAAATTAATGGCATAGGAGATATTAAATTATGGGGGACCTAACAGTAAATTTTAATAGAGAAGAATATGCTTGTAAATGCGGTTGCGGGAGAGCCGATATTAAAGACCATCTTGCCGCAAAAGTTCAATCAGTTAGAGATATTTTAGGACGACCTATATCAATAAATAGTGGGATTAGATGTATTAAACATAATGGAAATATAGGAGCTAACGAGACTAGTTCTCATGTAGGAGGCTGGGCAGCTGATTTGGGTTATATAGGATCTAGAGAACGATTTGAATTACTCGCAGCTGTTACACAAGTATTTGATAGAATAGGGATTGCAAGGACTTTTATACATGTAGATGTAGATCCCAATAAAACAGCTAGTGTAATTTGGTTATATTCTTAAGGGGGAATTATGATTGGAGAACTATCTGGAGATACAGCAGATTTCTTAAATGAAATCCCATGGTTTGACGGCATTATCTATATACTAATGCTAATGGGTTTATATGTATTCTACAAGTGGATTAATAGTAAGTTTTAATGAATTCTTGATATCGCTATAATATAGCAGATAAACATAATACTACTAATAACTAGTATACTGCCTGTAATCCAGAGGAATATCTTCATTATTTATAAAATGGGCCTTCCCTTAATTGATTCATTTTTTCTCTAATTTCTTTAGGAGTTAATCCCTCAAATTCTTTTACTTCACTAGGAGCTACTATATCTCTATTCCGTTCTGCTTTTTTACGTGCATTGTCACTCTCCATTTTTTCACGTAACCATTCAGCTGATTCCCGCATCCATTCCGGTCTTTCATGCTTTGGTTTAGGTATTAGCTTTGATTTATCTGTAGGTTTAGTCATGAATGCGCCCTATTTATAAGTTAATTAATAAGTCTCTCAGCTTTACTCTTCATTTTATCCGCCATATTTTTATCTTTTTTACATACTTCTTTATAGATATCGTTGTTTTTACTTACTTGAGCTAAATCCTTACTTACAATTTCGGGGGGATTATTTTCAAGTAACCATTTCTTAGTTTCATCATTTAATTTAACTTCATCATACCATAGACATTCTTTAGAGTAGTAGTCATTAGCATCATAAAATCCTAATGCAAAATTAGCTACAGGAGGTATTAACTGGGTTAAGATACCACTACATCCCGTCAAGAACATCAGGCATACCAGACCTATCCCGAACCTTTGCTTTAGCTGCATCGATTTCTTTTTCCACATCATTTTGAGCGGCCATCCCTTTAGGGTGATTAATATTATTAAAAACATTACCTGCTAGCCAATTAAAAATAGGCCACAAGGTTCCAAGTACTGGAATCTTCTGAACAAATCTATCAGGTAATGCACCTGTAACAGCAGTGAATACAAGAACTATCTGTCCTGCTATTGCAAACCATCCTTGCCCTTCAAACATTGCAGCTATATCCATGTTATTCTCCTATTATTTCTTTAGACCCTTGTGGTATCTGTATTTTGTACCAAAAGTAAGGATGTCTAATAAATTGTGGATTATTTAGATCATGTACAAGATAACAATGTTCCTGTGTAGAGCGGAATATCATTTCATGTTTATGTTTAGGCCGCGATTTACATGATACCGGAGCAGCGGCATAACTCACTTCAAGACCGGATTCATATGTAAGCTGTATCTGCGTTGGAACCTTATTTACAGACCAATCAACTAATTTATGTGGAGATGGTATTAAGAGCATAATCGTGACGATTATCTCATTCATTTTTTCTTAATTTTTCTATCCTGACCCATCTTCCAAGTGCCCATACCTGTAATACCAACAATTCCCCACATTTCCTCGGTAAAGGTGTAGTAACCCAGCATTTGACAAATCATCATACCCATTGCAATAACCCAGATTACATATGTTTTATAACCAGGCATAAAATTATCTATAGCACCAATTAAACCACCCATCATTTTATTCATTACATGTTCTCCCTATTTTTAGTCATTTATCTACCTTGCGGCGTTCAATACTATCGAGTTTGGCGTAGATAGATTGAAGCTCACCCTTGAACTCTTCACGACCTACACCAAGCACAACTTGGTCGAGCAACTTGTCTTGTTTCTCATCCAGCTTATCGAAACGTGAATAAACTGCTAGTCCAAACTCATGAAAACTACTTGTCGATACAAACTCTGAATGTTTTTTTAGGTCGTCAATTATGTGTTGCCGTAGTGCTTCAGAATTATCCTCAACATGACCTGTTAGTTTCTGCCACATCCAAACGATCACTCCGATTAATGCAACCCAACCCCACTTCATCAACTCGAATAATCCGCTAGTTTCCTGCATCATGTCCTATATATGTATTTTCTAGTTTCATTAATAAATCTCCGTTATTTTAATATAAATTCCATCTAAATGCATTATTTCGTTTTACTCATTGCAGCTAGTGGATTTTCAAGTGCTTTAGTAATTTTCTTATCTAACTTAGTCTCTAATACTTCTATTTGACTATCTACTTTTTGTAACTTATCGTCCCAACGCTTTGATGTATCTGCGATTAGTTCCCGTACTTCATTCTCAGCATTCCGCATAGCTTGTCTAGTTTCTAGTCCATCTGCTCTAGATCTTTTATCTATTGCAGATATTTGGTCACTAAACTCATTAATATCTGTTTTCATGGTTGTTCGAATATCTCTTGTAGTATCCTGAGCTTCAATTACAACTTCTTTCATAGAAGCCATCTCAGTACTAATTAACTCCTGTGTGGCAGTAACCTCTGTTTTTAAAAGAGTTACGTCACCTTGGAATGATTCCTTTGTAGCAGTAAGTTCATTACCTAAAATAGTTACTTCACTTTGGAAGAGTTCCTTTACTGCTAAAACATCTTTATTAACCGTGCTCTCTAACCCTGTTACTTGAGTGTGAACTAGCTCTTTAACAGCTGTCACCTCCCCGGTAATAATCTCCTTAAAGCCTGTGACCTCTGTATGTACTAGTTCTTTTACAGATGCCACTTCTGAATTATTGCGTCCCATTTGTTCATCAATAACTTTCATTTTCTCTGAAACTGCTGTACCTAAGACTTCTAGTTTCTTATCAAATCCAGCTAGATCAGGAGCTACATAAGCTGTAATCTGTTCTTTCATGTCCTGGTAATCTTTATAGAATTCGAATCCACCCCATAGTCCACCACCAACAGTCCCCAATAGGGACATAATGACAAATAACTTACCACCAGTTGCTTTTATACCGCCGTATTCAACTTCCATAATTAGTTCTTAAAGTTGTATTGTGAGTCAATCATACTATTCATCATAATATCACTACCTAATGCATACACAGAACTTAATGGGTCTATGTTGTTACTGATATAGGGTACTGGAGAATTGTATAAAATACTATCTGGGATAACTGCTTGCTGGTATGAGGCAAATTGGGTACCTACTCCCATCATACCCATAAGAGCTATCTTTGCTCCTTCAGTATCACCACCAGCAGCTTCTACTTTAGCGATAATTGTTGATACTATAGCAGCTAGTACTTTTGTCTTTACAGCTTCTTTAGGAGAATCCTCTTTTTGGGTATCCTCCTGTGATTCCTCTTCTTGTTCCTCAGATTCCTGTTCTTCAGGTTCTGGTTGTGCTTCATTAGCAGCCATTACTTCAGGCTCTGCTGATTCCATCTCTGCTTCCATTTCTGCAACTTCTTCAGCTATATCAACAACAACAACCTCTTCTTCTCCACTACTTGCAATTTCAATTTCAATTGTGTCCATCTCTAGATCCATTTCCATACTTACTTCCATACTTGCCATTTCTTCTCCAACTTCATCAGAAATAGCGACATTAAAATTCATTGTACTTGCCCCTACTGTATTTACAGTAGCAACTAAATCATCAAAAAATTCATCATTAATAACTTCTTCACTTATCATATTTTCAATGTCATCTACTAAAAAGTCCATTTCTTCAGGTAGAGGGGGGATGTATTCGTAATATGTAATATTAAGAAAGGGATCATCAAAGCGAGGTCCATACATACCAGCAGGATATCCAGCATCTATGCCATAAAGAGATAGTGTCGCCCACAGGTCCTGGAAACTATTCTCTTCAACTGTCTGGCTATATGAAAAATCTCTCCAACCAGAATAGTCTTGTAGTTCATTATGTGTAAATGTTTCAACAATAACCTCACCATCACCTAATGTAAGTTCAATAGTAAAATTATCTTTACAATCCCAATTGGTTTGGCTACATAATGGAACATATAGGTTAGATGAATGACTCCAAACTTTTGCACCATAATCTAAATCAAAGCCTGTTTGCCAGTCATCTATAGTTAGATGATCCTGGAAATACATCTTATCAGAGGTAATTTCACCACCTGCATGGCCTGTTTGATATTGTGTTCCATTACAGGTTCCTCCACCATTACCAGTAGTATCACCAGACCAATTATCACAATTAGAGAACTCAGAATTCTCTATAATATTATCTGTTACAATAGGATCTTCAGCATAGGCTTGATCTATAGAAATAGCTAATAGACAGCCTAATAGTAGGCCTATTAAGAAATAGGTAAAATTACCAATACTGGTCATCATCCCACTCCGGTTCTTCATTGTTATAAGCAGGTGGCTCTTCTGAATAACTATCTTCTAATGAATAACTATCTTCTAACTCTTGTTTCCAAATTTTACCATTTACAGTTTCCTTCCATTCATCATAGTCTGGTCTACGCTCAGGATATTCGTCCCATATAAGCTTAGCTTCTTCACCAATCTTCCCATCTACAGGACACGGAGTACCTGCCATTTCCATTGCTTGAAAAACTCTTATGTCTTGGCATAGCATTGATACAGAAGCCACTTTCATTCCCATTCCATATAGGGATCTAGCTAATTTTAATCGTTCACAATTCTTATCGCGCAGAGTTGAACCTACTGATACTCCTACTATAGATGTTTGCGCAGCTCCGCCAATTGCGGTCACACATACATCCTGGTTATTTATTACTACATTAGGAGCTGATGCTGTAGGAGGGGTCCTGTCTATTGTATTGCTTGAAACAGTATTATTAGAAGATGTAACTGTTGA
>Ga0208411_1002134_pt1 | contig 12371 bp, 31 predicted proteins | sample ETN01SmetaG_4_FD_185793 | JGI IMG/M metagenome (GOLD analysis project Ga0208411, IMG submission 185793) | Marine microbial and viral communities from oxygen minimum zone, Eastern Pacific Ocean - ETNP2014F12-01SV261 (SPAdes) (version 2) | ecosystem: Environmental > Aquatic > Marine > Oceanic ...
TTATTTTTATTCATAAATTATTTACATCTAAATCATACTCATCTACTAGATGTTGTATTGATGCTAGATCATAAGAAAGGGCTGTAGTCCAACCTTTAAACCTTCTAATGCCAGACCACCATGGAACCCACATACCTTCTTTCCATTCTATCGGCACCCAATAATGTATTTTATAAGCCTTACATCCTTGTTGTTGAGCTCTTTTAGCGCTAGAAGTAATATCTTTTACTATCATTCCCGCTTTTCCGCCTTTTGTATCTGGGTGATTTTTATTAAACCATACCCATTCTCCAATTTCAAACTCTTCTTTTACACACTCGTCTGGTGGTATAAAGGTTTCCCCTTGTGCAATTCGAGCGGGCACTCCCACTCTATTTATAACATTTGATACGAAAGGAGTAGAACGATACAAACTTTTAGCAATATCAGTTATAGGGAGTCCCATTAAATAGTCTAAAATTATGGTTTGTATTTCATCTTCAGAGGCAGGTTTACCTCTGTTTTTATCCATTCGAGACCTTCTCCACTCTTTCTCTTCTTCGTAGTTTCGTAATATCTTAGCAAGTCTAGTCGTATTATAACTAATATTCAGCATTTCGCAAGCTGCTTTTTTAGTTATAGGTTTACTTGAACTAAGAGCTTCTGCTACTCTTTGTAAGTTTGTGTCGTTTAATTTTTCGTGTGCTTTTTTCTTTATCACCATTAGTGAATACTCACATTTTTTGGTATAAAACTTGCGGGAGTTCCTTCACAACTCTCTATGAGTTCTTCTTCTGGTTCAAAAACTACTTCATAATCTTCGTTTCGCAGTTCTTTACTAGCTTCATACATTATTCTGAAAGTTTCTAGATCTGGAGCTATTACTCCCTCATAGTCCTTTAAGAATGCTTTGTATGCTTTTTCTAGTTGTTTTTCTGTATATAATACTAACATCTTTTTTTCCTTGTTTGTGGGAGGGCAAAGTATATTGCCCTCACGTTATAATTTATCTTAATGATTTTAGATAATTTAGAACAGATTTAACTGTAAACATTTGTTCTATTTCAAATTCTGGAATTTCTATATTAAATTCCTCTTCTAAACATAAAACTATTTCTATTGTGTCTAAAGAATCTGCACCTAAATCGTCCATAAAATTAGAATCTAAACTAATATCCCCTTCAGGTATTCCTAACTGACGAGATATTATACTGTATAGTATTTGTTGCTTATCCATTATTCTATCCTTTACTGTTAATTTTATCTTTCGCAGTACCAGCATATAAACCGAACCAAGCTGCTCCTGCACCTACTATGATACTAACTAAACCAGACTGTTCTAGTGTTGGCTCTGGTAGTTCCATAAACCATATCGTACAATAATACAATAAGAACATATAGATACTTAAGAACGCTCTAGGGAATATTCTCCATGCGTCTACCATGTTAGATAACCATATCCATTTTTGCCATGGATTCTCTGGCTCTAAAGCCATCTCCATTTCCATGATCTTTGCTTTTAGTTCCCCTATTTCTTGAACCATAGCCATAAACTTATTTAAGTCTAATTCTACTTCATTACGACTCATGTCTCCATGAAAAGATTCGTGTCCATTAGCCATATTACTGTTCCTTTACAAAAGTGTATATTCCATACAGAATTCCTGCATAGGCTAACCACTTTGCTATGGGGGAAGCTACTAAGATTGCAACACTAATTGCTATCACACTCACTCCGTCCCAAGAGGTTCTTTCCGAAACTCTAGCTTTGCACCATGCGATGCACTTATTAAGTATTTCCATACTTTTTCTCCCTTTGCTTTTAAAGCTCGACCCGTTTTCTTGGGGTCAGGTATTTTGTTTCGTAATACTCTCGAAACTTATTGTCTTTCATATATTCTATAATTGCTTTAGCAGATACTTGATCTGATTTAATACATTGTGCTAAAAGTTCAAAATTTTTCTTTTTCATTTTTATCTTCCATTGCTATCAAGGCATAGTGAACAATCTTCATAAGATTTTCTTTCTTATTTTCACCCTCTTTTTTTCCATATCTTTGTGCATACTTAATTATATTACCTAAGCAAAACCCTTCTAAATGTCCTGCCTCGGCTATAAACTCAGTAGCTTGTTTTGTGCCATGAGCATAATGTTGCCTATAAGTGCTTCTTATGTATTGCAACGTATCTTGCATCTTAGCTTCTTCACTAAATATATATTTCATACTGTATATAGGTTTATTATAGTTATCTATAAAGTCCATTTCAGGACTCCTTTATTACTCCCTTTTTAGAGAGGCTGCATATAAAATATCATGTTCCATTTGTAATGCTTCAACTTTAGGTTCTAATATTTTAATTTTATTTTCTAATGCTTCTAGTCTTTTACTATCAGCATAGTGTGCCTTTATATGATTCTTTATACTCATAGAATGTAATGATTCATGAAATTTTTTAATCCATTCCATCATTCTTTATCTCTTGGGTATAAGCCTATTGAAGGTCTTGACGAATCTGCCTTCACTTTATCACTATCAGGTGTTGTAACTGTTTTATAATATACTATTATTTCTTTTTGTTCTAGTATATATCTTCTCATCTCTTGTAGGTTTCCACTCATTTTTTCATATCCTTGTGGACTTAATGCGAAAAATGTTGGAACTTCTTCTACCCCTTGTATCTTTGAAAGTCTTGCTAAAAATTCATCTATATTTTTCTCACTCACAACAAACCAATCAGGTCTTTCTAACTGAATAGATTTTGGCAAAGGTGGGTGATATATTTCAATTTGTATTGGTTCCGTAATAATCTCTACGGGATTTGGTGCGGCTCTTCGCCCACCCATTGAACAACTACTAATTAGTAGTATCAGTATCAGGGGTAGGGTTGTAATCTTGAGGTTCTGTTTCATCTTCTATTACCTTAAAAATTTTATCTGTTGCATTATTCGCTCTAGTTTCGATGAGCCCAGGCTTTGCTCTAGCCAATTTAGTGAGATCATGTTTCTTAAAAATTTGGAGATATGCTTGTGTTTCTTGTTGGATTTCTTGGTTCTTTCTTGTAAGAGCATCGTTTGCCATTCTTTGCTTTTCATAAGACTCTGTAAGAGCTTTAAACGCAGCTTCTTGTTGCTGATTTTTGAGATCGAGCGCAGCCTTCTCTGAAGCGAGTACTTCGTATCGTTCCATTGTATCTGTGTACCACGTATATGCGCCACCTGCTAATCCCCCTAATACTATTAATATGTAAATATATTGCATTATTTTAATTTTTTTGTTTGTTTGTACCAAACTACTTTTCTCAAAGTAGGATCATACTTTTTTAACCTTAACTTTCCAGTATTGTTTCTGGTATTAGTTGTTGTAGTATAATAATGTGGAGACTCTGTGCTTTGCATTTTTATGAAAACTCTCGTTTGTTTTTTCTTTTTCTGACTGGGCATATTAAAAACTATAATTTACTGCTGCAATTATGTTTCCTTCATTTACTTCAGGCATGAATTTAAATCCGACATTCCAATCTCCAAAAGATTTAAATACTCCTATTGTTACAAAATCATATCCATCTTCCCACTTTCCATACTCGAATGTTACATCTACATAAGGAATTTGTGAGACTGGCACTTTAATATTATAAAATCTTTGCACATCTAAAGAATCATCTAAATCAAAATAGAACTCAAACTCAACGATATCGCGATAAATTGCAGTTGCAAAACCCTCGGTTACGTTATCAAGAACATCTCCTGACCATTCATAATGAATTGCTCCAACTCCAAAAGCCCAATCTCCATAAGGTTTAAAATTATAACCCCCATAGAAATTATACTCTTCACTTCCGTCATGTGTTAGTGAGTCTACTCCGCCTACCCAAACTCCTGCATAAGCACCTTTGTAATCATACTGTGCTTGAATTTCTGTCATAGGTGTGAATCTATTTTGGTCATATCCTCTCCACATATAGTTTGATCTTACTCCAGTTTGACCGCTAAAACCATCTTCAGCGTATGCAATAAAGCTAGCTTGTAGTAAAATAAATAACACTGTTAGTGCTGTAATAACTTTTTTCATTTTAATCTCCTAAAATAATGAAAATACTGTATCAACTAAGGTGTATAAAAAGAACACCCAGAACAATACTTTATACAAGTCGTCCACTCGTTGTTGTTTTTCTACTTCTTCTGGTGTTGGTTTTAGATTATATACTTTATATCTTGGTTCTTCACCACTATCTTTTTTTCCAAACACTGACATCATAGTAAAATATCAATCAAAAAATAGGCAAAACAAAGCCAGAAACCTCGTTTATAGAAGGTTTTTAGGCGGTTTTGTTTTTCGATTGCTTGATTCATGGATTTCCTGTATCTTTATTAAAAGGGTGAAAGAATTTCGCACTAAGTCGACCACTTTCACCCTTGTAAAATTAACCTTTTATTTCAAAGGTTTTTGGTTTTCTTTCGTCTGGAACGATAGTCTCTATAACGATTTCTAACATTCCATTCTCAAACCTTACATCTTGCACGATTAAATCTTCTTGCAAGGTGAAGGTTCTTTTGAAAGCCTTACCACTAACTCCGCGATGTATATATTCGCTGCTAGTTTCTTGCTTTTTACCCTCAATAGTGAGGATATTTTCTTTAAGAACTACCTCGAGGTCTTTCTTATTCCAGCCTGGAAGCCCTACCTCTATTGTGTAGTTATCTGCTTCTTTGGCTATATTATAGCGAGGGTAATTTACCTCCGCATAAGGTAAAACTTCTCTAGTAAATTGACGATTAAATCGGTCATATCCTAGCCAGAAGTTTTCAAAGTCGGCTAATCCGCCGAAGGTTCGTAATCCAACCATTTTCTTCTCCTTTTTACTGCCCTTTCGGGACATTAATGTTCCACCCTTTCGGTATGGGCTAAAATCTCCTGCTCCAAATTTCCCAATAACTCAGTATAAAGACCTTCAAATCTGTGCGACCAAAGACTGAGTTTTCCTTTATCCCACCCGCCTACTAGGTATGTAGGCTCTGGATACAAGAGGGGCATTTTAACGAGTGCCAACTCTAATTTCTTATATGGATATTATAACAAAAAATACAGTGCTTGTCAAGTATCATTTTTTTCATACTCATCAAAGTCAATAAGTTTATTTTCATCTATAAAGTCTACTGTTCTCTTGATACCTTCTTTAATCCCTAAGTTCCACGAAGTAAAGGAGACACCGAAAACCAGCAAAGATATTAATAGAATTAAGTTTATATCCATCTATTTTTCCATTTTTTCATTATATTATTATAACAAAATATAGGCTTCTTGTCAAGAATTAATTTTAACCAACTTATAAAAAGTTCTTGACATCAAACCCAATTTTTGATACAATATAGTATAAATGGAAAAATAGACTGGAGAATTAGAATTGAAAAGAAAAGGTAAGAAAGCAGTTAAAAAGCCTTGGGACGACCAAGAAGATAACTTATTGAAACAGTATTATGGACAGATATCCATGAAGCAACTTAAAATGATTTTTGAGGGAAGAACTGAACCTGCAATTCAATCTAGAGTCAAAAGACTCCGCAAGAAAGGTTGGAGTTTTGATACTGTGAGAAGGAGTTAACTAGATGCCTAAAGTATCGGTTGGGAACAGGAACTTTGACTTCGCACTTCGGAAATTTAAGCGAAAAGTCAATAAGTCTGGAATACTCCAAGAGTTTAGGGAACGAATGCATTATGAGAAACCTGCTCAGAAGAGACGAAAAACTAAAATGGCAGGAGAGTTGAGATGGCGAAGAAAAGAAAGAGAGCTAGACCCAGTTCGATTTGGGAAAAAGAGAATGTATTAAGGAATTTTGTAGCAAAATATATGCACAAGTTTAATATACACTCTGTTCAACCAGATAAAACAAAATACACTCGTAAAACTAAACATAGGAAAGGTTACTATGAATAAATTTACACAGAAGATAAAAAATGCGTGGAACGATTCAATTTCTTATATACGCGCAATGGGAGAGGACGAGTGGCAGATGTTTGCTTGGTTTTTAGCCACAACTTGTGGATTACTCGTCATACTATGTTTCATTAGAGATCGCTTGATCACATAATGGTTCATTTCTCTAAAAATTGGATAGCCTTAGAAGGAGTCTTATCTCATAGATTGAAATCTCAGATAAACGAAACTCTAAGGTCTATACCAAAACACGATAGATGGGTTGCAAGAGATAGAATTACTAAAAAGAATTTATCTAAAGCTGAGGTTAGATATATAGACTATGATAATACTGATTATATTAGGTCTGTATTAAATGGATTTAATGAGGTAGAAGATCCAACTAAAACTTGGCTAATAAATTTAATAGATACTTATAAATGGTTTTTCGCACCTTTTGATAGTAGCGGAAATACTATTAAAATAGGAGAGTTAATACCAGAGCCCGTACAGGTCATTACCTACAAACAACGAAATTATCACGATTGGCACAACGACGGGAGTGTAGGAACTCACAGACTATTAACACTACTTGTTAATCTTTCCGACTCGGAAGATTATGAAGGTGGTGATTTGCAATTCGAAGGTGAGAATGAAATGGGGCAGTGGACTAGAAAAAAATATACTGGAATTATCTACCCTTCACGACTCCCGAAAAGACTTACAACTATAACTAAAGGAATTAAATCATGTATGATTGTTTACTTTCGTGAAAAGCAGAATTAATAAACTAGAGGCTCACCTTTTTGTTAATAATAAGTTAGAGACTAGAGGGTTTATTTCCAACTACATACCACTCTCAAAAATTTTTTGTTTAGTTGGCAAACGTCCTCAGATTAAAGGACACAGGGAGTTGAAATATTCTATACTAAGTGATGGTATGGACACTCCTATCATTCTTTTAGATAATAATGAGTGGAATTATACTATGTCTATACGACAAGTAAAGAAAGAATGGATTTCCAACTATCAATCACATTACGACTACATAGCCTATTCAGGCAATCAAAGATTAGAAATCGCAAAAGAACTAGAGTTTAGCAAAATTTCGTGCGTAGTAGCGGAAGATGTTCATTGGGCTCATGCCATACATTTAATACTAAATAAAGGTAGTATAGAACACACTTTGAGTTAGGATCAAACTCACGTAATAAGAAATAAAATATTTTCTAATTAGCTGAAGGTGCTCCTACTGGTTTTTTCATTCTGGTATGGTAAATAGTTCTTTACATTTGTCAAAAAGTATGGTATAATTATATTATAAATTTTTAATTGACTTCGTCATCTTAGATTTGAATCAACTGTTGTTCCGAAGACACGAGAGTAGTGCTCCCCTAGGAGCAATGCTCGAAGTAGTCGAGGGAACGATTTTATTTATAATTAAGACAATTATAAACCTCGTTTTAACACGTGACAAGTCAATTACTTATGCCAAACACAAGTCAATGTCAAACTGATGGGGATTTCTTTTTTTGTGAACTGTAACAATTTACCAAAGCCGAAAATGTTTAAAAGCTATTTTACCTACTAAGTTTACACAAACTTAACGGATATAACACATACTTTCGAAAATTGTCCTAGATATATAGTGCTACTGTAAATTGTAATTGGAATTACATGAGTTACAGCGGTTTGGCGTCAAGGGTGGCGGCTCGTAGGAGAATCGAACTCCTGACTCTAGCGTGACAAGCTAGGATTATATACCACTTAACTAACGAGCCCATAAAAGCACTCTGAGCGAGAGAAGGGAATCGAACCCTCATCATCAGCTTGGAAGGCTGTCATAATACCATTATACTACTCTCGCTAAAAGTGCTTTCTGACAAAATGGAGTAATAAAGAAGTTTCGGCTTCTTCTTTTGTTTTAAATCCGCCAAATTCTTTAGTTCCTATTCTATAATACCAAACATACTCTGACACCTTCCCACCATTAGACTGGGGAATAGGAGTATAATATCTTTGATAAACTTCGGTATGTTTCCTAGCCACTTTATTTTTCAGGATACCTATAAAGGTTTAAACCTAAATAAGCCCAAGCATCTCCGTTTGCAGGCGAACCTACATTAATTTTTTGATTCCCACCGCTGCTGGCTAGCATTATCGTTTTGCCACTAGCGCTAGGTCCTAAATCATCTGTGGTATCTATTTGTATAGTAAGGATACCATTATCATCACATTCATACTGAATGGAGTCTTTTTTTCCTACTGTTATCCAATCTTTCATCAGCCACATTCCTCCTCAAATTTAATTATTTTTTGTAATTCGTCAAAAGCTAACTGTTTTGCATTTTTTAAATTTACCCATAAATGAGTGTAACTAGACAAGTTTCTAACATCTTGTGCTTCAAATGATTGCTCAATTTCATTATAAGTAATCATTTTATCTAGTGCTTCCATCGCCAGTTCTGCATCATTTAGTTTTTCTACTAGTTGGTGTAATATTTCTCTATTCATTTTATTCCCTAAATTTTATTTCATTTTTTATTATATTATAAGCCTTATCTATACCAGACTCCACCCCATTCCAGCAAATAAAATCCCATTTGGTATCTTTATTTGCCGATTCTAATCTTACTTCTTCTCCTACTTTTTGCACTTCTTCCTTTAAATCCTCTAGGAGAAACTTAAGATTAACTAATTTTATTAGTTCCATTAGTGTTTAGGGGTAAAATTAGACCATATCCATATCATTATGGCTACCATAACTACACCGACAAAAATATTCACATTATTACTCCTATTAAATGGTGGAGAGGGTTGGATTCGAACCAACGAACCTTGAAGGAACAGATTTACAGTCTGTCGGGTTTAACCACTTCCCTACCTCTCCTTTGGTGGAGGCGACTGGACTCGAACCAGCAACCCCTTCCGTGCAAGGGAAGTGCTCTCCCATTGAGCTACGCCCCCTCTAATTACTCTACTAAAGACAACAAATACTTTAACTCTTTCTTAGGAGACTTTGACAATCCCTCTAAATTTTCTTCTTCACCATCAAGAGCCTCAGCTATCTTTACTACTATCTCTTTTTTAGTAACTGGAAGTTCTCCTGTTTTAGACAAATAAATTGCCTTCTGGTATACTCCTTCTCTAGATAATTTACCAATAACAGACTTTGTGCTTTTGCCTAATTCGGTAGCTAGAGTTTCAACTGTGTCTCTCGAAGGATTTTCGTTGTATTTATCAATCATATAGGCTACTTGTTCATTCGTATAGTTCGTCGCCATCATCTTCCTCCCTAATAAAACTAATTAGATTCTTTTCTTCAATTTCTTTAAGCAAGGCTTGTCTTTCCCTATGTAAATTATTCAATTCTTTCTCAACTCTCTCCAAATCTTGAGATATTTCAAAGAAAGTGTTATCCAATATAAATAATTTAGCCAACACAGAACGAAATTTTATGATAGTTGGGTCTAATTTAGTTGGAAATGGTATAACATTGTTTTCTTTTGACATTTAAAATCCTTACTTATTTTTTGATTATATGAATATAATAACAAAGTTTCAGCTTTTTGTCAAGAACTATTTTCGGATAATAAAAAAGGGCTATCCGAAGATAACCCTTAAAAAATATCGTTTATTTACTACTATTCGTATAGAAAGAATAGTGTAGCTATTAAACATAGTCCTAAAAATCCACCAAGTATGTAAATTATAACAAATAAGGTTTGCATAGAAAAAATCTTTTTTAAAACATTCATGCTATCATGCCTGTAATTTTATCCAATCTTTCCTTCAACTCTTGATTAACTCGCTTCTCAGTAGGTGTGTCTAGCACTTCTTCTCCAACTATTTCAAAAAAGTCAATAGAAATTGAACTATTTTCCATATTCATTCTTCTACCCGAACCTTTAGTCATTTCATCTGCTCTAATCTCTGCTTGTGCTTCATCAGGAGCATTTATTGTTAACTCTATTGGTCTTTCGAAGTATTGTGTGCCATGCATTATGAATGTTTTAGACATAAGTGAACCTCATGCCTCGCTTCTCAAGCTCTTTAATAGCTTTCCGCCTTTTCTTAGGATTTTTACTGTCTTTATATGAAGTAAAAGCCCATTCTTTCAATTCTTCTGTCGGCACCATACACATATTGCGATAAGTGGTTTTCCAACCATCATGTCGACTAAAAAATCTTTGTTTCTTTTCCCAAATTTCTGCCATTGTATCTCCTTTTTGTATCGTTTATTTACTACTATTGAAGGGAGTAGTAATGCTTCTAGCTATGCTCTGTCTTATTTACTACTCCCCGAAAGGAGTAATCTGCGGTATGAGGTGGTTGAGATTACTCCCCGAGTTTTTATTTGAAGGAACTCTAACCAACTTTCCTACTATGTAGGCTCTTAAGGCTGATAACCATATAGGTCTTCTTTTATAGCTTAAAAGATTGTCGGGGGTATCAGTCCACCTAGGAATTAATCCAATTTTCGAAAGACCATTCGGGATACCCCCATGTCTTGTTTTCCTTTTCGCTGAAAACTAAGCAAAACCGCGCTACTTTTCTTTTTATTCTTTTTGAGTGGTTATTAGACGACTTGCTAGATCACGCCATATGTCCTATTTCAACTTCCACTACGCATCATCATAAGGAGCATTTTCCGCTACTCAAAGTATCTAGTCTGTTTTCACAACCTTACTCTGCGAATTTGTAGTTTATCCCTTTTTTCCGTTTATAGTTACGGCACAGGTTCCCGAATTACTACCAAATCTTGCCCTGTTTCGAACTACTAAGTGTTGCAAGTTGCGCACTCAGCTTTGGGTGTCCTCGCATAACCTAAATAAGTTTTATATTGCTTGTCCGTTTACCCTTATTTACTACTTATTTTTAAGTGGAGTAGTCAGCACCTTTGATCTATGCTCTCATTATCTTGATGGTAGACTTAACTACTAGCACTCTGAGATCAAATGTCCTACTTTCTTTTTAACTGTCGTGGGACTCTAGACAGTTCCTTATTATATAAACTAGAGAGAGTTACCTGAGATTCGTTGGCTCTGAATACCTATATTGCCATCTCGCCCTTAGATTTAAGACTTATGACTTTCGTCTGCCTGAGCTTTGCTGGAATAGTTCCATGTTCTCGCTCTAAGGTCTAAGATTTATACTCTCTCCAGAGTATCAACCTTTCTTTTTAAGTCGCTGGGTAGTTGACATACTCTGGACTGCCTATATTACTTTTTTATCGTGCCTCTCATAAGCGTGAAGTTTACACTAGAGCTGTAGCTTATTTTAAGTTCGCGTAGCTTCTTACGACTCCGAAATATTATCGTGTATTTACGGGTATCATCACGGCACATTTTCGTTGTTACATCACGCTACATACTTATGTTTATACTGCAAGATGTAGTTTTCCAGTTTAGTAGTCTTTTCGCGCCTGTTACACTCGCCTCCACCCTTCGGTTTCTTCGGCTTCCCTCACCAAGTCTTTTAGCTTTAGCTTGGTTGTTCGGCTCTTTCGAGCCCACCATCATCTTGCCCTCGTCAGACTACTAAGAAACTGACTTTAGTTTAAAGATATGCTACTAATTTCTGTAAATCAGCTTTAGTAGCTTTAACTAAACTTGGGAAATTATCACCGAAATGAGACTCAATCTGAGCAACTATTTCGCGTTTGCGAACAATCGGCTCTCCACTTTTAGTTTTTCTTTCTATAGGAACATAAATGCCCTCTCTAGAAAGTTTAGCAATCACACTACGAGTGCTTTTACCAAATTCAGTTGCGAGAAACTCTACTGACTCTCTCGTTGGATTATCGGTATATACTTCACGCATACGACCTACCATAATATCTGTATAATTCACATTACCTGCCATTTTTAACTCCCAATTTAAAATTTATTTAACTATATTTAATTTTTACTATGTATATTATCGCAAAATTTTACCTAAAAGTCAAGAAATATTTTTACCAAAGTTGAATTTATTTTGCACTAGTTAAACAGTCGTTCAAATATCATATCCATACTAGCTAATATAGCCATGCCGAATAAAACACCAAGATAAATGAATAAGGCTATAAGTTCTTTATAGACCATACTTTTTTTCATTTCACGATATTTTAGCCACCAACCGCTATTGAAACAATATAATTTACTTTCCCATTTACCCACTATATTTCTCCTGAAAAAATTCCCATAGTTTTACTACTATGAATACATACATACATCCTGCAAATATACCCCAAGCCAGATGTCTTGTAGTTGGGTCTATCGCAGCTCCCATCAAATCGGACAAAGCATTGCCAAGTAGTGCTCCTGTAAGTGCGCCTTGCAATCCATTGCCACCAAACTTTTTATCCAAATTTACACCATAATAGGCACAAGCAGCCAAAATTCCGTTGTCAACTATTCCCATTATGTCGCCATCAAAGATCATGTTCATCACTTATATTTATTTCTCTCCATTTCTTGAAGTTCAGCTATTTGCTT
>Ga0208411_1002135_pt1 | contig 12369 bp, 11 predicted proteins | sample ETN01SmetaG_4_FD_185793 | JGI IMG/M metagenome (GOLD analysis project Ga0208411, IMG submission 185793) | Marine microbial and viral communities from oxygen minimum zone, Eastern Pacific Ocean - ETNP2014F12-01SV261 (SPAdes) (version 2) | ecosystem: Environmental > Aquatic > Marine > Oceanic ...
TGGTGGAGGTGGTGGGTACTGCCCCCACGTCCGTAATGGTTATTACGAAATTCGTTTATCGTCATAGTTGGAAAACCAACATTATTAATATAAAACCAATTTAAACTTATTCAATAAATTTTTAATGAAATTAACCACAGAACAAGCCCAAGAAATAAAAGACCAACAGTCCCAAGAGAATAAAACAAAAAGAGTAACTGCACCTGAGCTAGAAAAAATACTCTATGAGGCAATTCCTATATTGGACCATGGTTTTATAAGAGTGGTTGACTACATGGGCAATGACACATCTATTGTCCAAGCAGCAAGAGTATCCTATGGCAAAGGAACAAAAAAAGTTTCAACTGACGCTGGTTTGATTAAATATTTAATGAGACACTGGCATAGCACTCCTTTTGAGATGTGTGAAATAAAATATCATGTCAAACTTCCAATTTTTATTGCTCGACAATGGATTAGACACCGAACAGCAAACGTGAATGAATACTCGGCTAGATATTCAATATTAGATAAAGAATTTTATTTGCCTGCACCAGAAAATTTAGCGGCTCAATCTCAAATCAACAGACAAGGAAGAGGAGAAATTCTTGAAGGTGAGCAAGCAAAAAAAGTTTTAGAATTATTAAAAAGTGATGCTGAACAAACTTATAGCAACTATGAAATGATGTTGAATGAACGCTACGATGGATCGGTTATAGATGACAAAGAGGTAGGACTTGCAAGAGAGCTTGCTAGAATGAACCTAACTTTAAACACATATACACAATGGTATTGGAAAACTGATTTACTAAATTTGATGAATTTTTTAAGACTTCGAGCAGATCATCATGCTCAATTTGAAATTAGAGCTTATGCAGATGCAATGTTGGATACTGTTAAGAGATGGGTGCCCATAACTTATGAAGCTTTTTTGGATTATAGAGTTGGTGGAACAGAAGTTTCAGCAAAAGGAAAATCTGTAATTCAAAATTTAATTAAAGGAGAACAAGTTTCAGCTGAACAATCTGGACTTTCCAAAAGAGAATGGAATGAATTGATGGAGGTTTTTGATCTTAAAGATAGATTGATTTAATTTTTTCAGCAAGTCCTAGATAAATTTTTGAAACTTCATGGTCAGGTTTACTTTCTACAATTGGCGTTCCAAGATCGCCTTGTTTGCCAACTTCAGGATTAATAGGAATTTCTCCTATAAATTCTTTTTGAAACTCCTTTGCAGTTTTTTTAACCCCACCTTCACCAAAAATTGCATATTTCTTTCCATCATCTCCTATAAAGTGACTCATGTTGTCAACTAGTCCAATAATTTTAACTTTTAATTTATCAAACATTCTAATTCCACGTTTAACATCTTGTAGAGCTAGCTCTTGTGGAGTAGACACTATAATTACACCATCCATATTTATTTCCTGAGCAAAAGTTAATTGTGTATCCCCAGTTCCAGGCGGCATATCAACAATTATAAAGTCTAGATTTTGCCATTTAACCTTTTGAGTAAAAGTTTTTATGGCACTTGTTACCATGGGTCCTCGCCAAATCATGGGCGTTTGTTCTTCTGTTAAGAAACCAATAGACATACATTGTATGTCATATTTTGAAATTGGTTTTAACATCTGTCCGTCACTTTCTGGCTTTTCATTTATTGAAAATAATTTTTGTAAAGATGGTCCATAAATATCCGCATCAAGTAGACCTACTTTGCATCCAATTTTTTTTAATGCTAAGGCAAAATTTGTAGCAAAAGTAGATTTACCTACACCGCCTTTTGCACTAGAAATTGCTATTGTAAATTTTGTTCCTGAAATAGGGTTTTTTTGAAAGCTTTTTGGTTCAGTTTTTGCTTTCATTGTGTCACTTATACCTACTTTATTGTCACTCACAAGATTATCATTAGCTTGTTTTTAGTCATAAAGACACTATATACAATGTCGTATGAGCGATTTCAAAAATCAAAGTCCATGGGGTAGCTCTCCAGGAGGTGGTAATGGTGGATTTAGAAGAGGACCCACTCCGCCTGATATAGATGAACTCGTAAAAAAAATTCAAAATACAATTAACAAATTTATTGGCGGCGGAAAAGGTGGAAAGAAACCAATTTTATTTGGTCTAATCATCTTAATAATTATTTGGGCATTAAGTGGTCTATATAGAGTATTGCCAGATGAACAGGGTGTAGTTTTAAGATTTGGAAAATTTATAAACACAACTCAACCAGGACTTAATTATCATTTACCCTATCCAATTGAGAATGTGATAACTCCGAAAGTTACAAAAGTTAATAGAATAGATATTGGTTTTAGATCAGAAAGAGATAGTGGATTTACATCGGGCGGTGTTGCTGATGTGCCGGAAGAAAGCTTAATGTTAACTGGAGACGAAAATATTGTAAATATCGACTTTTCAGTTTTTTGGGTAATCAAAGATGCTGGAAAATTTTTATTTAGAATTCAAGATCCAGAAGGAACGGTGAAAGCTGCAGCAGAAACAGCTATGAGAGAAGTAATTGCAAGATCAAAAATTCAACCAATACTAACAGAAGGAAGATCTGTAATTGAAAATGATACTGAAGAAATAATTCAACAAATTCTAGACGAATACAATAGTGGTATTCAAATTACACAGGTACAAACCCAAAAAGCCGATCCACCAGATCAAGTGATCGATGCATTTAGAGATGTTCAGGCCGCAAGAGCAGACATGGAAAGATCTAAAAATGAAGCAGAAGCATATTCTAACGATGTGATCCCAAGAGCACGAGGAGAAGCTGCAAGAATTTTACAAGCTGCAGAAGCTTATAAAAAACAAGTGGTCGCAAAATCAGAAGGTGAAGCAAGCAGGTTCCTTGCAATTTACAATGAATATGCAAAAGCAAAACAGGTTACGCAAGAAAGAATGTTTTTGGAGACAATGGAAAAAGTATTGGCAGATATTAATAAAATTATAATTGATAAAAACGCAGGATCAGGAGTTGTTCCATATTTGCCATTAAAAGAACTACAAACAGGTACAAATTAATGAAAGTTGGAAAATTTTTATTACCATTAATAATCGTTGCTGCCGCGGTGATTTTCTTTTCTGTGTTTATAGTGAAAGAAGTTAATCAAGCAATTGTTTTACAATTTGGTGATCCAAAAAAAATTATCTCAAAACCTGGTCTAAACTTTAAAATTCCATTTATTCAAAACGTAGTATTTTTAGATAAAAGAATTTTGAATTTAGATACTCCACCTGAAGAAGTAATTGCATCTGATCAAAAACGTTTGATTGTTGATGCTTTTGCAAGGTTTCAAATAATAGATCCGTTGAAATTCTATATTTCAGTTGGTAATGAGAGAGTTGCAAGATCAAGATTAGCAACAATCATAAATTCAAGAATAAGAAACGTTTTAGGTAGACAGGAATTACAAACATTATTGTCTGAAGATAGATCAAAACAAATGTCTTTAATTCAAGAAGGTGTAAATAATGAAGCTGAAAACTTTGGAATTAAAATTGTAGATGTAAGAATTAAAAGAGCCGACCTTCCACAGGCTAACAGTGAAGCGATATATAGAAGAATGCAAACCGAAAGGGAAAGAGAAGCTAAAGAATTTAGAGCAAAAGGTGCTGAAATGGCAGTAACTATCACTTCCACTGCAGATAAAGAAGTAACTGTAATTTTAGCAGAGGCACAAAAAAAATCAGAGATCATGAAAGGAGAAGGTGACGGCCAAAGAAACAAAATTTTCGCTGATGCTTTTGGTCGAGATCCAGAGTTCTTTGCATTCTATCGAGCAATGCAAGCCTACGAAACATCTCTAATTGGAGGGGAAACATCTTTGATACTTTCTCCAGATAATGAATTTTTTAAATTTTTTGGAAATTTAAAACCTAAAACAAGATAATCTTTTATCATGAAGGAATTGATCATAGCTTTTGGTCTCTTCTTATTTATAGAAGGGATATTGTACGCCTTATTTCCATCAAAAATGAAAAGTATGTTACAAAAATTGAATGAAGTGAATGACAGTCAGTTAAGAACAGGCGGAATGGTGTTTGCAATTATAGGATTTATTATTATTTGGTACTTAAAAGGATGAAAAAGTATATAAAATTTTTTTTAATATTAATTGTTTCAATAAATTTTTCTTTTGCAGCAAACACAAAAGATATTCCTTCATCTTTTGCAGATCTTGCTGAAAAATTAATTCCGTCCGTTGTAAATATTTCAACAACAACAATAATAACAACACGATCTAACCCGTTTCCATTTCAATTTCCTCCAGGATCTCCCTTTGAAGATATGTTTAGAGATTTTGGCACTCCCCAACAAAGAAAAACCAGTGCTCTTGGATCTGGATTTATTATTGATGAAAAAGGGATAGTGATAACAAACAACCACGTCATTCAAAGTGCGGAAGATATCGTTGTAAGAGTAAATGGCGATAAAGATTTTAAAGCAAAAGTTCTTGGATCCGATTCAGGTATGGATATAGCTGTTTTACAAATTGAGTCTGACGAAAAATTCATACCTGTTAAATTTGGAAACTCTGATGATGCAAGAATTGGTGATTGGGTTGTAGCAATTGGAAATCCTTTTGGATTAGGCGGCACTGTAACAGCTGGAATTATTTCAGCAAGAAATAGAAGTATCGGATTATCAAGATATGAAGATTATATTCAAACTGATGCATCTATAAACCAAGGAAATTCAGGCGGACCTTTGTTTAACATAGATGGTGATGTTGTAGGTATAAATACTGCAATACTTAGTCCTTCTGGAGCAAGCAGTGGAATTGGTTTTGCAATTCCATCAAATAGTGCAAAAAAAGTAATTAATCAATTAATTGAATTTGGCGAAACCAAAAGAGGTTGGCTAGGTGTTAGAATTCAAACAGTGAGTAAAGAAATTGCAGAAGTTGAAAAATTAGACAGACCCAGAGGAGCATTAGTTGCAAGTGTTGCGGATAATAGTCCATCCGACAAGGCCGGAATAATAGCTGGTGATATTATTTTAGAATTTGATGATAAATTAATTAATAAGATGAGTGAGTTACCCAGAATTGTTGCAGAAACAAAAGTTGGTAAAAAAGTAAAGGTAAAAGTTTGGCGAAATAGAAGAGAGATAACAAAATATATTATACTTGGTAGACTAGAAACTTCAGATGACTTTAAATCTCAAGGTACACTTACCGAAAAACCAAAAGAAAATAAAATTGAAGGTTTAAAAATTACAGTTCGATTATTAGATAAAAAAGATGTTGAAGAAAGAAAATTACCAAAAGGAACAAATGGAGTTGTAATTACAAAAATTGAACAAGACAGCCCCATTAACTACCTTCAAGTAAATGATATTATCGTTGAAGCACAAAAGAGAAAAATTAATACTATTGGCGACCTTGATAATATTGTTAAAATGACATTAAGAAGTCCAGAAAAAACATTATTAATAGCAATTTATAACAATCGAAATCAAAGAAGATATATTGGTGTTAAATTAGATTAATGGACCTTAAGTCCAAAATAATTTTAATCTCAGGTCCTACCGCATCAGGAAAATCAAGTTTTTCAGTCAAACTAGCAAAAAGAATAAACGGTGAAATTGTTAATGCAGATAGCATGCAAATTTATAAGGAATTAAAAATATTAACCACAAGACCAAACATAAAAGAATATAAAAATATTAAACATCATTTATATGGTTTTCATAGTGTAAGAAAAAAATTTTCAACTGGAAATTGGTTAAAACTTGCAATTCAAAAAATAAATGAAATTAAAAAAAGAAAAAAAACACCTATTCTAGTTGGAGGCACTGGTTTGTATTTTAAAGCTTTAACTGACGGTCTAGTTAAAATTCCAAATATTCCAATTAAATATAGAGACAGAATACGATCTCTTCAAAAAAAACTTGGCCAAACAAAATTTTTTAACCAATTAATTAAATTAGATCCATTAATAATGAATAAAATTAATCACGCAGATGTCCAAAGATCAATTAGAGCTTATGAGGTTAAATCTTACACAAAAAAATCACTAACTGATTGGTTCAAAAATACTAAATCAAAATTTACTGAAGATGATTTTTTTAAAATTTATATCGATTTTCCTAGACCAGAATTAGTTGACAGTATTTCAAAGCGAACAGAACATATGTTGAAAGAAGGAGCCATTGCAGAGGTCAAAAAACTATTAAAGCTAAAAGTAAGGAAAGATAATAGTTCAAATAAAATAATTGGTATTAAGGAAATTAGAGATTTTCTTGAAAAAAAATCTGATTTAAACGAAGTAAAAGAAAAAATTTCAATAAAAACAAGGCAATATGCCAAAAGACAAAGCACATGGGCCAGAGGTCAGATGATGAACTGGCATAAAGTGAGTCCCAAAGATCTAAATAAATTATTAAAAAAAATATCATTTGGTCGCTCAAAAACTTGACCAATGAGCACAACTTCAGCTAGATTGACTGAATGTCAAAATTATATTCAGGAGCTGAAATTCTATTTAAGTGTCTTCAGAATCAAGGAGTTAGTCATATCTTTGGCTATCCTGGTGGAGCAGTTCTTCCAATATATGATGAATTAAAAAATTTTAAATCTATCAAACATATTTTAGTTAGACATGAACAAGGCGCAGGTCATGCAGCAGAAGGTTACGCAAGATCGTCAGGTAAACCAGGCGTTGTATTAGTTACATCAGGACCTGGAGCAACGAATGTTGTAACCGCATTAACAGATGCTTATCTGGATTCAATTCCATTAGTTTGTATTGCGGGACAAGTACCAACACACTTAATTGGAACAGATGCTTTTCAAGAATGTGACACAACAGGCATTACAAGACCATGCACAAAACATAACTGGCTAGTAAAAGATATAAAAGATTTAGCTAATATTATTCATAAGGCATTCGAGGTAGCAACTACTGGAAGACCGGGACCTGTATTAGTTGATATTCCTAAAGATATTCAGTTTCAGAAAACAGCATACAAAAAACATAAAAAACAAAACAAATTAAATGGCAAATCACATAATCATTTTTCTCAAAACAATATAGATGAATTGATTAAATTGATGAGTAATGCAACAAAGCCTATTTTTTATACGGGTGGAGGAGTAATTAACTCAGGGCCTAAAGCAAGCGAATTATTAAGACAACTTGTTTATGCAACAGGTTTTCCAATTACTACAACTCTACAAGGCCTCGGTTCAATCCCAAGTGATGATAATCAGTTTTTAGGAATGCTTGGTATGCATGGAACTTATGAAGCAAACAATGCAATGCATGATTGTGACTTAATGATAAACATCGGCGCAAGATTTGATGATCGAATCACAGGAAAAATTGATGAATTTTCTCCAAAGTCTAAAAAAGTACATATCGATATCGATCCATCATCAATTAACAAAATTGTAAAAGTTGATTTGGCAATCGTTGGCGATGTTAAAACAATAATTGCTACAACTTTAAAAACTATAAAAAAAACAAAACCTAATTTTTTTAAATCTAATAAACAAAAAACTTCTAAGTGGTGGAAAAAAATTCAAAAGTGGAGATCAAAAAGATCTTTAGATTATATTGGTAGTGAAGAAACTATTAAACCTCAATATGCAGTTGAAAGATTGTATGAACTTACCAAAAATAAAGACACTTACATCACAACTGAAGTCGGTCAGCACCAAATGTGGGCAGCACAATATTATAAATTTAATAAACCAAATCGATGGATGACATCTGGCGGCTTGGGCACAATGGGTTATGGATTGCCTGCTGCTGTTGGTGTACAAGTTGCACATCCAAATAAACTAGTAATTGATATTGCAGGAGAAGCATCTGTTTTAATGACCATGCAGGAAATGTCAACGGCTGTTCAGCATAGTTTACCTATTAAAATATTTATATTAAATAATCAATACATGGGAATGGTGAGACAGTGGCAAGAATTACTACATGATAAAAATTATTCTGAAAGTTATACTGCAGCACTTCCAGATTTTGTTAAATTAGCAGAAGCATATGGTTGTGTTGGGTTAAGAGCAAAAACACCAGAAGAATTAGATGATAAAATTATCGAAATGTTGAATACTGATCGACCTGTTATTTTTGATTGTAAGGTAGATAAGCAAGAGAACTGTTTTCCAATGATTCTTTCGGGAAAACCGCACAATCAGATGCTAATGGGACCAAAGGATAAGAAAGAAAAGAAAATTACCGGAAAAGGGAGAAAATTAGTTTAATGGTAAATTCAAAATCAGCATATAGCTTTGCTGGCAAAAAGGAAAAAACGGATACCCATATAATAGTTGTTTGGGTAGACAATGAAGCTGGAGTTCTAGCAAGAGTTGTAGGTCTTTTTTCAGGAAGAGGTTACAATATCGAGTCCTTAGCTGTTGCAGAAATTGACCAAAAATTAAATATTTCAAGGATCACTATTGTAACAACTGGAACCCCTCAAGTAATTGATCAAATTAAACTACAATTAAAAAAACTTGTACCCGTCCATAAAGTTGCTGACTTTAAGAGGGAAGATAAAAATGTTATCTTTAAAGAAATGGCTTTATTTAAGATAGCAGGCAATAAGAACAAATTAGAGAAAGCTTTTAAAGCTTGTAAAAAGTATAACGCTGTAATATTGGATAAAACAAAAAAATCTAATGTTATTCAAATAACAGCTTTAAGAAGAGAAATTGATAAGATATCAAAAAATTTAAAAAAATTGGGCTTGGTAAGTGTTTCAAGAACAGGAGCGGTTGCCATGACAAGAGGATCTGAAGTATTTAAATAATTTAAAAGGAGAAAAACTATGAAAATGTTTTATGAAAAAGATACAGATGCAAATTTAATAAAAGATAAAAAAGTTGCAATATTCGGATATGGTAGCCAAGGTCATGCACATGCACTAAATTTAAGAGACAGTGGAGTTAAAGAAGTAGTAGTTGCTCTTAGAGAGGGTTCAGCAAGTATTGCAAAAGCAGAATCAAAAGGATTAAAAGTTATGAATTTATCTGATGCAGCAGAGTGGGCAGATGTGGTGATGATTTTAACTCCAGATGAATTACAAGCAGCAATTTATAAAAATCATATTGAACAAAGAGTTAGAGAAGGAACATCCATTGCTTTTGCGCATGGATTAAATATTCACTATGATTTAATTAATGCTAGAAAAGATTTAGATGTTTTTATGGTTGCTCCAAAAGGACCAGGACATTTAGTTAGAAGCGAATATGAAAAAGGAGGTGGCGTTCCATGTCTATTTGCCGTTCATCAAAATGGTTCAGGAAAAGCAAGAGAACTTGCGATGTCTTATGCTTCTGCAGTTGGAGGAGGAAGATCAGGAATTATTGAGACAACATTTAAAGATGAGGTTGAAACAGACTTATTTGGCGAACAAACTGTCCTTTGTGGTGGATTAGTTGAACTAATTAAAAACGGTTATGAAACTTTAGTAGAAGCGGGTTATGAACCTGAAATGGCATATTTTGAAACTGTCCACGAAGTTAAATTAATTGTTGATTTGATTTATGAAGGTGGAATTGCAAATATGAATTATTCAATTTCAAATACAGCTGAATATGGAGAATATCAATCAGGTCCTAGAATTATTAATAAGGAAGAAACAAAAAAAAGAATGAAAGAAGTTTTAGAAGATATTCAATCTGGTAAGTTCACTAAAGAATGGATGGATGAATGCAAAAATGGTCAAAAAAACTTCCTTGCAACAAGAGCCAAACTAGCAGAGCATCCAGTTGAAAAAGTAGGGGCCGAACTTAGAGCTATGATGCCATGGATTGCTAAGAAGAAATTAGTTGATAGCGATAAGAAATAGATTTTTTTTTAATTTTAGGTCAATAAAGCCATTTTATTTTGCAATCTAAGCGAGAGCATGTATGATGCTCAAGCTAAAAATATTGTATGTCAGACAAAAACAGGGTTTATATATTTGATACCACGATGCGTGATGGCGAGCAATCGCCAGGTGCATCAATGAATTTGGAAGAAAAAATCCAAATTTCAAGAGTATTTGATGAACTTGGAATAGATATTATTGAAGCTGGATTTCCAATAGCGTCTCCTGGAGATTTTGAAGCTGTCACTGAGATTAGTAAAATTTTAAAAAACTCAATTCCATGCGGACTTTCAAGACACTCTAAAAAAGACATTGATAGATGCTATGAAGCTTTAAAGCACGCACCAAGATTTAGAATTCACACTTTTATATCAACAAGTCCTTTGCATATGAAGCATAAATTAAACAAGTCTCCCGAGGAAGTTTATGAATCAATCAAGGAACATGTAACTTATGCAAGAAAGTTTACTGATAATGTTGAATGGTCTTGTGAGGATGGAACCAGAACAGACATGGATTACATGTGTAAAACTGTAGAACTTGCAATTAAGAGCGGAGCAACAACTATAAATATTCCTGATACAGTGGGTTACACAGTACCTTCAGAATTTACAAAAATAATTGATACTCTTATGAATAAGGTGCCAAATATCGATAAAGCAATTCTATCCACTCACTGTCACAACGATTTAGGTTTAGCGGTGGCAAACTCGTTAGCGGGCGTTCAATCAGGAGCAAGACAAGTTGAGTGTACAATAAATGGAATTGGCGAAAGAGCAGGAAATGCAGCACTTGAAGAAATTGTAATGGCGATTAGAACTAGAAATGATTTGATGCCATATGAAACAAGAATAAATACAACCCTTCTAAGTAAAGCTTCAAAGATTGTATCTAATGCAACTGGTTTTCCAGTTCAATACAACAAAGCAATTGTTGGAAAAAATGCTTTTGCCCATGAGGCAGGCATTCATCAAGATGGAATATTAAAAAATAGACAGACCTATGAAATCATGACACCAGAAAGTGTTGGAGTTAAACAAACGTCGTTGGTAATGGGCAAACATTCAGGGCGACATGCGTTTAAAGATAAACTTATTAGCTTAGGCTATGTTGATGTTACAGATGATGTAATTGAAAATGCATTTGGAAAATTTAAAGTTCTAGCTGATAAGAAAAAACATGTATATGACGAAGATATAATTGCATTAGTAGATGATAGTTTGATTATTGATAACAAAGTTAACGCAATTAACTTAAAATCTTTAAGAGTTTTTGCAGGAACTGCTGAACCACAAAGAGCAGAGATGACCTTAGATGTTTTTGGTGAAGTTAAAAAAGCAACAGAGACAGGAGATGGTCCGGTCGACGCTATATTTAAATGTGTAAAAACACTTTATCCGCATGATGTAAATTTACAACTTTATCAAGTACACGCAGTAACTGAAGGTACCGATGCTCAAGCAACCGTAAGTGTTAAAATTGAAGAAAATGGCAAAACAACTGTAGGACAAGCCGCAGATACCGATACTTTAGTTGCTTCAGCTAATGCTTATATTAATGCATTAAACAAAATGATTATTAAAAGAGATAAAACAGCTCCCGAACAACATCAAAATCTTGAACCACAAAAAATGAAAGGAATATAAAGAATGACAATATTAGGATCTTTAAAGAAATATTGGAGCCAAGATATGGCAATTGATCTTGGAACCGCAAATACACTAGTTGTATTAAAAGGAAAAGGAGTTGTGCTTAATGAACCATCTGTTGTTGCTGTAGTTGATAATAAAGGAAAAAAATCAGTATTGGCAGTTGGAGATGAAGCAAAGACCATGCTTGGTAGAACACCTGGAAATATTCAAGCAATTAGACCTTTAAGAGATGGTGTGATTGCCGATTTCATCGTAACAGAGGAAATGATTAAACACTTCATAAAAAAAGTTCATAAAAGAACATTGGCAAATCCCAGAATTTTAATTTGTGTTCCATCAGGCTCAACACCAGTTGAAAGAAAAGCAATTCAAGATAGTGCTCTTGCAGCAGGCGCAAGAAAAGTTCAATTAATTGAGGAACCGATTGCAGCAGCAGTTGGTGCTGGATTGCCTATTAACGAAGCAACAGGATCAATGATTATTGACATTGGAGGTGGAACGACAGAAATAGCAGTTTTGTCATTAGGTGGAGTGGTTTTCTCCGAGTCGTTAAGAATTGCAGGCGATGCAATGGATAACGCTTTAAAAGTGTACATGAGAGAAGAATATAATTTAATGATTGGTGACAGTACTGCTGAAAAAATTAAAAAAGATATTGGAACAGCGGTTCCAACAAACAACAATACTTATGCAGTTAAAGGAAGAGACATTAGATCGGGAACTCCCAAAGAAGTTAATATTTCTGAAGAAGATACAGCAGAAGCATTAAACCCAATTTTAAAAGAGATTGTATCTGCGATTAAAAAAGCATTAGAAAATACACCACCCGAATTATCAGCGGACTTGGTTGATATGGGTTTAACAATGACTGGTGGCGGATCTTTATTAAAAAATATC
>Ga0208411_1002136_pt1 | contig 12366 bp, 9 predicted proteins | sample ETN01SmetaG_4_FD_185793 | JGI IMG/M metagenome (GOLD analysis project Ga0208411, IMG submission 185793) | Marine microbial and viral communities from oxygen minimum zone, Eastern Pacific Ocean - ETNP2014F12-01SV261 (SPAdes) (version 2) | ecosystem: Environmental > Aquatic > Marine > Oceanic ...
TACCCATTAAAACCGAAAGCTACACAAGTGCTTCAGTGACAGCAAACAAATCCGTTGCCCTTCAAGATGCTCCGTTCTACCGTTGAGCTCATGCATCTGATAATTCTATGTGTAACGGCGTTTCTGCTGTCAGGTTTTAACCTGAAAGGGGCAGTAATCCGCCCGCCGGGAACCCGACCGAAAGCTCTGGGGGTACACGCCCTGACAGGAGGGCGGGTATATATTAAGCCCGGCTTGGTCTCGGAGGGTGCCACAATATTAATTAAGGATGGCCGGATCGAAAATGTGTTGCCACATGATAAATCTTCAATACCTGAAGGCTATCGAGTGTGGGACATGAAAGGTAAAACTATCTACGCCGGATTCATCGATCCCTATTACTCAAGTGGAAAGAAGGCCAAGCCTGTTTCGAATCGATGGGTTACTCCAATTGATGCCCGAGCTGGTGTTAATTTCACAGGCCTTCCAACCACCAAAGAAGATATGGGCAAAAAGGGTCCCGGTTATGAAGTTGCCGAGGTTCAACCCCATTACAAGGTATCGGAGACATTAACAGCGAATCATGAAGAGTTCAAAAAACTTCGGGAGTTGGGTTTTACAGCGGCAAATTTCATACCAGCTGAAGGGATTATCCGGGGAAGCGCAACACTGTCCTTGCTTGGAGAGGGCGATCCGAATGATTTGATATTAACACCCAAGACCACGCAACACTTTGCTTATGAACCGGGCAAGGAATACCCCAAGTCGTTGATGGGGGTAATTGCGGTCATTCGTCAGGCAGCGTTTGACACACAGCATTATATGAGAATGCAAAAATGGGCCATGAAAAACCCTAGTGGAATCCGGCCAGAATACAACCCTGCCCTGCAGTCGATGGCTCAGGTCATAGCGGATGAGGGGCAAAAGCAATTAACAATAGTGGAGCCAGGGAGTGTGCTCATGATTTCTCGAACGGCAGCACTTGCTGAAGAGCTGGGTATCGATCCGGTCATTGTGGCCACAGGTCATGAATGGCGTCGTCGTGATATTTTGGAAAAGGTCAATTTTCCATTCATTGTGACGGTAAGTTTTCCTGCAATCCCTGAATTACCTGACGAAGAAGACTGGAAACAGGTGTCTCTGGATGAGTTGCGCACTTGGGATTGGGCACCTGAAGTGCCGGCACTTATAGCTGAGGGCGATAGGGATATGGCCCTAACACTGCATGGCCTTTCTGATTACAAGAGCTTTAGGAAGAATGTTCGCCGCGCCATTCAACGTGGATTAAAGGAGGAAACCGCCCTTGCCGCGTTAACCACGATACCAGCTAAACTGACAAGGTCCTCAAGCTTTCTTGGCACCATAGAAAAGGGGCGGCTAGCGAATTTGACTGTAGTCGATGGCGACAGCTGGTTCGATCCAGACAACCCAATTTCTTCAGTTTGGATTGAAGGCAGGCATTATCCGGTTAACACGTTGAAAAAGGCCAAGAAAGAGGAAGGGAAACCCGATGCGCTGAAAAAGGAGAATAAACCTCGAGCAGCAAAAACGCCGGGCGATTACCGCGGGGCACTCAGAACGCCTGAGAACATTGTTATTAGAAATGCGACAATATGGACCTGCGGGCCTTCGGGGGTGATCACGAATTCAAGCCTTCGGATCATCAAGGGACGTGTAAGTGAAATTGGGGATGTGGTTGGCCCTTCCCTCGAGCCTGGCACAGTTATAATTGATGGAACCGGGAAGCACATTACTCCTGGATTAATTGACTGCCATAATCACAGCATGATTCTTGGCGGAGTCAATGAAGGGACCCTGCCCTCTTCGGCTATGGTGCGGATTTCTGACGTAGTGAATTCTGAGACCGAAAATATATATCGCCAATTGGCAGGCGGGCTCACTATCGCCAATCTCCTTCATGGTTCAGCTAATCCGATTGGCGGGCAAAACGCCGTCATTAAATTAAGACACGGTGAACTGCCTGATGATCTGATCTTCAAGGAAGCTCCGCCTGGAATTAAATTTGCTCTTGGTGAAAATGTGAAACAATCCAATTGGAGTAATGAAAAGAAAACCCGTTTTCCTCAGACGCGGATGGGGGTGAAGACATTCTTTAATAATCGGTTTACGGCCGCACGCCAATATGTTGAGCAACTCGAAATCAAGAACGGAAACTTGCCGCCAGTGCGCCGCAACCTTGAGCTGGAAGCATTAGGCCAAATACTTAAAGGAGATCGCCTGATCCACTGCCATTCGTATCGACAGGATGAAATGCTTGTATTTCTCCGCACCATGGAGCGCTTTGGGGTTCGAGTCGGCACTTTGCAGCACGTTCTGGAGGGCTATAAAATTGCTGACGAGATCGCCGCTCATGGAGCAGGCGCCTCGAGCTTTTCTGACTGGTGGGCCTATAAGTTCGAGGTATATGATGCCATTCCTTACAATGGATCGTTACTTCAAGATCGAGGGGCGGTGGTCAGCTTTAATTCAGATTCATCGGATTTAGCGCGTCGGATGAATCTGGAGGCAGCAAAAGCGGTTAAGTATGGCGGCACTTCCGAGGAGGATGCGTTAAAATTTGTAACCCTTAACCCTGCTAAACAGCTCAAGATTGATAAATGGGTGGGATCTCTCGAGGTGGGCAAACATGCGGATTTTGTTATCTGGACAGGTCACCCACTAAGCACACAGACACTCTGTGAAGAAACGTGGATTGAGGGCAGACAGTATTACAGCCGTAGCCATGATGCCAAGCGTTCCAGATTAATTGCTCTTGAGCGTACGAATCTTTTGCTCAAGGCCCGAGAAAATGAGGGTAAAGAGCAGGCAAGTGCAACTGCGCGCGCTGCTTTCTTTCGCCGTGCGATGGAAAAATCGCACTTATTGAATAATTGCCATCAATGCAAAAAGGAAAAGCCATGAAAGAATTCTTAATATTTTTAGGTATCGCATTAGCAGCACAGGCCGAACTCATTCTTTATGAGTGTGCCATGATCCACACAGCGGATCAGCCCAGTATTAAGGGAGGCCGAATGCTGGTAAAGGACGGTCAGATTTTAAAGGTTGGTGAGAATATTAAACTTCCAGCCGGCGCACTGAAAATGGACCTAGGGAAACTTCATCTTTACCCAGGGCTAATTGCTCCAGCCACCTCTCTGGGATTGACTGAAATCAATGCTGTGCGCGCAACGCAGGATACCACTGAGGTGGGCGATTTTACTCCGGATGTAGAGGCGTGGATTTCGGTTAATCCAGATTCTGAATTAATCCCTGTGGCACGTGCTAATGGGTTTACGCATGTTCTAGTTGCCCCGATGGGCGGGATCGTAAGCGGTACCTCCGGCCTAATTAGAACATCAGGTTGGGGGGTGGAGGACATGACTGTGAAAGCCCGAGCAGCTCTTCATGTTTGGTGGCCAACGTTATCCATAAACACTAGGCCAAAGGAATCGTTGCGTGATCCGGAAAAGTACAAGTCGCCCAAGGAGCAAGCCCGGAAAAGGGAGGAAAAAATAAGGAAGATTGATCGTTTCTTCGACGAGGCTGAAGCGTACGCCAAGGCCCGCAAAGCTGATAAAAAACTGCGTATCGTGCCTGCGTGGGAGGCAATGTTGCCCGCAGTTAATGGTAAACACCCAATAATGATTCATGCTAATTACGAACGCCAGATTACCAGTGCAATAAAATGGGCCGACAAAAGGGGCTACAGGATTATTATCGCAGCTGGCCTGGATGCCTGGCGTGTAGCCGATCAGCTGGCTAAGTCGAACGTGCCGGTGATTTTGGATAATGTCTTCCGCCTACCTCAGAGGGATACGGATGCACATAATGTTAATTTCAAAGCAGCAGGCATCCTCAACAAGGCAGGGGTAAAAGTTTCACACAGTGTTCGCATGGGTAACTGGGGAGCGACTGAAATACGGAACATAGTGTATGCTGCTGCTCGTTCAATGGCCTACGGACTCCCCAGAGAAGCTGCATTGAGAAGCATCACCCTGAATCCGGCGCAAATTCTCGGAGTTAATGAAAGGCTTGGCTCATTGACATCTGGCAAGGAGGCAACTTTTATAGCAACAGATGGGGATATCTTTGATATAAGAACGAATGTGAAGCGTATGTGGGTCAAAGGCAAAGAAGTCGACCTCCAAAGTCGCCACACAAGGCTTTACGATAAGTACCGAAAGCGCCCGAAGCCTGCAGCGGTGAAAGGTATAGAATAATGTAACTCCCTGTGCCCAGAGTTTTTATCGGCCTAGCCTTTGGCTGCCTTGTAATTAGCCCCAACTGCGTCCCAGTCGACCAAGCTCCAAAATGCTTTTAGGTAATCTGGGCGGCGGTTTTGATATTTGAGGTAATAGGCATGTTCCCATACATCGCAACCCAGAATGGGCGTACGCCCTTCCATAAGCGGGGTGTCTTGATTAGGGGTGCTGCAAACGCAGAGACTGCCATCACTTTTCACGCAGAGCCAAGCCCAGCCGCTCCCAAATCGGGTGGCTCCGGCTGCCTCAAAAGAATCCTTAAAAGCATCAAAGCCACCTAGTTCGGACTCGATAGCCTCAGCCAGAGATCCGGTTGGCTCCCCTCCCCCCCCGGGGCTCATAATGGACCAAAAGAGCGTATGATTTGCATGCCCACCACCGTTGTTGCGCACTGCTCCTCTGAGATTCTCCGGAATAGAGTCGAGGTTACTAACCAGCTCTTCAATGCTCTTCCCTGCTAAATCGGAGTGGCCTTCAAGAGCGGTATTCAGCTTGGCGATGTAGGTTGCGTGATGTTTGCCATGGTGTATTTCCATGGTTAGGGCATCAATGTGGGGTTCCAAGGCGTTATGCGGGTAGGGTAAATCAGGTAGTTCGTAAGCCATAATGTTCAGTTCTAATTTTATCAACAGGCACAGGGAAGAGCAAGTGTCTGGATGTCTATATTAGACCAACAAAATTAACCAGCAGTTTTATGCCTGCTTTTTGGCTTTTTTCCGGGTGGAATTGAGTCGCGAAAACGTTCCCCTTCCAGATCGCAGAGCAAAACTCAACTCCATAAGTTGTACGCGATGCGACAATAGATGAGTCCCTTGGCTCCGGGAAATAACTGTGCACAAAATAAAAATAACTGCCTGAGTCTATCCCATCAAATATTGGGCAATCAGGTTTTTGGATGTTTACCTGATTCCAGCCGATTTGTGGGATTTTGATTCCTTCACCACTAAACCGAATTACTTTCCCCCCAAAAACACCCATTCCCAAGGTGCAAGAGTTGAACTCCTCACTTTTTTCAAAGAGTGCCTGATAACCAACGCAAATACCGAGGAATGGTTTTCCTGAAGCTATGAACTCACGAATCGACTCAACAAGTTCCTGGCGCTGCATGGCATTAATGCAGTCATCAAATGCACCGACCCCTGGAAGCACAACGGCATCGGCCTGTGCCACTTTGTCAGGGGTGCTCACCAATTGAACATCGCCCCCGGCTGCGGTCAGAGCTTTTTGGACGCTGCGGACATTGCCGGCACCATAATCAACCAGAGCAATCATGTTGTGTTTTGTAGTTCAACCTCTCTGTACATCCAATTCCTTTTCGTTGCGTAACCTTAACTGTCCGCACGCGGCATCGATATCATGGCCCTTTTCACTGCGAAGAGTCGTCAGTACACCAAATTTTGCTAAATCTTGAATAAAAGCATCTTGGGTATTTTGTGCCGGTCGCCTCCACTTGAACTCATCGACTTCATTATAGGGAATTAAATTTACCTTTGCTCGCAGGCGTTTGGCAACATCAGCTAAGGCAAGTGCCTGATTAGGGCTGTCATTAAGATCAGCTATTAAAATATATTCCAGAGTCACCATGCCATTCTTTAATGATTGGTACTCTTCGACTGCATTAATCAGCTGACTCAGTGGATACTTCCTGTTGATGGGCATGATTTGCTCTCGAACTCCATCTGTGGCACCGTGCAAGCTAATGGCTAGCCGATATTGTTGAGGTTCCTTGGCGAGTTTGCGGATTTGTGGAGCAAGGCCACTGGTGGAAATAGTGATCTTACGTGCTCCAATGTTCGCACCCCATTTGGCGTTAAGGAGATTTAATGCATGCATGAGGTTGCGGTAATTGGCCAGAGGCTCACCCATTCCCATGATTACGAGATTTGTTATCACGCGATCACCGTCACCCTGCTGCATTCGTTCCGCTGAGAGCACTTGGTCCACGATTTCTGCAGGCTCCAGATTTCGCTTAAAGCCATCCAGGCCGCTAGCGCAAAAATTACAGCCATATGCGCACCCTACTTGCGTGGAGACACAAAGCGTAAATCTATCGCTGGTTTTTCCATGAAGCGATGTGCTTGCTGGGATAAGTACGCTCTCAATGAACTGGCCATCTCTTAATCTCCAGAGAAATTTTTGCGTCGCGCCCTCGACGCCTTGTTTTCGCTCTAGGATTACAGTGCTAAAAGTAAAATCACTGGCCAGTCGTTCCTGGAGTTTTGAGGGGATGTTAGACATCTCAGCCCACCCTTTCGCCCGACTCTGGTGAGTCCATTGTGATATCTGTTGCGATCTATAGCCTGGCTCCCCGGCTGAGTGCAGCCACTCCTGCAGTAATTCTGGAGAGATCGTTGAGACAGGCCGGCGCACACTATTTCCCTAGATAATACTTTTGTGAATATTCCTGAACCATCCTCCACGTGTTGTACTGAGGAGTTATTGTTGCCATTGCGTGGCGCATTTTCTTAATCCAAGCCTTAGGAATCCCGTTCGAGTCTCGATTATAGAAAGTTGGAATCACTTCCTCTGATAGAACCCTGTATAGGTTTTCGCTATCAATCCGATCTTGGTCCTCAACGTTATCAGGGTGCTCGTCTCCTCCTATGGCGAATCCGTTTTTGCCGTCGAAAGCTTCTCGCCACCAGCCATCCATGATGCTGCAGTTGAGCCCCCCATGTGCGGCGATTTTCATCCCGCTCGTACCGCTAGCCTCCAAGGGTCTTCTAGGGTTGTTGAGCCAGACGTCGCATCCTCCAACCAACATGCGCCCAATCTGAATATCATAGTTTTCAATAAAAACTAGATGGCCCGCTATTTCCGTTTGCTTCGACAGGTGGACGATTTTTTGTATAAAACGTTTCCCTTCATCGTCTGCGGGGTGAGCTTTCCCTGCAAATATAAACTGAACTGGCCGATCAGTGTCCTTGGAAAGTTTCACGACTTTATCCAATTGATCAAAAACCAGAGGGGCCCGTTTATAGGTAGCAAAACGCCGCGCAAAGCCGATGGTGAGCGTATCCGCCTTAAGAAGCCGGTCGTAATTAATGAAATCCCCCTCTCTTGTTCTTGGGCCATCAATCAGGCGTCCGCGTGTAAAGTCTATCAGTTCACGGCGAAGACGATACCTTAAAGCCCACAGTTCCTCATCGGAAATAAATTCAGGATTATCAATCTTAGACCAGAATTCCTGACTGTTTATTTGCTCATAAAATTCGTCACCATTCTTTAGTCGCTGCTGCCAGAAATCTCTTGCCGGAGGACTCATCCATCCAAGCAGGTGAATGCCGTTAGTGATATGACCTATTGGCACCTCATTCACTGGAGTATTATATTTACATTGCCACATGCCTCGGCTCACTTCCCCGTGAAGCTCACTAACCCCATTGGCTGCTCGACTGGTGTTCAAGGCTAAAACAGTCATACAAAAATCTTCACTGTCCTCTTCGGGGGTTATTCGGCCAAGAGCCATTAGATCTTCATGCGTAAGGCCGAGATGCTTCTCGTATCGATTCAAAGCATAACCTACAAGCTCTGGGTGAAACCGGTCATGACCGGCAGGCACAGGAGTATGAGTTGTGAATATGCATTTTTGGCGAGTAGTTGTCAGTGACTCCTTAAAGGAACTGCCGGCAGCCATTTTCTCCCGAATTAATTCCAGGGCGAGAAAGGCAGCGTGCCCTTCATTCATGTGAAAAATATCCGGATCCCGCCCCAGTGCCCTTAAAAGCTTTACTCCACCAACTCCAAGTAATATTTCCTGCTGAATCCTCGTCGTGCTGTCACCACCATATACGTGTAAGGTTAAATCGCGATAATGAGATGGGTTTTCAGGGAGATTGGTGTCCAGGAGATATAGTGCGCAGCGCCCGACGTTAATTCTCCACGATCGAAAGCTGACGGTGTCGGTTGCAATATCAACTGTGCAGATCAGAGGTTCTCCCTGCTCATTCAAAACCGGGTCCATGGGAAGGTTTTTAGGATTGAGCTGATTGTAGTATTCAGTTTGCCAGTTTTCCTGGTTAATTGTTTGCTGGAAATATCCTTCTCTGTAAAAAAGCGTAATTCCACAAAAGTTAAGGCCCAAGTCGCTCGCACTTTTGATGTGGTCCCCAGCAAGAACCCCAAGCCCTCCCGCTGCAATAGGCAAAGTCTCATGAAGACCAAATTCCGCCGAAAAATATGCAATTGATTTTTCCTCTAGACCGGAAGCTTCACGGTTTGCCCACGTATCGTTACGACCGATATATTTCTGGAATTCGTCTAGTACTAATTTTACCCTTTTAGCATACTCGGGCTCCAATAGGCGTGTTTGCAATTCGGTTCTGGATACTTCCCTCAAGATGGCTACCGGATTGTGATATACGTTCAGCCAGGTTCTTGGAGAGAGTTCTTCAAAAACACCCCTGGCATCCTGATTCCAAGTCCACCATATGTTCCGGGCGAGGGAATTAAGGGAAACAATCGTTTCGGAAATGTCCATTCGGGAATCTGAGGTTTTGCGGGACCAAAAACCAGCGGAATTTTGTAGCGCATTGTAGATAAGTTGTGTATGAATATCTCCCGCCCAGTGAAAGAAATACTCCTCTCGCTCCTTATTGTTATTAATGGCTCGAGCCAGCAAAACAATGATCCTTTTAAGGCTGAGCCACCTAATAAGCCAAACATCAAAGAGATAAGCGGTGGGATTCTCCAGGTCGGGACAGTGCTCCTGAACAAGAAAAAGAAAGAGGTTTCCCTTCCTGTTGTAGTAAACATGAACGAAGGCCCAATGGAATACCTTGTTGTTACGGGCAAGGGAAAAACTCACGAGAGCCTTCTGGTGACAAGCGCAGAACCGTTTCACCTTCAGGTGGCAATGCTGCTAATAAACTGCAAGGGAAGCGATGGAAAATTAATCCCTGAAGATGAGCAAAAGGCTATCCCTGGTGAATCGGTTGAAATGGAATTGCGTTGGATGGTTGGCAAAAAAGAAATGAAATCTCGATTAGAAAAATTCGTTGCTCGAGCAGACAAAAAACCTGTGAAAGAAGGTCCATTCATATTTAATGGTTCGAGGATGTTTGACGGTTCTTTTCTGGCTCAACGTGACGGATCAATTGTCTCATTAATCACCGACAATTCGGCGCAATTCAACAACCCGCGAGCTGGCCGAGGAGATGATGACATGTGGCGCCCTCAGCGCAAAGGACTGCCCCCCCTTGACAGTAACGGAACCCTTGTTATTAGGGTGTCTAGAAAATAAACATTTAACTCTGTTGTATTGCCAATTCTTAGGTCAGCATCCAAGTATACAATGAAGATAACCGCAATCTCATGCCTGAGTGTTATGTTTGTAGCATGCGCAACCCTAAGGCCGAACCCTGAAGAGCAGATCAATAGCATCAATAACCATCCAACTGCAAAGTTAATGGAGATGGAGCGGCGCAACAAAGACGGGGATTTGATTGGACTTAACGAAGAGGGCCTTTGGTATAAACGTGAAGAAAAGAAGCCTTACTCGGGATATGTAGCCGGCTACTACAAAGCTAGGGGGGAGAATGATCCGGTAATGGCCTCTGTCAGAGAATACAAGAACGGAGTTCAGGTTGGGGTTGAAACCAGTTACTATTCTAATGGCAATAAGCACATCGAACTCATATATGAAAACAGAAAAGTTGTTTCTATGAGGCAATGGAGTATAGATGGCAGGGAATTAGAATAATCGTCTTTTAATAAAGTAATTTTATGAAACATCAGTTCTTTGTAGCATTGACACTTTTGGGTTTGGCTTTTTCAGGGATAGGACAGACGGACATTTCCTTCCAGAACGAGTTGCAACGTTCAATTGATCGTGGGATTTTTTCACTTAAAAAAAGCCAAACCCCTGAAGGTTACTGGACAAACGCAGACCACCCTGCAGTTACTTCAATAGTCCTCTTAGCCTACTACGGAAACCCCAAGAAGCCTAAAAAAACACCCGATTGGATCAAGAAAGGACATGACTATATTCTTCAGCACGTCCAGCCCAATGGGAGTATCTATGTGCCTGAAAAAGGTTTAGCAAACTACAATACCTCTCTCAGCTTGATGGCCATGCTCGCTTCAGGTGACCGAAAGTTTAATCCTGTAATTATCAAAGCTCGCAAGTATTTGATCGGTCAGCAATGGGATTTAGGTGTCAAAGGCAAGACAGACCACCCGCTAGATGGTGGCGTTGGTTATGGGAATCGTTATCCTCATGGTGACTTGAATAATACCCTGATGGCTCTTGAGGCCATCTATTACAGCAAGAAGCTGGTAAAAGATTCTCCAGAATCAAAAACAGATTTAAATTGGAAAGCTGCCATTTCCTTTATTCAAAATTGCCAAAACCTCAAATCACACAACAAGCAACCGTGGGTAAGCGAGGATCCCGAGAACAAAGGCGGAATGATATACTTTCCAGGAAACAGTCAGGCGGGCGAAGCAAAGGGCAGCAAATCAGGCAGAACAGCACTTCGGAGTTATGGGAGTATTAGTTATGCCGGAATGTTAAGCTATGCCTACGCTGATTTGAAGCAGGATGACCCTCGGGTAGCAGCCGTTCGCAAGTGGTTGGCGACGAATTACACCCTCGAAGAAAACCCAGGGATGGATGCTCAAGGCCTCTTTTACTATTATTTTTTAATGACCAAGGCCCTCACAATTTATGGCACCGATATGTTAGAACTTCCAAATGGGAAAAAAGTCGACTGGCGCAAGGAGGTTGGGCTTAAACTGATTGGCCTGCAGGGTCAAGATGGCTCGTGGATCAATGAGGCTTCCTCTCGCTGGTGGGAAAATGAAAAGCCACTGGTTAGTGCGTACAGCATTATTGCGCTAAGCTATATCCATAGAGGTCAGTAAGGGCCAAACAATTCAAGGCCACTGGATTGGGAAAAATTCAATCTCCAAGCTATTCCTCTTCGAGGACCTCTTCCTTCTCTGCGGAAACGACCGGTGCAATATCTTGTAGTCGATCCTTGTCATCAACATTCACCAGCCTGACTCCTTGAGTGTTACGGCCTGTTTGCCGGATACCCTTAACCGGGGTTCTTACCATCTGCCCGCCTACGGTAATAAGCATTATTTCATCACCATCATGAACAGTAAGCCCACCTACAACCTTGCCAGTTTTCTTGGTGATTTTCATGGTTTTGATGCCTTTTCCTCCTCGTGATTGCACGCGGTAATCATCAAAGACCGTTCGCTTTCCGATTCCGTTTTCACCTGCCACCAGCAATGTTGCGTCGGTGTTTACGATGGATAGCGCAACGACATGATCATCTTTACCCAAGCGTATCCCCCGTACACCCGCTGCAGACCTCCCCATGGTGCGAACACCATCCTCATGGAACCGGATGCTTTGCCCCCCAGCTGTTACCAGCACAACATCGTCATGTCCTGTGGTGAAACGCGCCTCAATCAAGCTGTCGCCTGGAACAATTTTTATGGCGATAATGCCTCCGCGCCGTACATTTGCATAATCGCCTAAAGCAGTCTTTTTGACTGTCCCTGAACGAGTGGTGAAGAAAATACACCTATCCTGTTGCCAGGTAAGATCTTCTTTGTTTTCACCATACACTGCCTTTACCCGTATGACGTCAGCAATTTTTTCACCATGTTTTAGCTCCAGAACATTAGCAATACTGCGTCCCTTAGAGGCACGGCCAAGATCTGGTATTTCATGTACGCGCTCGACATACACTCGCCCAGTATTGGTAAAGAACATCAAATAGTCGTGCGTGTTGGCAGGGAAAAGGTGCTCGATAAAGTCGCTAGCTTCCTTGTCTGTGGTGGCCTTGCGCGTTTTCATACCGATAACGCCTTTACCTCCACGCCGCTGAGCCTTAAAGGCGCTGGTGTTTGTTCGCTTAATCAAGCCGTTGTGCGTCAATGTGATCATGACCGACTCGTTGGCGATAAGATCTTCGATAGACATCTCTCCTTCGTCTGGAGCCAGATCCGTGCGGCGCGGAGTAGCATGCTTCTCCTTAATAGTCGCCAGTTCATCCTTAATGATCTTAAGCACACGCGCCTCCTTGGACAAGATGTCGAGCAGGTCTTTGATCTTTTTAACGAGCTCCTTGTATTCGCTTCGTGTTTTATCGATCTCCAAGCCGGTTAG
>Ga0208411_1002139_pt1 | contig 12363 bp, 11 predicted proteins | sample ETN01SmetaG_4_FD_185793 | JGI IMG/M metagenome (GOLD analysis project Ga0208411, IMG submission 185793) | Marine microbial and viral communities from oxygen minimum zone, Eastern Pacific Ocean - ETNP2014F12-01SV261 (SPAdes) (version 2) | ecosystem: Environmental > Aquatic > Marine > Oceanic ...
AGAACAGAATACGCCACATCTCCTGTTTGGAACTTTATGCTCCAACTTCCTTCTAGACTATTTACTGAATGATGTGATTCAACACGAGATAAATCAAATAAGGATTTTAAATCTTGATGACAAAAATTATTATTGATTATGAGAATCCAATTTTTTAGTTTATATAAATCTGAATTTACATAATCTTTTGTATTTATATTCTTCAAAAATGCATTTTTAACATTTATAGATAATGAGGAAGGACCACAATCAGGATAATCAATCTCTATTACCTCTTCAGTCATAGATTGTGTCTCTAAATTGACATAATTTATTACGATTGAAGAAACAAAAATTAGCAATACTAATTGAGATTTCATATTTTGGTAGAAGTGTTCCATTTAAAGGCTTTAGAGGGGTAAGTTGGCATACTCTGTAAGTGATTCAGGGTTACTCAAAGCATCTTTATTTTTAATATTCTTACCTAAAATTGAATGTAAAACTGCCTTTTCCACCTTCTTTCCACTTATAGTATATGGAATATCAGTAACTTGAAATACATAATTAGGTACATGTCTAGGTGTTGTGGATTTTCGTATTTGAGATTTTATCTTCTCTTCTAATTCTTTCGTCATAACTAGGCCCTCTGCCAATTTTAAGCACAACACAATTGACACATCTGAATCTTCTGGCTTTCCTATTACTACTGAGTCAATAACTTCTTCAAAATTCTCAATTGAACGATATATTTCTGCAGTCCCTATCCTTACACCCCCTGGATTGAGAGTCGTATCACTCCTTCCGTAAATTATTGCACCACCATTCTCAGTTATTTCTAGATAATCGCCATGTGTCCAAACGCCTCCAAATTCTTCAAAGTATGCTGAACGGTATTTTGAACCGTCTTCATCATTCCAAAATCCAATAGGCATTGATGGGAAAGGCTTAGTACAAACTAATTCTCCACTCACTCCAATTACAGGTATTCCATCATCGTTCCATGATTCAACTGACATACCAAGTTGAGGACATTGTAATTCTCCACGGAAAACCGGAAGTATTGGTGAGCCTGCTAAAAAACAACCTATTATGTCAGTTCCACCTGATATTGATGAAAGTTGAATATCTGATTTGACATTGGAATAAATCCAATCAAATTGCTCCTCTACCAAAGGAGAACCTGTAGATAAAATTGACTTTAAACTATTAAGATTGCAAAATTTATTTGGTAATATCTTATTAGTATCGCAAGCACTCAAAAATTTAGGACTTGTGCCAAAATGTGTTATTTCTAAATCGTCAATCATTTTCCATAACTTTTCAAGATTAGGATAACTTGGACTACCGTCATACAAAACTATAGTGGCTCCAGAGGAAAGACCTGAGACTAACCAATTCCACATCATCCATCCACATGTAGTAAACCAGAACATTTTAGACTTTCCAGCCTGTACATCACAATGAAGTTGATGCTCTTTCATATGTTGAATTAACGTACCACCTGCACTATGAATAATCGATTTAGGCGGGCCTGTAGTTCCTGATGAATACATTATGTACAATGGATGATTGAAAGGTAATTGCTCAAACTTAGGAGAATCCCCCTCATTTTCTAACAAAGTATCAAAGGAAATTACTGATTTATGATTAAATACTGAATTTACATTTACATAATTTATCTCGATAATATGTTCAATACTATTGATTATATCTAAAACTCCATTAACTTTCTCTTCCAATTTGAACAACTTCCCATTATAGCTATAACCGTTGGAAGTAATTAGAATGTGAGGATTAACTTGACCAAAACGATCTACAACTCCCTTAGCACCAAAATCAGGCGAGCAAGAGGTCCAAACTGCTCCCAATGAAGAAACTGCAAGCATCATAATTACAGTTTCAGCACAATTAGGGACAAAGCCAGCTACAATTGTATCTTTCTTTACACCTAAATCAATCAATCCCTTTTGAATTGAAGATACTTTTTGATTTAATTCACCAAATGTCAAAGATTCCATAGATTTATTTTCGCCTAATGATATTATTGCATCTCGGCTTGAATCTCCTTTAAGCAAATTTTCAGCAAAATTAAGTTCAGAACCTGAGAACCATTTAGCGCCTGGCATTACTGGATTTTCTAATACTGTATCATAATTCTTTGAATATCTTATTTTTGAAAAATTCCAAAACTGAGACCAAAAACTTTCCATATCGTTTATGGACCAATTGTGTAAATCAAAATATGATTCAAAATTCTCTGGACATTCTTGCATAAATTTATGCATTAATGAATTATTGATTTTGTCATTTGAAGGTATCCAGAGTGGGCTACTCATTTTTGTCAAACCTACAAGGTAGTTAAAAAATTTAGACTAAAATTAAAGCATTCCTGCTTTTTGAATAATCATTAACTGTTCTGTTGTTAATTTTTCACCAGCTAAGAACTTGGCAAACAAATCTTCAGCACTAGCTGCACTAGCTTTTTGATCTGCAAGTGAACCTGATCTACCTTGAGATGCAGTCATTCTGTCAATTTCTTGCATGCCTCTCAAATATTCAATGTATTCATTATGAACAATATCTGCTTTCTCTTTAGCTTTCACAAATGCACGCTGTGCCGCATCTGCCTTTCTACGTGTTGAACGATTAAGTCTTAGTGAATCTTTCATAGAGTGATGAGCGGTTTGAGCTTCTTGCCTACTCTTTTGCATTGATTTACTTAATTCACGACGTTTATTCTCAGCTTCCCTGAATGTATCTCTAGCATCCAAAACTTCTGTATCTGTTTCAATTAAGTCATCATGCTGTTTAATTTTATTTTGTAAGGATGAAATTTCGTCGACTAAGGCCCGTTCCTTATCCGTAGTAAGGGGCGTTGTCATTTGTTTAATTTCTAATTCTTGTATTTGTTTTCTAAGTCTTGATATTGGAGGTAAATTACGACCTGAAAATCTTTTACGTTTTAATGATAAGAAATTATCTTTTAATGAATTTACCTTCTCGGTAACTTCATTCCTTTCATCTCTAATCTGGCCTACTTCTACGTTCAGACCATTACGCCTGTCCCGATACATGTGAACTTCATCCATGTATTCTTTGGCTTTAACATTCAAATCATTCCTTTCAGAAGCATGAGTTTGAGATTTAAGATTTAACTCGTCTCTACTAACTCTCAATTCTTCAGCTTTTTGGTGATATTCCTTTCGTATTTTTCTTAATTCTGATCTAGATTTTTCTTCTAACTCTTCTAGAGTAAATACTGGCTTAACATCAGGCTTTTCTGATTCTTCACCATCTTCTGAGCTTTCACTTGAATCTGACTCTTTATCTGTATTTTCAGATATAGATGCTTCCAAGCGCTCTATGAGCTCAGCCTTCTTGCCAGAAACTGGCAATCCTGCTTCTTTAAGCTTAGATTTTAATTCATCAACAGTGATTTTGCTGAAATCTTCTTGCGTATCTACAGAGCTTTCGCTATTATTTGAAGAAGGATTATCTTCAGATGCTGTAGTGGCTTGGTTTTCCTGATCGGAATCCATTGAATTTATAGGGCTCTAATGCCCATTCAATCTTAACCGAAAAGTGCACCGAGTCCAGATACTGCGTCTTCTTCGCTTACTTCTTCTTCTTCTTCAGCTTCTTCTGCTGGAGCTTCTTCTGAAGATGCTGCTGCTGCTGGTGCTGCACCGCTAGCTGCTGGTGCTGCTACTGCTGCTGTAGCCATTGCTTCTTCGATATCTACTCCTTCAAGAGATGCGACAAGAGCTTCTGCTCTTGATTTGTCTGCCTTGACGCCTGCGGCTTTCAAGACTTTCTCTACGCTTTTTGCGCTTACTTCTGTTCCTGCTGAATGCAACAACATTGCTGTATAGACGTATTCCATTTTTTTGCCTCCTTTTTCTATCCGAATAATGCTCCAAGTCCAGCGGCCGTATCTTCTTCAGATACTTCCTCTTCCTCTTCTTCATCTTCTTCATCATCAGATGATTTGCTTTCTTCCACTGGTGCCGGTGCTGCCGCTGCTGCTGTAGCTGCGCTGCCTAACATTTCCTTTAATTCATCATCTGCACCATCGCCTGACTTTGAAGCAACACCCATCATAGCTGAGTGTGCTTTAGCAAGCAACGATTTGATTGTTGAATCAGTTGGATATGATGTTGACATTGCCACTGCCAAAGCATCGCTTTGAGCTTTGGAAAGCAGTGATGGCATCACAGATCCTGTGAAGTACTTCGTATTGAATGCTAAATTGAAAGCCTGGGCAGTAGCGTTTTGTACGTTACCACGGAAAGCTTCCAGATCAATGTTAAGTACATCTGAAAGATAGAAAGTCTCTCCATCAAATGCTCCTAACAATTGCATTCCTACGGTTATCGGATAAATTTCAAGTTTTGCAAGAGCTGATGCGACATTTTCATTAATGACGTCACCCTTAGCTACTGCAGTATGTTTTTTGCGAATTACAACTTTACCTTTTTCAATTGCTGCAGGAAAACCTGCATTTTGAAAATCCCCTACAATAGGTCCTGCTGGGAAAGCGGTTGGACCTTTCTCTATAACAATATCATAAGATGCTATTTCCCCACCCTTGGCTGGTGCCTGAGTTTGAGATTCTAAAAGCATCTGAAATACTTTGAATGGATTAGCTGTTGAAGAAAATAAAGCCAATTGCTTTGGTTCTAAAGCTTCGATAACTTGCTCTACACCTTTCTTATCTTTTGAAGAAGATTCAAGAGCTCGTTTCAAAAGACGATTTCTCGACATTCTTAGCTTTACACCCATATTTCTGAGAGAAGCACGCATGTCCAGCATTTGTTTAGCTCCAATGCCACTAACATCAACGAGCCCCACTACATCTGAAGATTTTACAAAATCTTGAAGCTTAGATACTTCATCTTTCTTCCAATCTGCGACATAGGCTTTGACCATTATTGTAACCTCACTGATTTGCCCATTGTAGTTTTAACCCAAACAGAAGCGATGTTATCGTAACCTCTATCCAAGCTAGATTCTACACGTTTCAATATAGTTTCTAAATTCTCAGCCAATTGTTCTTGTGTCATACTAACATTTCCGATTGGAACATGGAAAGTAGGACGATCCTTGGAACGAACTGGAACTAAGTTAGTTAATCCTTTAATTATTCTTTCAATATCTGCTTGTGGTGGAATAGGTCTAGGCATTTTTCCTCTAGGACCTAAAACTACACCAAGACTTTTACCAATATTAGCCATCAAACCTGTCTCTGCAACAAAGAAATCAAATCTATCTGCTAACTTTCTAGCTTCACGCTTATTCTCAGAAAGCTCATCAATTTGTTCTGGAGAGATTACTGTATCTACCACTTTTTTGGAAATGACAGCCATTTCACCCTGAGCGAAAACTGCTACTTTAGCTGGCCTACCGCGTCCATGTGGAAGTCCAACTTCAGCACTAATTCTCTTTTGTGGATTTTGTAAATCTACATCTTTAAGATTGATTGCAACCTCGACAGTCTCTACAAATTTGCGCTCTCCACTTGAACTGAGAGCATCGGCGATAGCTTGATTTATCTTGTTTGACGCGATGGTTTCACCTCCGTAGTAAAACGAGATTACATCTCTTCTACGGTAATCCTTCGCACTCAAGACTGTATATAAAATTAATTCGAAAGGCCTTTTCCAAAATAATTTAAATAAGAGGGGCAAGTTGCTATATTAGATTTTGATGATTGAAGCAAAAAATGTCGTTAAAAAATATGGTCAAGTACTAGCCTTAGACGACTTTACAGTAAGTATTCCAAAAGGGAAAATAGGGATTCTAGGCCCTAATGGAGCGGGAAAAAGCACATTCGTCAAAATTGCCCTAGGATTAATTGAATCAACAAGTGGAGATGTGTCTGTTTTAGGTGAAAAATTAGATAAAAATTCCATTGAAATAAGAAGAAAAATAGGGTACATGCCCGAACATGACTGTATTCCAAATAAAATGACTGGTGTCGAATTTCTGATAGAAATGGGGCAAGTTTCAGGGCTAGATTATCAAACTGCCACGCAGAGAACACATGAGATACTCGGACATTTACAAATGGGTGAAGAAAAATATCGCTTAATCGAGGAATATTCTGGAGGAATGAGACAAAAAATAAAACTTGCCCAAGGACTCATTCACGGTCCGGAGCTTATGTTCCTAGATGAACCTACTTCAGGATTAGATCCGAATGCTAGGCAAGAAATGCTTGAAACTATCAATGGACTTACAAAAATAAGCAATACAAACGTACTGCTAAGCACACACATACTACAAGATGTTGAGACTGTTTGTGACCATGTAATAATCATAAATAATGGGAAATTACAGATAAAAGAAAATGTTAAAGAATTAATTAAAAGACAGACTGATACAATACAAATAAGAGTTGGAGAAAATTCTGACAAATTCATAGAAATTCTAAAACAAACAAACAAGAAACTGAATATTGAAGTCACTGAAAGATGGATAAGAATCCCCTACAAAAATGATGACAGTTTTAAAGAAATAATTTCTGCTGCTTCTAAAGCTAAATGCCAATTATATGAAATGGAAAGAGTAGCAGTAACAATGGACAATATTTATCTCGAGGTAGTAAATTGAAAAAAGACGCAAAAATAGCTGAGAAATTTAAGGATTTTACACCTACCTTAGATAGTCGATCAAAAATTGTTTTAGGAATGGGATTAAGGGGATTTGAGAAATTACTCAGCCTTAAAAATAAAGGCATACTATTTCTAATTGGTATAATCTATCTTTGGACTTTCGCATTTTATTTGTTAATGGGTGAGAATTCATACCCTTGTACTGATGTTTCTGAGGAAATAACTACATGCACGCATCTAAATTTCTATGGAGATTTGCAATTAGGCGGGACTAGAATCTTCTTAGTAATGTTAGCCGCAGTTGCGAGCAGTGGCTTAATTGCAAATGATCTAACTGATAAATCTATTCACTTATATCTCTCAAGGCCAATTAGTCGAATTGATTACCTAATTGCAAGAATCATACCTATATTTTTACTAATGATTACTGTTACTGCACTTCCAAACTTGGCTATTTTTATTTCACAATTTTCAAAATCAGGTCTAGATTTTAATTTTCTTTCCGATAATAAATGGACTTTAAGTAATCTAATTTTACAGGCCATTTTTTATTCTATATCTTATTCTATAATTGGAATTACCTTTTCTGCTGCAATAAACAGAGAATCATTAGCGGCAGTAGGATTCTTTGGGACTGTTTATGGAGTTTCATTAATTGTAGAGATATTTTATGTAATGATGACTGAAATGGATGTTGAACAAGCTGATTATATTTTACTTTTATCAATTATTCATTTCTTAGACATAATAAGTTATAAAATATTTAATGTCGACTATTTTGTTACACTATTTGGTAGTCCCTGGATAATTGAATATTCATTTGCATTAATTGTTGGATTATATGTTTTAGTATTCTCCTCCTTTATCTTTCTTATAAATTATATTATTTCTCAAATGGAGGTTACAAAATGAATACTATAATTCTTGAACAAGTAACTAAAAATTATGGGAAAGTACAGGGAATTTCGAATGTTACACTAAGTATAGAACCTGGAGTAACTGGAATTCTTGGCCCCAATGGTGCTGGAAAATCAACTACTATGAAAATTGTTCTCGGTTTATCAAGACCATCTATAGGTGCTGTAGCTGTTAATGGCGTGAATCCATTTGATGATTTGGAATTAAGAAAAAACATAGGATTTGTTCCTGAATATGATTGCTTTTATGAACATATGAGTGCCGTAGAATATGTTTCATATTTCTTGATGATTCATGATTTTGACAAAGAAGAATCAATAGATATGGCTCAAAATTCTTTGGCTGAACTAGGTCTACAAGATTCAATGCATAGAAAAATTCGAACATATTCAAGAGGTATGAGGCAAAAAACAAAAGTTGCAAGAGCAACGGCATTCAATCCTCAGATTCTAATTTTAGATGAACCATTCCAAGGTGCGGATCCAACAACAAGACACTTACTTATGGAAAAAATTAAATCATGGGCAGAAGAAGGTAAAACCATTCTAATTTCTAGTCATATTCTACATGATGTTGAATATTTAACAGATAATATCGTATTGATTAATAATGGTAGAGTTTTAGCATCAGGAAATAGACATGAAATACGAAAAATGATGTCAAACATTCCTATACAAGTTAAAGTATCTCCATTAGATAAGAAAAAATTAAGACCTTTATTCAAACGCATGTTGGATGAAGAATGGATAACTGCAGGCAGAATTATGGAGGATGAAGGTGAAATCATACTTGAAACAAATAAATCTGAAACATTTTATGAGATATTGCCACAAATTCTTGAAAAAGAAAATATCATTGTTCAAAAGATTATGTCTGATGATGATTCATTGGATTCATTATATTCCAAATTAGTGGAGGGAAAACAATGGAAATAAGTAAAATGATTAAAAGAGCTCCAATTTTATTTACTCCAATTTTCAAAGATTGTTCCTACAGATTAATTACTAATAAAGTGACATGGATTTTGATTGCAATTTTAATGCTACCATGTGCCTTGGGTTTACTAGTTTATTATGAATATTCTGATGACCGCATATCTGAAGAAGTCGATGGTGATACAATATATTACACTGATGAGGGATTTTTGTTACACGAGGATTTGAGAGAAGTATTCCTAGATTTATCACGTTTCTTTGGAATGGGTTTTATCGCCTTACTTTTAGGAATAATGTTTAGTTCTGAATTAATAAGTGAAGAATATAATACTAAGACTATGCAAATCTTAAGAACATCTCCAATTCATCCAATAGAAATTCTGGCTTATAGATATGTTAGTGGAATTATCACTGGTGTTGCCCTTCTAGGACTATATTCCACCATATTTTACATTATAGTAATGATGGGGGCTGGAATTCATGGAATAATAGAAGAATTAGAACTTCTAGCTTTGGTAATAAAAATAATAATGTTGAATTGGATTGGCTTTTTGTCAATATTTTGTGCGATAAATGTATACTTTGAAAAACCTTATTTGATATGTTTCATCTATTGGTTGTTTTGGGAACAAATTATTTCAGGGCAGAATTACCAACAACTCACCATGACGCACTATATTAATTCCATAATTTATGATTCACTAACTGAAATGGGATGGATAGTTACTGCTGATGATTATGGCCTAGTAAATAGTAATAATGATACTATTGCTACTGACCCATTACTTTCTGCTTTAATTATAATTATTATTGGAATACTTTTCATATTCATTGGATCAAGAGGAATTGCATCCAAACAATTCTAAAGTTTTATTAAAAGGCCAAAATAGAGCCATCAAATGGCTAAGAGAGATTACTACGAGATTCTCGGAATTGAAAAGGGTGCTGATGAAAGAAGCATCAAAAAAGCTTACAGAAAATTAGCTAGAAAACATCATCCTGATGCTAGTGATGAGAGTCCCGAAGTGGCTGAAAAAAAATTCAAAGAAATTTCTGAAGCTTACGAAGTACTAGCTGATAGTGAAAAAAGAAGCAGATATGATCAGTTTGGACATCAGGGGGTTGACTTTGGTGGTGGTGGCTTCTCATGGGACCAATTTAGTCATCAAGGAGATATTTCTGACTTGTTCGGTCAACTTTTCGGTGGAAGACAAGGAGGAGGTGGCGGAATGGGAAGTATATTCTCACAATTATTTGGTGGGGGCCAAAACCAGCCAAACAACAGAGGTAATGACTTAAGATATGATATTACTCTTGAACTAAAAGAAGCATTTACTGGGATAGAAAAAGAAGTTACTATACCTAGAGAAGATTCATGCCAGAAATGTAGTGGTTCGGGGGCTGCTGAAGGAGGAAGTGCAAAAACATGTAGTACTTGTGCTGGTCAAGGTATTGTTAGAAAAGTAATGCAGAGAGGATTCATGCAAACTGTTTCTACAGATAACTGTTCAGACTGTAGAGGATCTGGAAGTGTAATTGACAAACCATGTAATGGTTGTAGAGGCTCAGGTATCTCCTCTGTTGACAAAAAAATAAAACTGAAAATTCCTGCTGGGGCTGATGATGGTTACAGACTAAGAATGAGAGGACAAGGAAGTGCAGGACCAAATAATGGACCAAAAGGTGACCTATACATTGTCGTAAATGTAAAAAGACATGAAATTTTCCAAAGGCAAGATAATGAAATTATTCTAGATTTAGATATTAGCCCATCACAGGCTGTACTTGGAGATAGTATGAGAGTACCCACTTTAGCAGGTAATGTGAAATTAAGTATTCCGTCAGGAACGCAATCTGGAGATGTTTTAAGGCTTAAAGGAAAAGGAATGCCTGATATTACAAGACCTTCTCTTAAAGGTAGTCAACATGTAAGAATAAACGTTAAAGTACCAAAGCCTAATGGGAAGACACGAAAGTTATGGGAAGAGTTAAAGAAATTAGACTCAACAAAACCATCTTTTATGGACCGTATGAGGGACACATTTGGCTGATGACGAAGATATAGAACAAGATAGTGAAGCATACCGTAAATGGAGAAGTGGCAATGATAATGACAAATATGCATCATCAAAAACCCCTTCTGAAACAGGTTCTAAAAGCGGAAGCTATTCAATACCAAAAGCTGAAGATGATGAGTATGCACTTCCTGGCGAAGAAGATAACTCTGGAGGTGGTTCTTGGCTAGATGGCGATATGAATTGGCCGCTAATTATTGCTGCAATTGTTATTTTTGCGCTAATCTCTTCAACGATAGTTGCCTTTATGTTATCATCAAGTGAATCTGATAGCAAACCATCTGAATGGCCTGAAACTGAAGGAATTATAGTTAAGCAATATGATGTGAATACAATCATAACTGAAGAATATTGTGAAGATCAGAATGATGATGGATATCTAGATGATTGGGAATGCTGGAAAGATTTTGTATATCAAATAGGTTTAGTTTATAATTATACATTAGATAGCGGAAACTATACGTTAAATGAACATATTGAATTTTGGGAAAGCGCGTGGGTTGATGATATAAAACGTGAGGGAGAAGAACAAATGTTCCAAGACTTCATTAACGAAACTGATGAACGCGTAGCTCTTAATTCTACAGTGGATATAATCTATAATCCAGAAAAACATGAAGATGCATACAGCGAATTTGTGGAATTGCCTAGTGATCCATTAGGATTCTTTGGATACTTTTTCATGTGTTGTGGAGGAATGTTATGTATTCCTATAGTCATTGTTGGCATCATTATGAGCTGGGCAAAAAATGCTACAGGAATGGGAGGTTACAACAATAGACGAGGTTGGGGACCCTTCGGCGGATCTTTTGGATCTGATGGAAGAAACCACGGAGGTGGGGGACGAGCAACAAGACGGAGTGGTGGCACAAGTCGAAGCGGTGGTGGTGGACGAAGTGGTAGTGGAAGCCGAGGCGGCGGAGGTCGAAGCGGCGGTGGCGGCCGAAGACGTTAAATGAAAATTAAAATTGATTCAGATATAAATAAAGCAAAAACAATACCTTCAAAATTTTATCATAGCAAGAAGGTATACCGAAAACTAAAAAAATTGTTTAACAGAAGTTGGCAATTTATTGGTGATACGGACTTATTGGAAAAAAATAATTCACATCCTGGAATTTTACTAGAAGGAATGGTAAATGAACCATATGTCTTAACGAATAATGACGGAAATATTAGATGCTTGTCTAATGTGTGTACTCACAGAGGAAACATCGTTTGCAATGACTCATGTAACACCAAAACTTTGGTTTGTGGATATCATGGCAGACAATTTGGTATTGATGGAAAAATGAAATTCATGCCTGAATTTGATAATGTTGAAAACTTTCCAAGTAATGATGATAATCTACCTAAAATTGAAATGGAATCTTGGAAAAATCTGCTATTTGTTATAAATGATAAAAAATGTGATCTTTCCGAACTTATCCTACCAATGGCTGAAAGATTAGATTGGTTACCTGTTGATGAATTTGTATACAAAGCAGAACTATCTAGAACTTACAAGGTAAATGCAAATTGGGCTCTCTATTGTGATAATTATTTGGAAGGTTTTCATATCCCCTTCGTCCACAAAGATTTGAACAAGGAATTGGAATACGAAGACTATTTCACGCAAAGAATTGACAATACAGTATTGCAAATAGGTATTGGAAAAGATAATGAAAATACTTTTGATTTGCCAAAGGAACATCAGGATTATGGTAAAAATGTTTCAGCATATTACTTCTTTTTGTTTCCTAATATGATGTTTAATTTTTATCCCTGGGGACTGTCGATAAATGTAGTAAAACCAAAGTCTTCTGAATATACTGAAATAGAATATTTCACTTATGTTTGGAA
>Ga0208411_1002141_pt1 | contig 12361 bp, 10 predicted proteins | sample ETN01SmetaG_4_FD_185793 | JGI IMG/M metagenome (GOLD analysis project Ga0208411, IMG submission 185793) | Marine microbial and viral communities from oxygen minimum zone, Eastern Pacific Ocean - ETNP2014F12-01SV261 (SPAdes) (version 2) | ecosystem: Environmental > Aquatic > Marine > Oceanic ...
CAAGGAAGGTTACGACCCGCAATTTGGCGCGCGCCCGCTCAAGCGCGCCATCCAGCAGTACCTGCTGGATCCACTGGCGCTCAAGCTACTCGAGGGAAAATTCAAGCCCGGCGATGCTATTGCTGCGAAGGCCAAGGCAGACGAGGTGGAGTTTTCGTTGGCTGAATAAATACGGGGCAAAATTCTGCTCTTGATTCCTTCTGCTTCCGCCAGTAAGAACGGCGCGTACCGATTCGGTGTGTGAACTGGTTTCTCGAAATGGCGAACGGATTAGCTTCCATCAAACAATGCGGCTTTGGCGGCATCCAAGGGCAAGTATATGCCAGACAGACGATGCTGTTGTTATATGGTCATCTGGCTCATATTGCTTGCCCTTTGAGGTTTCGTATTCTTTCTGACTCTCCTATTTGATCGCTGATGAGTAAAGAAATCACCCATCCCGAGGGCGAATTGGTTGCCGCTAGGGAACGGGCGCGACGGCAGTGGAAGTTGGACGCCATCAGCACCGGCACCGGCGTATTCCTTGCGCTTTTCATGTGGGGTCACATGTTTTTCGTGAGCACCATTCTCACTGGTGAACGTGGATTTAACTTTATCGCAGAAATGTTCGAGCACTATTGGTTGGCTCAGCCGACAGTGGTACTCGTGACCGTTGTTTTCTTTGTTCATTTCGTCACCGCCAGCCGGAAAATCCCGGCCAAGCTTGTGGAGCGAAAACGTCTCAAAAAACTGGGTGACGATATCTCCGGCAGCGAGTGGAACATCTCGAAGGAGGATCGGGCGGAACTCGAGAAGGTGCGGCCGCACGAGGAGACCAGTCTTTGGATCTGGCAAGTGCGCTCGGGGATGATCATCCTCGCGCTGGGCTCCATTCACCTGTTTGTCGTCGGGGCGGATGTGATTCAAAACACCTTGGGTCTGGAGAAAGTGGGCATCAATGCCGCCGAGACGATGGCACGCGTGAAGGACGGCATGTGGCTGCTGTACGCGGTGCTGCTGTACATGGTGGAACTGCATGCAGGCATCGGGCTGTACCGTGTGACTGTGAAATGGGGGCTGGGCTCGCGTATCCCCGTCATTGGCAAACGCATCACGCGGCGGATGGCGCACATCGCGGAAAAAGTGGTGCTCTGGTTTTTTCTCATCATCGGCTTCATCACACTGCTGGTGATGGCCGGTGTGCTTGACCCGCCACTCGCATTTCTTTTGCCAACGGGAGGAGAACAGGGATGAGCGGCTTGATCACCACAGATGTACTGGTTATCGGAGCGGGCCTTGCGGGCGAACGCGCGGCCATCTCCGCCGCTGCCGAGGGCAACGAGGTCGTTATCCTCTCGCTGGTGCCGCCGCGCCGAAGCCATTCCTGTGCGGCCCAGGGTGGCATGCAGGCGGCCTTGGGCAACTGCGCCAAGGGAGAGGGCGACAGCGAGGAGTTGCACTGGCTGGATACTGTCAAGGGCAGCGACTGGGGCTGCGACCAGGAGGTGGCCCGGATTTTTGCGGACACCGCCCCCGTTGCGATGCGCGAGATGGCCCATCACGGCGTACCATGGACACGAGTCAAGGGCGGCCCGGCCGATTACTTCATCAAGGGCAAGAAGGTGACGCTGGAGGAGCCACACGACAAGGAGGGGCTCATCATGCACCGCGACTTTGGCGGCGTCTCCCGCTGGCGCACCTGCTACACGGCCGATGGCACCGGCCATACGGTCCTCTACACAATGGACAACATGGTCGTGCAACTGGGCATCACGGTGCACGACCGCATGGAGGCCATCTCCCTGATCCACGACGGCACGCGATGCCTCGGCGCGGTGGTGCGCTGCCTGCGCACCGGCGCCCTCAAGTCTTACCTGGCCAAGGCCACAGTGATTGCCACCGGCGGGTTTGGCCGTATTTACAAGTATAGCACCAACGCCATCATCAACCAGGGCACTGGTCAGTCCATCGCATTGGACACCGGCATCGTGCCGATGGGTAACATGGAGTCGGTACAGTTCCACCCGACCGGCATCGTGCCGACAGATATTCTCGTGACCGAGGGTTGTCGCGGCGACGGAGGCCTGTTGCTCGACGTGGACGAATACCGCTTCATGCCCGACTATGAGCCGGAGAAACAGGAGCTCGCCAGCCGCGACGTGGTCAGCCGCCGCATGGCTGAGCACATTCAAAAGGGCAAGGGCGTGCCCAGCCCGGACGGCGACCACCTGTGGCTCGATTTACGCCACCTCGGCGAGCAACACCTCCGCACCAAACTGCGCGAGGTGTACGACATCTGCATGTATTTTCTCGGTGTCAATCCCATCAAGGAACTAGTGCCGGTGCGCCCCACGCAGCATTACAGCATGGGCGGAATCCGCGTGAACAAGGACGGCCACGCCTACGGCCTCGAGGGCTTGTGGAGCGTCGGCGAGTCGGCCTGCTGGGACATGCACGGCATGAACCGCCTCGGCGGCAACAGCCTCGCCGAGACCGTCGTGGCCGGAATGTTCTGCGGCGAACGCCTTGGCCAATGGGCCAGCAAACAGACACTTTCGCTCGACGCCGGCTTGGCCGCCAAGGCGGTGGCCGTGCAGCAGGAACGCATCGATGCCCTGCTTGGCGACGGCCTTGGCCAAGCGAACGAAAACGCGGACGAACTGCTCAACATCATGCAGGAAACACTGCAGGACAAAGTCGGCATCTTCCGGAAAGGCGACGAACTCGCCGAGGCTGTCGACACCCTGCGCGATCTGTATCAGCGCGCGCAAAACCTAAAGCTGCGTTCCTCCACCAGGGGCGCGAACCCCGAGGTGGCCCTGGCCCTGCGCCTGCCGGGCATGATCAAGCTTGGCCTGTGCGTGGCAAAGGGCGCGTTGCTGCGCACCGAGAGTCGCGGCGGCCATTCCCGCGAGGATTACCCCGAGCGCAACGACAAGGAGTGGCTCAACCGCACACTGGCCCGCTGGCCAGAGGGCGCAGCCGAGCCGGATATCAGCTACGAGCCGGTTGGCCTGCTGGAAAGCCCTCCAGGACATCGCGGCTACGGCGGCGCCACCAACATCCCGATGGAACAGTCCGTCCAGGAATACAATGACAACGTGAAGCAGGAATGGATCAAACAGGGTTGGCACGAAACCGCCACCCCGATCGGCGCGGAGCTCAAGGAAATGGTCGAGTACGCCTCAACAAAGGAATCGTAACATGGCCCGGCAACTGACATTCCGCATCTTCCGCTATGACCCGTCCGACCCCGGGTCCAAGCCCGGCTTCGTTGACTACAAACTCGAGGAAACGCCGAGGCTCAACCTCTTCGTCGCGCTGCATCGCATCCGTGAACAACAGGCGCCGGACCTGCAGTTTGATTTCGTCTGCCGCGCCGGTGTCTGCGGCTCGTGCGGCATGATGATCAACGGCCGCCCCACCCTCGGCTGCCGCACCCTAACCGCCGAGTTGCCCACCACCATCACCCTCGCCCCCATGCCGGCGTTCAAGCTCATTGGCGATCTTTCCGTCGATACCGGCACGTGGTTCCGCGGCATGTCCGAGCGCGTCGAGTCGTGGATCCACACGCAGAAAAAATTCGATCCCACCGCCGAGGAGGAGCGGATGGACAACGAGACCGCCGAGAAAATCTACGAACTCGATCGCTGCATCGAGTGCGGCTGCTGCATCGCCGGCTGCGGCACGGCTAACATCCGTGATGACTTCCTCGGCGCCACCGCCCTCAACCGCATCGGCCGGTTCATGCTGGATCCGCGTGATGAGCGTGACAGCGAGGATTGGTTTGAACTGGTCTCAACCGATGAAGGCGTCTTCGGTTGCATGGGCCTGATGGGCTGCGACGATGTCTGCCCCAAGGAACTGCCGCTGCTCGAAGTCTTCGCCTACATGCGCCGTCGAATGACCGAGGTCGCCCGAGGCAAAGCCAAGCCAGATGCCGGCACCTGTCTGCCGGTCATCAACTGACGGTCGCCCAAAACAATCCCTGCACGATGGAGCCTCCACTTGCCCAAGTGGGAGGTTACATGATTTCCTCTAACAGGATGCCGAGAAGGTCTTCGATTTTTACCCGGCGCTGCTCCATGCTGTCCCGTTCGCGGAGGGTGACGGTATCCTTGGTTTCATCACCATTTTCCCCGATCGTGTCGAAGTCAATTGTCACGCCGAATGGCGTGCCGACCTCGTCCTGACGGCGGTAGCGCCGGCCAATTGCGCCGGTTTCGTCGTAGAACACGGTCATGTAGGGCTGAAGCAGGGCGCGGACCTCCATCGCCTTGGCCACCAACTCCGGCTTGTTCTTGAGCAACGGGAAAACACCCACCTTGACCGGCGCGATGCGCGGGTGAAAACGCATCACCACCCGGGTCTCGGTCTTCCCTTTTTCGTTGGTGATCTCCTCCTCGTCGTAGGCGTCGCAGATGAACGCCAGCACGGTGCGGTCGGCGCCGGCCGCCGGCTCGATAACGTGCGGCACGAACCGTTCCTTGGCCTCCTCATCGTGGTAGGTGAGATCCTTGCCGCTGCCGGGATATTTCGGCTTGCCGTCCTCACCCTGCTCGACGACGAGCTGGTCGCCGTCACGGACGAGTTTGCCCTCCATGTGCGAGCGCAGATCGAAGTCGCCGCGATGGGCGATGCCCTCGAGTTCGCCGTACTCGCCCTCCTCGCAGAACGGGAAGGCATACTCGACGTCGGCGGTTCCAACCGAGTAGTGGGAAAGTTCGTCCTGCTCATGGTCGCGGAGGATGAGCCGCTCCCTTTTGATGCCGAGATCGACATACCACTGGAAACGGCGGTCACGCCAGAATTGATACCACTCGCGTGACTCGCCTGGGTGACAGAAAAACTCCATCTCCATCTGCTCGAACTCGCGGGTGCGGAAGGTGAAGTTGCGCGGCGTGATCTCGTTGCGGAAACTCTTGCCCTGCTGCGCGATGCCGAACGGCACCTTCACCCGGCTGCTGTCCACCACGTTGCGGAAGTTGATGAACATCCCCTGCGCCGTCTCCGGCCGCAGGAATGCCTTGCTGTCGTCGCTGCGCATCGCGCCGATGTGCGTCTCGAACATCAGGTTGAACTCGCGCGGCTCGGTCAGCGTGCCGAGTTCCTTCGCATCCGGGGCGAGCACTTGGTCTGTTTCGCTGATCGCTGTCAAGTCAGTGACGTCGCCGTGCCAAACCAGTTTGTCGGCATACTTCGCCTTCAACTGAAAAAACTGGAGAGCGCGCCGGGTGATCTCCTCCTTCGAATCGCCGTCGGTGACGCAGGTGACGAACGCCTTCCGGCCGTCGTGCTCCACCCAGGCGCCCTTGATGTGGTCGTGGCGGTAGCGGCGTTTGCTCTCGCGGCAGTCGACCATCATGTCGTGAAACAGGTCGTAATGGCCGGACGTCTTCCAGACGCGCGGATGCATGATGATCGACGTCTCGATGCCGACCATTTGGAACGAACGCGGCGCGCCCTCCGGCTGCACGCGCTCGTTGTGCGCGGTGACCATGTCGCGCCACCACGCCTCCTTGATGTTGCGCTTCAGCCCGATGCCAAGCGGGCCGTAGTCCCACAATCCGTTGAGTCCGCCGTAAATCTCCGAGGACTGGAAAACAAACCCGCGGCGCCGGCAGAGCGACACGATTTTTTCCATCCGTTCGTTTGAATTGGTCCCGGCCATAAAAAAGGCGCGGCATCATCGCAGAGGCAAGCCGGGTGTCAAGGGAACGAAAGTCGCCTGACCGTTTATTTCCGTTGAAAAAACGCCGGTTATGCCGACAATCCCGGCGTGGTGTTCCGCCCCGGCAGAGTGTTGGCGCTGGTGCTTGCCGTGCTGCTCGTCGTTGCGGCGGTGGTGTTGTTCACCCCGCGCGAGCCACCTCCCTCCCCCGCGCCCAAGCCAAGCCGGGACGGTGGCCTCGTCGATGAACAGGTGATGCGACAGGTCGCCGTCATCGAGGCCAAGCACCGGCAGTGGGACGCCACCGTGTGGGCCGACGAGATGATCGCGCGCCGGTACGGCGAGGTGGCGGTTCAAATCTGGGACAACCTTCGGGCCGGTGCCGACCCGTTTCAACTGCTCGGCGGCATGCCGTTCCGCGAGATGCAGCTTGGCCAGGCGCAACCGGCCGAGTCGTGGGAGTCGGGCATCCACCGGGTCCGCCTGGCCAAAGGCGGGCCAACCTGGTCCGCCGAGCAGTTCATCCGGGCGCTTGGCCGCTGGAAGGCCGCCGGCTGGCAACTCCAGCAGTGCGAGTGGCGGCATCGCCGGTTCGACCCGCGCGCTGACGGTGGGCCAACGTCGGTCTTCTGGATTTCACTGCATCTCGTCAACAGTCCCTTGGCCAAGCGCGGCATCCTGCGCGGCGACATTACGGTGCAGTGGCAACCGTCCGATCTCACGCCGGAGACCCTGCCCCAGTCGGATCGCATCGACCTCACCGCCCTCGAGTGGCTCGAGCGCACCGGTGCACCAACGTTTAACCCGGCCAGCCGGCAGGACATCGACCCCAACGACGGCAACATCTTCATCGACCCGCTCATCCTGTACGACTTCAACGGCGACAGCCGGGTCGAGGTGATCCTGGGTTGCAAAAACCGCATCTACCGCAACCTCGGCGAGGGACAGTTCAAGACGGAGACGCTCTGCCCGGAGTTCAACGAAATTGTGTTCAACGTCACGCTCGAGGACTTATCCGGTGATGGCACAGTGGATGTCGTCGCCTGCGGTCACGACGGCATTTATCTCATTGAAGGACAGCCGAATGGGGTGTTCCCCGGCAAAGCTCGGCTCGCTTGGCGGGCACCGGAAAAAGTGCTCGATCCAATGGTGATGACCACCGGCGACATCGACGGCGATGGCGATGCGGACCTGTGGTTGTCGCAGTACAAATTGCCTTACGTGAAGGGCCAAATGCCGACGCCGATCTACGACGCCAACGACGGATTCCCCGGCTACCTGCTGCTCAACGACGGCACCGGTCGGCTGACCGATGCCACCACCGCCGCCGGGCTCGAGGCCAAGCGCCACCGACGCTCTTACAGCGCGTCGTTCGCGGACATCGACGACGACCGCAACCTGGACCTGGTCATCGTGAGCGACTTCGCCGGTGTGGATCTTTACCTCAACGACGGCTCGGGCAAGTTCACGGACGCAACCGACCGGCTCGTCGAGAACCACTACGGCTTTGGCATGGCGCACAATTTCGCCGACTACAATGCCGACGGCCGAATGGACCTGATGATGATCGGGATGAATTCATGGACCGCCGAGCGACTTGCGTCAATGAAACTCTCTGCGCCGACGCACAAGCACTACACCGAGCGCCTGGACGACCTCACGTTTGGCAACCGGCTTTACTTTGGCGGCGAGACGAAATTCGAGCAGCGGGCGATGGGCGATCGAGTGGCCAACACCGGATGGTCTTGGGGCGCGACATCATTCGACGCGGACAACGACGGCGACACCGACCTCTTCATCGCCAACGGCCACAAGAGCCGCGACTCGGTGAAGGATTACGAGCGGCAATTCTGGTGCCACGACATCTACCACGCCACCTCCGAGCCGAATCCCGCGATGGAGGTCTACATCCGAAGCACATCGAGCCGGTTGTACGGCGCCGGCTACTCGTACGGTGGTTACGAAAAAAACCGGCTGCTGCTCAACCGAGGCAACCGTTCTCTGGATGACGTGGCCTTTTTGATGAACGCCTCGCACGAGATCGACTCGCGCAACGTCGCCAGCGGCGACATCGACGGTGACGGACGGCTCGACCTGTTCTTCACCCACTTTTCCGTCTGGCCCGAGCCGGGATCGCAGGGACTGCTGATGACACGCAACCTTTGGCCGGGCGACAACCGCTGGGTGGGTTTCCGACTGGCCCGCAGCGCCGGCTGCCCGTCGCTCAACGGAACCAGGGTCCGCCTCCGGGTCGGCGGACGCGACCAGTGGCGCACCATCGTCAACGGCGACTCGTACCGCTCTCAGCACGCGCCGATCGCCCACTTTGGGCTTGCCCAAGCGGCGGTGGTGGAGTTTGTCGAGATTCATTGGCCAACCGGCCAGACCACGCACATCGATACCCCGCCAACTGGCCGATACCACTCTGTGAAACACGGTGAAACGCCGACGCTCACCCCTCCGACCGAATAAACCATTCGGCGACCGTGTCGGCGAAGCGCATCCCCAGCCGCGTGAGGTGGAACCGATCGTCGCTGCGGACGCCCCAGCCGGATTCGACCGCCCGCTGCATATCGCCGGCCCACCCGGTGCGCAGGTCGTGACCGGTGGTTTGCTCAAACAACTTGAACGGCCAGCCGGCATTCATCCGCAGGCCGAACGCCGCCGTCTCGCCGGCACTGGCCAGGGGCGATAGCTGCTCGACCGACTCGTGAGCGCGTTGGCCAAGCGCAAGCTGTTTGCAGTAGCGCTCAGTGTTGGCAATGTTGCGAATGCGGCGGCCGTCGACGTAGCCGGTCGCGCTTGGCCCAAGCGCCTGGCTCGCGCCACCGCGCCAGTAGTTGACGTTGTGTTGGCAGGCGCGTGACGGCAGCTCGGCGCTTGGCTCGCCGTCGTGCTTGGCGAGGTTAGCCACCTCATACTGCGCGAAGCCGGCGGCAGCGGCGGTGTCAACCAGCTCGTCGTACATCGCGCAGGCAAGCGCTTCATCAACGTCAAACTCGTCGGCCTGCAGCTGCTCGTAGAGCGGTGTGTCCTCCTCGTAAATTACTTCGTAACAGGAGAGGTGTTCACTGCCCATCGCGATGACCTCAGCCATCGTGGCTTTCCAAATGTCCATCGTCTGGCCGGGGATGGCGAACATGAGGTCGAGGTTGATGTTGTCGAATCCGGCGGCACGCAGCCGGTCGAACGACTTGAACACCATCTCGCGTGAATGAATGCGGCCAAGCCGGTTGAGCAGCCCCTCGTCGAGCGACTGCACACCCATCGAGATGCGGTTCACGCCGTGCTCGCGCAGGAGTCTGGCCTTCTCCGCCGAAACGGTGGCCGGGTTGCACTCGACCGTCCACTCGGCGGCACCGAGCAGATCGAGTCGCTCCATCGCCCCGAGGATGCGCCGCCACTGGGCCGTGCTGAGCAGCGACGGCGTGCCGCCGCCGAAGAAAACCGTCCGGGGCCTGAGCGACGGGGCGACCAACTCCATCTCGCGAATCAGCGCCTCGACGTAACGGTTCATCTGTTCCCCGTTGGAGGGCTCTGAAAAAAAAGCGCAGTACTCGCACTTGGCCGCGCAAAACGGCACATGCACATAAAGACTGCGGACGGGTGTGTGGGACGCGCTCATGCAAAGCGCGGTCGATCAGGAAGCCTTGCGCTTCCGGACATAGTCCATGCCGGAGACTACACCGGCCCCGATGAGGAAAATGACCGTGCCGGTTGCGACCCCGATGCCGATGCCGATCGCCATCTCCATGTAGGTCGCCTGCAAATCGAAGTCATCGACCATGAAGGAGTATCCTAACACTCCCCCGGCCAAGACCCCTATGAGAACTCCCCAGAACATTTTTCAACCGGCAACCAGCCGGGCGGACAACCTACCCGTCTTTGGCCCGTTTGGCCAAGCGATTTTTTTGGCTTAAATTTTTGGCTCATTTGCCTTTCACTGTCTGCCCTGCACCAGCCTGACCCGAGCGCAACCTTGCCATGAATCAACCGGAATTCCCCCGTTCTGTCTTGCGCGCCTGTTGCGAAACACGTTCCACCCCAAGCCGGGCGAACGCATTTGCATCCTCATCGACCTGCCCAACCTCGGCTTGGCCAAGGGCTGGGCGTTTCTCGGCGACGAGCGATTCTCCATTCAGCGCCACGGGCATGACTCGTTTTACAGGGCGCTGCACAACGGTGTGATGGGTTTACTTTCGCCGAGAGCTGTGTACGTTTCACCCCACACATCATGCGTTTACTCATTTGCATTCTCACACTGGCCGGCCTCACCGCCGGGGAACTCACCGCCGCGGACAAGAAACCGCTGCGCGCCCTGCTGATCACCGGCGGTTGCTGCCACGACTACGCCACGCAGAAAGACCTGCTCAAGCAGGGCCTCGAGGCGCGGCTCAACATCGTTGTCGACCAACTGCACACGGCTGACAAGAGCACCAACCCGCCGCTGCCCATCTTCGGCAATCCGGACTATGCCAAGGGCTACGACGTCGTCATCCACGATGAATGCGCGGCCGCCCAGACCGACCCGAAGATCATCGCCGGCGTGCTGGCGCCGCACCGCAACGGCATCCCCGCCGTGAATCTCCACTGCGCCATGCACTCGTACCGCTCTGGTGACTTCCGCAAGCCGGTGAAGCCCGGAGCGGCGAACGCAAAGTGGTACGAATACATCGGCGTTCAGTCCACCGGCCACGGCCCGAAAAAGCCGATCGCGATCGCGTTCGAGCACAACGTGCCGTACATCACCAAGGGCATCAAAGACTGGACGACCGGAAACGAGGAACTCTACAACAACGTGCAGGTGTTCCCCGGCACGAAGGTCGTCGCCCGCGGCACGCAGGGCAAAAGCAAGGCGGTCGTCGCCTGGGCGAACGACTACCACGGTGTCCGCGTCTTCAGCACCTCGCTTGGCCACAACAACTTCACCGTCGTCGACCCGCGCTATCTCGACTTCGTCGCGCGTGGGCTGCTCTGGGCCGTCAAGCGGGAGGACGCGCCGGTCAAGAAGGCGGACAAATAAAAATTAGGCGACCCAATAGTAACCTTTACTAGAAAAACATCCATTGGCTCACCCTCATCCAGCCTTCGGCCACCCTACGTCAATTTTCTCGTACATATCGGATTGATCTATCGACACTATGGTGTCGTTGCGCAAGCGAAAGCGAACTGTTGTTCCCTATTCATGGTTTGCATTTGGCCAAGTTTGAGCGGGATTGCGCATAGGAGTTTCGACCTTTAGATTGGCGGTTCTGCCGAAATACATACTTATGACCGATTTGCTCCGCGTAATAGTTTTTTGTCTCGTAGCAACCACTGCCAAGGCAGATTCGATAATCTCCAACAGCAGCTTTGAAACCGGCAATGGTCAAGGCGCTGACCAATGGAACTGTTCCTTGAGTGTCCCGCCGGTTCGATCCGAGGCCGAGGCCCATAGCGGGAAATTTAGTATGCGCTCTACGCTGAAAAATGCCGGAGCCGTCCCCAGCGAAGGACACTTGAGCCAGTCGGTAAACAGCGGGATCGTCGAGGGCAAAACTTACGATCTCACGTTCTGGGCCAAGCAAACCGACTTCGGCGTGAGTTATGTGCAGGAGTACATGGTCGAGTGGTATGACGATAACGGCGCACGACTCCCGGGCAAAGGATTGACTAATTTCAAGGGACAAAAAGACTGGGCAAAAGTTTTCGTGCCCGACCTGGTCGCACCGGTAGGCGCAACAGGGGTAAGGTTGATGTTTCGTTTCGTCACCGGTGCGGTCAAGGGAGGGTCCGGCGAGATATTCATCGACGACGTTGCGATTAAGCGAAGTGACTACACCGAAGAGTACAACAAATTTCTGAAAGCTAATCCAGCGGTAGCCAAAGCCATTAAAGGAGGGAAAATCTCAAAAGAAAAAGTGCTAGCCGGAATCAGATCAAGAGAAGAGGAAAAATCGGCAGACAATAAAACACTCAAATAAATTTAAAACACGCTAATTAGCCAACAACGACAGGGCGACCAGGACATAGGAGGTCGTCAAATTCGGATCCCCCTCCATCCAGCGCTTGTTTGAATTTCTCCAGGAGCCGTCCTTGTCTTGAAGTGAAATTAATTTTGCAGCGAGTTCATTTTTCCAATCGATCGACTCGGCATCCGGACCTTTAAGGGTTTTCACGCCTTGTGCCCTCAATGCCTTGCTCATGAGGTGAAAATAATAGTAAAGCCCCTCCTGTCCCATCCCGGGATTTTCGCTTAGGGTATAGTTTTTACCCAGCCAATCGATAACCGCCCTGACGCGGTCATCGTCTTTGCCTACCCGGGCATAGGCGAAACTCATCATTCCCGCATAGCTGATCGAGCCATAGGAGCGCAGAGCCGCTCTCTTTGTTTCCTCGTCAACCACTTCACCTGCCTTGCTCTCGCCCGGATGGTAAATAAAACCGCCTCGATCCTCCGGCTGATTCGAAAGATTCGGGTTGTCGCTTCGTTCGGGAAGATTTTGGCAGTTGGCCAAAAAATGTTCCAAGGCTTTCCAGTCAAGGTCATGCTTTAACGGTTGTTTACCCTGGTCCCTCTGGCGAAGGGCCGACTCGGACATGCGCATGGCTTCAATGGCCATAAGTGTATTATTCATGTCGGAATGATCATATTTGTCATTATATCCGACACCACCATCATTAGCATTGTCCTGTTTCCCCTTTTCACCCAGGTCAATCTGGGATGCAGCA
>Ga0208411_1002159_pt1 | contig 12305 bp, 8 predicted proteins | sample ETN01SmetaG_4_FD_185793 | JGI IMG/M metagenome (GOLD analysis project Ga0208411, IMG submission 185793) | Marine microbial and viral communities from oxygen minimum zone, Eastern Pacific Ocean - ETNP2014F12-01SV261 (SPAdes) (version 2) | ecosystem: Environmental > Aquatic > Marine > Oceanic ...
CCAAGATTTCCCAGATCAAGCCCAGGATACACAGGGCCGTCTTCCGATGCGAGTCATGCGGCGTCGAGATTGAGGTAGACCAGGAGAACGAGCGAGAGCTGAAGGAGCCCCTGAAATGCCCAGATGGTGATGGTTGCGGACTTCCCAAGGCACAAACAAGGTTCGACCTGATCCTCATCAGCTCCCGGATGGTGAACAACCAGTGGATTGAGATCCAAGAGCAGCCCGAGTACGTCCCAAGCGGAGCACAGCCAAGGAGGGGGATGGTCCTGATCGAGGGCGATCAGGTCAACAAGCACCTCCCCGGTGAGAGGATAACTGCCAACGTAATCCCAGTCGTCCGCAGCCATGTGAGGAACCGCAAGAAGACCCCGATGTTCGATGTGATGTTCCAGATGATCAGTTCGGAGCATGAGAGCACGCCTTTCACTGAGATCTCAATCGACGAGGAGGACAGAGCCAGAATCCTGGAGGTCTCGAAGAGGGACGACCTGCTGCACCTGGTTCAACGATCCATAGCCCCCTCCATCTTCGCGACGGGCATGCTAGGTCAGGTGAAGCGATCTCTAGCCCTGCAGTTGTTCGGCGGAGTGTCACGCAGGCTGAAAGACAAGACGAGGTCCAGAGGCGACATCCACATCCTGCTCATGGGGGACCCGGGGGTCGCCAAGTCTCATCTGCTCACCTTCATCTCGAACCTCTCACCGAGGGGTAGGTTCGCCACTGGCGGAGGAACCTCTGGAGCCGGACTAACCGCAGCAGCAGTCAGGGACGCATTCGGGGATGGCAGGTTCGCACTAGAGGCGGGGGTTCTACCGCTTTCCGATAGAGGCCTCGCCGCAATCGACGAGTTCGACAAGATATCAGAAGAAGACAGGAGGATGATGCACCCAGCCATGGAACAGCAGAAGGTCCACGTCGCCAAGGGAGGGATAACGGCCACTCTCCACTCCAGATGCGCGATACTCGCAGCTGCAAATCCAAAGAAAGGGAGATTCACGAAGAGACACAAAGGCACCAGCGTGATGAGATCGTTCTTAGAGACTGGGCTGCCTCCACCACTGGCTTCCAGATTCGACATCATCTGGATGCTCAGGGACGAGGTCAGGCTTCATGATGACGAGAGAATCGCCAGGCACATACTGGATAACCGGACTGCTGGGAAGAGCGAGACCCTGTTGGAGCAATCCATCGATTTGGGATCCTCGGACCCCGAGGAGACGTCCTTCCTAGTCACCCCGGAAAATGGGGGAGAGGAGCATCTCAGCCAGGATTTCCTCAGGAAGTACCTCGCATTCGCAAAGAGAAACGTACACCCACAGTTGGATCAGGAAGCAAAGACTGTGATCCTCAAGTACTACACGGAGGAGAGGCAGTCCTTCAGTCGCGAGGATGAAAGTCCCAATGATAATGAATATGGGGGGGAAAAGGAAATCACGATCCCAATCACAGCCAGGGCCCTAGAGGCATTGATCCGCCTTACCGAGGCCCATGCGAGGATGCGACTCCAGGAAGTAGCAACAGTGGAGGACGCCAAGGTGGCTCTAGCCGTATTCAGGCATTGGAGGGAGGAGTCCGGGATAGAGGACGAATCAGAGATCCACTCTGGGGTTCCCGTCAGTGTTCGTAGAAAAAGCACTGCGATAATGAACATGGTCAGGGACATTTGCTCGGAAAAGGGATCCGCGGATCTGACTGAGATCTATAATCTCGCAATTCCGAGGAAAATTAGCGAGAGAGAGGTAGACCGAGTCATCAGCAAGATGCTGCAAGGTGGACAGTTGTATGAAGAATCTACTGATACATACAGATTCGCCCGTTGACCCTATGAGTCCGACCCCATCCCTAGGTAATGCAAATGGAGCCAATCGGGGACATCACGGAACCAGAAGCGCTTGACCCAGTGTCCTTGGGATTCATGTGCGGGCTCGAGATACACCAGCAATTGGACACCGCAAAGCTCCATTCCAGAATGCCCAGTAAGCTCTATGAGTACAAGTCCGAGGATATCCCCGTTGAATGGCCCAGATCGACTAGGAGGCTACGGGCGTCAAGGGGAGAGGGCGGCGAGACCGATGTTGCAGCAAGGTTCGAGCAGAGGAGGAATCGAAAGTTCGAGTATGTCCAACCCCCCAATGCGGGCTTAATTGAGTTGGACGAGTGCCCTCCCAGAAACCACGAGCCAGAAGCAGTGGACGTGGTCCTGACAATGGCCGCGCTGATGGATGCAAAGCCCATTCCAAACCTACAGACGATGAGGAAGACGGTTGTGGACGGCTCGAATACCAGCGGCTTCCAGAGGACGACGATGGTAGCAACCGATGGAAAGATAGAGACCGATTCCGCCCAAGTGGGAATCGACGTCATCTCCCTAGAGGAGGATTCAGCGAGGAAGCTGGACACGAAGAAAAGCAATTCGGGGGAGACGGTCGTCTACAACCTGGACAGGCTGGGGGTCCCGTTGGTGGAGGTCGCAACGGCCCCCGATGTCCGTTCACCGGAGCATGCCAAGGAAACCGCATTGGCCCTTGGCAGACTGCTTCGTGACACACGCAGGGTAAGGAGGGGGCTCGGATCAATTAGACAGGATCTCAATGTCAGCATCGCGTGTGGAGACAGAGTTGAGATCAAGGGTTGTCAGGATCTGGATTGGATTCCTCGGATAATTCGTCTAGAAATGGCTCGCCAACTGCACTTCTACCGTCTCGCTAACGAACTTCGAAGCGAAGCTGAACTCCCCCCACTACCAGCAGATAGGGAACTTGACTCCAAGCCCGTCGAGAACCGAGTAAAACTCGCTACATCGAATCGGATCCCATTGGATATCCACGAACTCTCGGGGTTATTTTCTGATTGTGAATCGGAGATGGTCTCTTCGTCGATAGAGGACGGTTCCTCGGTCCTCGGGATCGCTCTACCGGGGTTCTCAGGGCGCCTTGGAAAGAAGACACCTATTGAAAACGGTTCTCAACTGCCTAGGCTGGGCAGGGAACTAGCTAGCGCCGCCAAACTGGCCGGGGTGCCCGGCATATTCCACTCCGACGAACTCCCTTCCTATGGGATAGGCTCCGCAGAGGTCGATGCTGTGAGAAGCGAGATGGCACTCTCAGAAGGGGATGCCTTCGTCCTATGCGTCGCTCCTAGGTGGCAGGGCGAATTAGCACTAGAGGCAGTGGTCCACAGAGCTAGGATGGCTTTCCACAGAATTCCGCAGGAGGTCAGAAACGTGGTCATCCGCAAGGGAAAGCCAGAGGATGGGACCACTACGGCATTGCGCCCCCTCCCGGGAGGTGCCAGAATGTATCCGGAGACAGACATCCCGGTCTTGGCGATATCTCCTGACAGGTGGAGTTCGATATGCGAGAACCTACCATTGACTGTCAGAGAGAGGAAGGAGCGGCTAAACGTCCTGGACCTATCTTCAAATCAAGTTGAGGCACTACTGAACGGTGAGATCGACGATCTTCTCTTCCATGGAATCGAGGGCCCACTAGAACTCCCTCCGAAAGCATGGGCAAGCGCTCTGCTGGAAAGCGGTACCGAGAAGCCGAACGCTCTGGCCGCATCAGTTCATCTTCGAGAAGGGGGCCTATTGACCAGGGATGGCGCTGAGACGCTGCTTGCGGAATCGGTGGAAGCACCTACCGAGGAATTGGTGTCGTGGATGTCTTCGGAATCAGAGTCCCGGGGCTTCCTGCCCGCCGACACATCATCAATCGAGGAAGCGGTCGATGCAGTGATCAGAGAGCGTTCTGACTTCATAGAAGAGCGAGGAATGGGTGCTGTAGGGCCTCTGATGGGGATGGTGATGCAGAAGCTCGGCGGTTCGGCCGACGGGAAGGCTGTGAGCAAGATTCTAAGGGATAGGATTGATGAGAAAATCGGATGATGCCCAAAGAAAGTTACCTTGATAGACCAATTTCTGTACCATAGTAATCCGTGTCTGATTTTCTGAAACCAGCGTCAGTCGTAGCATTTCTTGCTTTGATAGTTCTAGCCCCCTCAATTCAGGACATTCTGTCCGAAGAGGCTTCCAAATTCATCGATGACAGTGAATCTGCACACTACGGCCTTCCAAGCGAGTGGGAAGGCAAGCAGGTAATCTGCGTGCACTTCCCAGCATCCTCGCCGCATGACAAGTTCCCCCAGGGCGTCACCATGATCGGGGCCGACGGGTCCGATCTGGGAGTGAACCAGAACCTCAACAGAACGGGAGCATGCGTCGGTGGGTTCGAGGGGTACTCCAATGGATTGGATTTCATGATGGACTCTACCAGAGTGGCAAATGGGGCCCTGTCGGTGGGTTATGATGTAGGAGAATGGGGCCACTTCGTCCATACTATCGGAGGCCTGAATGCAGATACTATGACGGGTGACTCCAACGGTGCCTATTGGAACCTAGATCACAATGGGGCGTCGTCAATGGTTGGCATTGGCGACTTGGTAATGTCCGAGGGCGACGTAATCTCATGGAGCATTGGCACATGGTGAGATTCGCAAGAATGAAGTGATGACGGGTAGGCAGAGGAACGGGGTGATTGATTGTACGACTTCCATAATGTTGCTCTATCGCCAACCCAGTCACTTTTCCTAAACATTGCAATCCTATCGATCATAGTACTTTCACTGATTAGGAGCGAGCACTCTTTGAGGGATCAGAGTCAGTGGGGGATGATAGTCCTCCTCGCAGTCTTCGGAGTCTCGGGCAGGATTCTCTTAGACCCAATCCCAAATGTCCAGCCAGTGACGGTCCTCGTCTTATTGACGGGCGCGTACTATGGAGCCCCCCGTGCTATCGCTCTCGCTGCCACCGTCGCACTAGCATCCAACGTCCTGATCCTCGGTCATGGCCCCTGGACCCTTTTCCAGGCGATAGGGTGGGGGGCTATCGGACTTGCTGGCGCGCTGTTTGCGAATCGCATCCTCATTGAAGGGAGGGTCAGAATCGGCCTGCTGTCTGTAATCGCAGCCGTATCCGGTCTAGCATTCAACTGGTTCGTCTCACTAAGCATCCTGTTCGAAGCCGGGTCCTCGATGCTGGTCCCCTACTTGTTGAACGGCCTGGTCTTTGACTTGTACCACGTAGCCGGGAACGTACTGTTCGTTGCATGGATGGCATCCCCCTTGGGTGAGATGATGTCCAGACACCGGCCTTATCAGGCATTGGAATCGGTGAGAGATGGTGTCCCCAACTGACGAACTCACCATGGTCCTCGTCACTAGGCAGGACTTGCAACTATCGAAGGGAAAACTGGCTGCACAATGCGCTCACGCCTCGGCTGAGTGCGTTCTCTCGGCAAAAAGAAGCAATCCCCGGTCACTAGATCGATACCTCAGGAGGGGGGCGAGAAAAATCGTCTGCAAGGTCCCCGACCTAGTTTCCCTCAAGGAAACTCATTCCAGAGCCAAGAAGGCAGGCTTGGTGTGCCACTTGGTCACCGATGCCGGGCATACTGAGATTCCACCTGGGACCGAGACGGTTGTGGGAATCGGTCCTGGACCAAGGGACCAGATCGACAAGATAACCGGACAGTTTTCCTTGGTCAACTAGTCCGACCCCATCTTCAATGGGCAAGCGCGTGTTTTGTCAGAAGAGTCTTGAGCCAACCCCGTGTGCGGGGGATATGGTGACGCAGGCTCTTCTATCTGACGATGTCCGTGCCGACCTTCTGTCCCAATGCGATGGCCTGCGGGGGCTCACAATGTGGCTCGATGGGATAGACAGAAGACCTGGCAGGGAAGAACTCGATTCGAGGCTTTCATCCTTGGATGTCAACATCTCGGCATTGGAGGATTGCATAGGATACTCCGATGACGGATATCAGAGGAACGTGATCAAGAGGACCGAGCACTACGAGCTAGTAGCCATTTGCTGGAAGCCGGGCCAAGATACCCCAATCCACGACCACGTTGGAAGCGACTGCGCATTCCTGATTGCCTCCGGAGTAACCACTGAGACCATTTACGAGACCAATGGCGACGGTCTTGCATACCCAGTCTCTGAAAGGAGATACATGCCAGGAGAGGTCTGTGCGGCATCTGAGCCAGACATCCACCGCGTATCCAACGAGGAGAACTCCAACCTGATCAACTTGCACGTATACACGCCGCCTCTAAGCGGATTCCAGATCTATTCCCCAGCCGAGTGATCAGCGACCTCTTTCGTGCATCAGTTGCGTTGCCTGTTGCGACCACATCATCTTGGTGATCCTGCCCGGTGTGAATTCCATGGCGTCATTGACTATCTCTGCTGTGAGCGGGTCCATTTTTGACAGTTGGTCGAAGGTGTGAATCCCCAGGACATTCAACTTCTTCTGGGAGAATTCGTCAAGCCCTTGGATCATGGTTAGGTCGTCCGGCCTCTGATCCTCCCCCTCACCAATCTGATCCCAGTTTATCTGAACGGCCTTAAGGCCGACTCTCTCCAATATCAGATCCTCCCTGTCCATTAGGTTGGCCTTCAGCTTCAACTCGGCATGAGCTGCCTCCCTCTCCGCCTGCATCGCTGCCGTCTCAACTCCCACGAGGGCTTCCTCCTTGCTCTTCATCTCGCTCTGCATCTTGGCAACCTCTGCCTCTACCCGCTCAGCCTCCTTCGCCGTCTCGGACTTGAACTTCATGCTGTCCTCAATCTCTTTCTGGACCTTTAGCTTCTGAGCCTCGGCCTTCTTCGCCTCCTCCTCGACCCTGACGATTTCCTTCTGTTTGGCATTCACTTCCTTCGCCAGAGTCTTGGCAGCAGCCATCTCAGTCTTCATCTGGTCCTTGACGTCCTTCAGGGCACCCTTTGCCTCAGTGGCCTCGGTCTTCGAGGCCTCCAGAGCCTCCTTCTTCTTCGCCATCGTATCTTCCATCTTCGATTCGGCCAACTCTCGCTTTGCCCTGAATTCCTCTAGTTGCTGTTCCGCCTTCGACTTCGCCTTGCCAGATGCCTTGATCTGCTTCTCAGCAACCTTCCTTTCCATCTCGGCCTTCATGAGCTCCGCCTCTGCCTTCGCCGCAGCCTTGCCTTCCTTGGCGACCTCCGAACCCAGCTTCTTTGCTTCAGCCATAGCGTCCTTCGCTTCCTTCCCGAATTCCTTGCCAGCGGCAGTCTCCGTCTTCACCTTCTCCTTGAGTTCCCTCTCCCTCTCCTTGAGCTCTTCCGGAGAGAGCTTCGAAGAAGTCTTCAGTTCTTCGAGTGCCTTCTTCGCAGCATCTGCCTGCTTCTCTGCAGCCTTTCTCCCAGCCTCGGCCTTCTTCGCTTCGACCTCGGCCTTCGCGACGGCCTTCGCTTCCTTCGCAGCAGCCTTGGCATCACCAATCTGCGCCTTCTTCGCCTTCTTCAGTTCGGCCTGAGCAGCAAGGGCTTCGGCCTTCGCAGATGCTTCTGCAGCCTGCGCCTCCTTCGGATCCGAGGGAGCCTTCTCCTTCTTCTTCACTGGCTCCGGCTTTGGCTCCGTCTCCGGCTTTGGCTCCGGCTCCGATGCTGTAGACTTCTTGCCAACCTTGCCATACTTCTTCTGTAGGCCCTTGATCATAGTCCCATAGTTGCCCTCGAACTTCTTCAATAGCTTCGGAATATTCGCAATTTGCTTCGAACGCTCAGGCTCTTCCAAGAATTCTTTGTATGTTGCTTGGGCTAGTTTAGCAGCTTGTTCCGCAGTCGGTCCTGTCGTCACGGCTCTTGGAGGAAATCCATCACTTAAGGATTTGACCGGATTCAACTCCCAACTTCGAGCCTGTATTCATCAAAAACTTCACTGAAAAGTTGTACGTCAGACTCGAATGTTTCTGGGAGAAGGGGGCCAAAAGAAAAGCGGAAGAAGCGAGAATATGGTGTGACATAGCCCGGTTCCTTCGAATGCGGCCGAGCCATGTCGCAATCAGATGCACAGAGTATTGCTGCGCCATGCTTGAACAGCCTCCTGTTCAGCTCAGCGCTCTCCATCCCCTCGGGTAACTCTAGCCAGTGGTAGAAACCACCATCTCCGGTGTACACTCCCAGGCCCATGTCTTCGAATGCCTTCCCATATCTCTCTCGTTGCCAATTGTAATGCTCTTCGACGGCCTTCCTGGCTTTCTTCACCCGCCCTGGCTCTAGAAGCTTGACTGCATAGAGCTGCGAGGGGTGACTGACTCCCCCCATGCCGAAGCTGGAGTAGTTCGCTAGGGTCTCGATGTTCTTCTTGCTGGCGACTATCCACCCAACACGAATGCCGGGAGACTGGAGGCCCTTTGTGCATGCTCCGGCGATGAACACGTTGCTCCTGTCCAAATCCTGCACGAATTGGATGCCACTCACCGAGGGGGAATGGAACATCTCGTATGCCTCATCAAGAAGAATCCCATTCTTCGGCTGCTCCGCCAATTGAATCAGATGCTCCAGCTCACTCCCCCATCGTGTCTGACCGGATGGGTTTTGCGGGTTGGAAATTATCGGCATTAGACGGGTCTTTGCATTCAGGCCGGTGCGATCGAAGTACTCTTCATTGCTCGGGTGGAAGTTGTTCTCCTTGGTGAATGGGACTATCTGGAAGCTTGTCTTTGTCTGCTCCATGATGTCGAGATACGCCGGCCACTCTATGTTGCCGATCCTCGCCTGCACGCTCTCCTTCAGGAACGCCAACACGGTGTAAATCCCGGGCCTTCCTCCAGCGAACACCATCACGTTCTCTGGAGTTATTTCGGAATCGTACTGGGTGTTGTAGTAACCCGCAATCGCATCGCGCAACTCCGGGTGACCCCATGCCTTGGGATAGAAACGGTCCTGCCACGTGACATCTACGCTATCGGGGAGCGAAGGGCCACCGAAATCATCCAGGGGGGTCGTGAGGGGGAAGCCCTGTGACCACGGGTGCGTGCCCTCGGTTCCCATGAAGCTCCCGAACGAGTCCCTGAATGCGTACAGCGTCTCGTAAATCCCCATGGGAGGGCAGTTGTCAGAGAGGAAGGACTCCACCTCGGCCCCCTCTACTACCATGGCCTTCGCAAGGAGTGTCACAAATTAGTTTGACCATCCAGAACCGAAAACCAGCACTTCCGAAAAAACCGTTAATACAATTGACTGTACTTGACAACTATGAACGCCCCGTATGTGCCCAGAAGAGCTCTATCATTAGTACTAGCATTCCTATTCATCGGAATGTCTGCTTCCTCAGTAATTCAGCCTATCGAGAAAGAGGAATTGGAGGATGGAATCGTCTCTATGAAACACCCAGGACATCCAACCTTCCCCGGCTCAACCATTGGCTCGATACACTCACTGACTGCTGTAGGAGCAGCGCATAACTACACCTGCGTGGTGATGGACAACAACGACATGAAGTGCTGGGGGAGAGGGGGCCAGGGTTACTTAGGAAACGGAAACTCCGACGGCTCATTCGTCCCTTCGAACGTCGATATGGGGGGAAGAGTAGCAGTTGAGATGAGCGGCACCGGCGGTCACCACACTTGCATGTTGCTGGACAACGGATCCCTATCCTGTTGGGGTGAGGATTGGAACGGCCAAATCGGCCATGGCCACTATGGGGGGTGGTGGGATACGCCACACGAATACGTCTCATTGGGGACCAATGCTGCTGTTACCGTGGTTACCGGAATACACCACACATGCGCCATAGCGGACGATGAGACCCTCTGGTGCTGGGGTCAGAATACCAACGGTCAACTAGGAACCGGTGACTACGATCGCAGAACCTCACCTACGCAAATCCAACTCCCTCCGGGCAGGTCCCCTGTTTCGGTAACCGCAATGTTCGACACAACCTGCGTGGTGTTAGACAACGGTAGCGGGATGTGCTGGGGGTTGAACAACGAGGGAAACCTTGGTGACGGCACCTACAACGACAGGAACGAACCCACACCCATCACGATACTCCCAGAGAACCGCTCCTTGGTCGCACTCGCTCTCGGCCCCAGTCACACCTGCGGAATCCTCGACGACGGATTGGTGAGCTGCTGGGGGGGCAACAACAATTACGGAGCATTCGGCGACGGCACCACCAACAACTCGACGTATCCGAGAAGCCCACAACTGCCTTCCGGAAGGACTGCGATTTCGATAGACGCAGGGCTCGGACACACCTGCGTGATCCTAGACAACAGCAGCGGTATGTGCTGGGGGTGGAACGAGTTTGGGCAACTCGGCGACGGCACCACCAACAACACTACCACTCCCATATTCGTCTCGATGCCACACGGAGCTGGGTTGGCAGAGATATCGGCGGGCATGCGCCACACCTGCGGAGTAGCTACCAATGGGTCATTATACTGCTGGGGGGCACACGGGCAGGGAGCGCTAGGGCTAGGCGTAGACGTCGACAGCGATGTCCCCGCTTACGTCGATCTCGGCACGGGCAGGCACGCCCTGATGGGCGAGAGGGACAATGATGGCGATGGGGTAGTCAACATCTTCGACCCCTTCCCAGACGGATGCATGGCGGGAACCTACGAGGCGAACGACACCTGCTCCGAGGCCGAACCGGGCTACTACGCAGACGGCGTCCCGCCCTACGAGAGATTCACATGCAGCCCAGGGACATTCCAGCCAGACTCCGGCCAGACATTTTGCATTGACGCCAGTGCAGGTCACTTCGTCGAGAATGAAGCCTCCCCTTCCCAATCCCTCTGTGAGGTGGGAAGCTACCAGCCGGATTCGGGCCAGGCCTCCTGCATTCTCGCTGATCCGGGCAACTACGTGTCTGGAGAAGGATCCATTCGCCAGGAACAATGCACCTCAGGGACCTATCAGCCAGACTCGGGAGCAGCAGTATGCATAGACGCGATTCCAGGGTACTTCGTCTCTGGCTTCGCTGCGGCAGAACAGACTCCATGCCCGGCTGGCTCATACCAGTGGATTTCCGCAGCTGACCATTGCTTCCAAGCCGGACAGGGATTCCACGTGCCATCAGAGGGCTCAGACGTTCAACAGCAATGCTCCACGGGAACATTTTCCTCTCAGTTTGGACAGGCAAATTGCACCGATGCCTCACCCGGTTTCTTCGTAAACGGGTTGCAGCAGACCTCGCAGTCACCTTGCCAACCCGGTGAATTCCAGAACTCTCCCGGTCAGGACTCCTGCTTGGTGACTGATCCAGGATACTACACGGATGAGGAGGGCTCGACCGATCAGAAACCCTGCGAAGCCGGGAGATACCAGCCGGGTTCGGGCCAGACCTCCTGCATACTTGCTGACCCGGGATACTATTCGATAGCCGGGGCAACATCCCAGACCCAATGCGAGAACGGGTCTTACTCCTCGGAGCCGGGCCAGGCCTCCTGCACTCCTGCCGAACCAGGGTACTACGTCGATTTAGATGGTGCAACTGGTGCTACGCCCTGCCCACTAGGCGAGTACCAGTCCGAAGCAGGCTCCTCGGGTTGCGAGACCCCACCACCCGGCCAAGTGGCTAGCCCAGACGGCTCGTCCATCTCGGCCTGCCCTATCGGGAAGTACCAGCCAGGCGGGCAAACAAACTGCATCGAAGCCTCCCCCGGGAACTACGTGAATCAGTCCGGCGCGTCTTCGCAGACCCAATGCGAAGCAGGCACATTCCAATCGGAGCCCGGTCAGCCATCATGCGATTTGACCACTCCTGGAAACTACGCAGACTCGCTCGGTTCCATCGGTCAAACACCATGCCAAAAGGGTCAGTACCAGTCATACGGAGGACAGGACTCCTGCTTCTCGGCCATGCCCGGAAACTACGTACCAGAGGAAGGGGCCGTGTCTCAGACCACCTGCAAGGCCGGGAACTACCAGCCGGATGAGGGGGCAGACACATGCATCCCCGCCGACCCAGGTAACTACGTCTCATCTTCGGCTGCGATTTCACAAAACCCATGCCAACCAGGAACATACCAATCGACGGAGGGCAGGATCGCCTGCCTCCCAGCGGATCCGGGTTACTTCGTCTCAGAGACCGGCGCAACCGGGCAATCACCGTGCCCGTCCGGGACCGAGCAGGAACTCAGCGGGCAGATCGAGTGCGTCGACATCGAGAGGCCGCTATGGATGACCGTCCTGATGGTCGCCGTACCTGCAGTCGTACTCGGCACCATGGCCATACTCTACATCTCAAACAAGAAGAAATCGAGCGGTGGTGGCCGTGGAAAGGCCTACTTGTACTCCGAGGACATCAAGAAGTAGCACTCTGACTAAGGCACACCAGTTATGTGAAACTCCCCTCAGCGAGGCCCATGAGGGATTACCCGGGAGACAGAGTAGACCTGCGGAGCGACACGGTTACCCAACCAACCCCAGGTATGAGGGAAGCGATGGCAAGAGCCGTCGTGGGTGATGACGTTCTGGGGGACGACCTCAC
>Ga0208411_1002165_pt1 | contig 12271 bp, 10 predicted proteins | sample ETN01SmetaG_4_FD_185793 | JGI IMG/M metagenome (GOLD analysis project Ga0208411, IMG submission 185793) | Marine microbial and viral communities from oxygen minimum zone, Eastern Pacific Ocean - ETNP2014F12-01SV261 (SPAdes) (version 2) | ecosystem: Environmental > Aquatic > Marine > Oceanic ...
AGTGACTATTCATCGTTGCGAAAGAAGACTCCTCAATATATGGTAATACTCCATACTAAAACATCGCCCTCAGACATTACTAAATCGCCTATTCCAACCATCGACATCTCTCCATTATGGTCGAGATTCCAATAGGCAGCATTGAATTCTCCAGTGAATAAATTCGCATTTAGGCCGCCAATAGTATGTACATATGGACCCCATTCACCAACTTCGTACCCAACTGCTAATCGGCCACCTGTTGTTCTTGTGGCATCCATCATGAAATCCATTCCTTCAGTATATCCATCAAAACCGCCTACGCAAGCACCAGTGCCATTGTAATCTTCATTGACTGAGATAACTAATCCATCATCATTTATCATAGTCATACCTTGATTATATTCAGAATGTGTATAATCAGAAGGAAAAACAACACAGATTACTTGATTATCATTCCATTCCAAAGGGAGTCCTTGATGTGATGATTCACTGTCATTGACGAATTTAGCCGCTGCTTTAGAGAGAGCATCTTGAATTGAAGGGGCGAGCAATACCAATGCAACGAGTATCAAAATCGAAGCGGGTTTGAGTTTGTCCGACACGGAAATAGATGTCTGATAGAGTAGTCTATCAATGTAACAGGTAGATTCACTCTTGTAGAAGTTCGCCTATCTTTTGTTTGAGAATTTGACTAACTTGTTTTCCATCGGCTGAACCACCTAGTTTACTCATCACCATACCCATTAGAGGGCCAACAGCAGCCATGCCTCGTTCTTGAACGAATTCGGCGCGTTCGGATAGAATGGCATCGACTGCATCCTCCACTGCGCTACTATCAGCTGGTGTTAGTCCCTCAGATTCGGCTTTCTCGGCGAACCATTTCATACAGTCATCAAAGGAAGCGGAAGCGAGTGAGGGGCCTTCAAGAAGCAAGGCTCTAGTCATTGGCACTAGGCCCTCTCTAGTGATGAGTGATTCTTCGCGCGCGTAAAGTGAAAGAGTCAGAATCGGCCAAGTCACCTCGGAAATTGATAGATCAGTTCCTTCCACAATTTCAGATCTAGTATTGTCCAATAAAAGAGAAGCCATTGCTTTAGCCGGTACGCTAGGTGTGCCAAAATCATCACCTTCAACTGCTGACACTAGAACATCATCAAGTTCTGCACCAAGGAGGGCTTCGGCTTGGTTATCAGATATGTCATAGGTACTCAATCTCTCAATTCTCTGATTCCTATTGAGTGGAAGATTATTTGAGATATTGCTCCATCTATCTTCTTGAAGATGGAAAACTGGTATGTCAGTCTCGGGATACATCCTAGCACCTCCTGGAAGTGGTCGCATAGCGGTAGTAGTTCCATCCTCTGGCGCGCCCTTTCGAATTACGACATTTCGAACCTCCTTCGGAATTCGATGATACGCATTTCTAGCACGGAATATCACTGATTCAAGTGCTAAATCCGCCTGCCATTCAGGAGCTACACAGAGAACGAATGCATCAGTCTCAGATAGATTGAGTGTGTTTCGTACAGATTCTACTTGCTGTATTTCGACACCGTAGGCAGGCAATTCGTCTGAATGGAAAATACCGGCCACTCCTGCAAGTTTTGCTGCGCTGGCTAGTTCGCGTCCAAGTCGTGGCAGTTGTGAGTCTTCATTATCCATTTGTTTACTACCTATTTTGCCTGCAAATCCTGGAATTATTACCGCTTTTACAACTGAACCTTTGCTGAGTGATCTCTCAATCATAGTTGATGAACAATCAGCAAAGATTTCGGTAGTGTCATGAATAACCATTGGAATACGGGCAGATGCTGCCTTTGCAACTCTATTTTCTATCGGAAGTTGGTCATCGCGACGATCAGCTGGAAGTTCAGGGAGACCTGCTTCCTCTCTGAGTTCGTTGGCCAAACGATACATGTGCAATTGACGGGCCATTTCTAGCCGGATGATTTTTGGAATCCAATCAAGGTCTTGGCAACCCTTGATTTCAACACGATCGCCACATGCTATGCTGACATTCAAATCTTGACGAATACTTCCAAGACCTCTGCGAACCATCCTAGTGTCGCGCAGCATGGTTCCTAGAGCGAGAGCTGTTTGTTTAGCGTGCTCGGGTGTCTGCACATCGGGTGCGGTGGCGATTTCCACCAATGGAACTCCGAGTCTGTCTAGTGTGTAGATGACAACTTCTCCATTATCAGAAGACTGTGTGTCGAGCTTACGAGCAGAATCCTCCTCCAAGCATATGACATCCACTCCTACATCACCAGATTCTGTTTGGATTGAGCCATCTGTTGCAATTAATGTGGTTCGCTGAAATCCACTCGTATTGGAACCATCAACTACGGTCTTACGCATTGCCTGTAGGGAAGGAACTGGTTTGGCACCCATCATAGCAGAAATTGTCAGAGCGGCATCGACGGCTTTCTGATCATGACGAAGAGGAGGAGCTTCATCGAGTTCAATTAAGCCCGAGTTAGGCGATTGGACGTAGACGAATGAGCGATTTCTTTGGGCTTCAAAGCGTGCTGCAACATCAACTCTCCCTCCTTCTCCTTGGGCTGCTCTAAGACGGCGACTTTGACGATTCCAAGAATTAGGAATTTCATCAATTCCCATTTCAAAAAGACGACTGGGCATCCGTGAATGTAGCTTACCTGTGGCTAGTTGTTGATGGATTTCAAGGCCACACATGAAGCCCAAACTAACGGGGTCAAGAGATGAAGGGGTGTCCTCGTCTCCGATAGGTTGTGTGGCACCCACGTACATGAGCGGATGGTCATCGCTCATAGGCTCAACGGGCGAAGGAGTACTCTCCATTGACGGGACTAAACAATTCACCAGCCTGAAGCATCTTGGAAATCACCTCTTCAACTTGGAACTCACTGATGCCTTTTGGTTCACAACGATTCAGAACATCAGTCAGAGTTGCTATTCCTCTTTGATGACATATGTCACGTATTGCGGTGCGAACTATTTGATTCGAATTTCTTTGTCTGACTGAGACACCGGAGATTAATTCTGATTCGTCTTCGATTCCTGATTCTTCGCGCCAATGACGGAATACTGCAAGTGACATTTTGGCATCATCGGCAGTTGCAGTTTGACGCAGATTCATGCGAGCATTGGCTTCAGTCAGTCGAATAAGGGCCTCAAGAGCACGGGGGGTGATTGGAATTACCTCGGCCTCTCCATACTGATCTTCCCTTCCAAAAGACTGGCGCTCATTAGTATAATATTCGAGAATCATTGCTTTGGCGTCATCATTCAAATCGGGATGGATATTTCGCTTTGCATATGCAATATACTTTCTTAGGAATTCGATTGAGAGATGATCAGAGCCATCTACTCCTTGCATGAAAATTTTACCTTCGTTTTCTTCGCGGAGGTCATATTCCATCGCCTCATCTATTTTCATCTCACTAACTCCATCAGTTCGAACTGCGAGAATGTGTCTCGCAATTCTTTCATCATCTTCGACTCTGACCTCATCTCTAAGCATCCAAATTATATCGAATCGGGATGCCAAAGGTGGTGGAAGACCAGTTTCATTGAATGACCTCATTACACTCTCATTAGGTCCACGTTTGGTAAATCTGCCTTCTTTAGGATTAGCCGCAGCAAGAATGGAACAGCGAGTATTCAAGGTTGCTTTGACGCCTCCCTTCGACACATCAAGACGTTGCTGTTCCATAGCAGGATGCATGGTTCGACGATCCTCTTCACTGATTTTGTCGAACTCATCAATAGCAGCCATACCACGATCGGATAGAGGTAATACTCCTGCTTCTAAAGCAAAGCGCCCTCCTCCACCAAAATCGTCTCGCACAGCAGCAGCAGTAAGTCCAGCTCCTGATACTCCTCCTCCAGTAGCAAACATTCCTCGAGGAGAAAGTTTAGACATGTAAGTCAATAGTTGAGATTTCGCAACACCTGGATCTCCCATTAATAGAATATGAATATCTCCTCGTGACCTTGTTGCATCCCTATTAACACGTGATACGCCTCCGAATAACTGCAGAGCCAAAGAACGTTTTACGAAGTGCATTACACCTGTTGCATATACAGAAGGAGCGATTGAGCGTTGCATTATCTGAAGTAAATCCGGTCGATTCGAAATTTCAATAATAGTTTCACGATCTTCGTCGGAAATTTTTATTTCGGTAAACGGTGTACTTTCATGCTCTGAACTTACAAGGTGATAGATGATATCAAACATCGGTGTCTTGCGATTACGTTTGATTTCAGAATGTACTACTGGAATTACATTGACAACCACTCTTTGACCTGGAAGATGCTTGTTCACCATGTCACCTTCAACAAGAACATGACCACGAGAAGGTTGAGCGCCACTAGGTACGTTTTCAGGAACCTCCTGAACCTCAATCCATTGGTTGTTTACCATCCTTGAGATGTTCATTACAAGGTTGAAGCGGGTTCCTCCACTACGGCCTGCTGCCTCTCCACAACCAGTTTCTGGAGGACAGCGAAGAGGTTCCTTCATTTCCCTCTCATTCTCCTGTATCATTTCTACTGTGTGTCCACAATTCTCACACTGGAAAACTGCTCTATGGATTCGGGGTTTTATTTCGCTAATTTTTGTGATAATAACTTCTGCACTCCTCAATCGTTCAATATCGGAACTACCAACATCTCGTAATTCGCGACGGCTGTCCTTTGGTAATTCACCAACTCGAAGTAAACAATCGAGATCCTCCCCCCGTTCTCTACATATCTCATTCAAGGTATTGCGCCCATTATTGAGAATTTTTCTAGGATCGGAAAGAACATCTTCAGCGAACTCGGGATCGAAAGTTTGTAACTCATGAAAATCTACAATGAGTACAGGGGATTCGGCCTGTTTAGAGAGTAGTAATGCTATCTCAGATTCCTTTGCCTCAGTAAGGAAAGTGCGCCACCGCGCAGAGGAATCATGTGCTGCCATTGTCATCGATTATCGCCGCCGGGCATCGGAAGTGTTCCGACGCAGTCTATGAACAGTTTGGATACAATATTCCACCCCTGCATTTCCATTGGAGACTTTTCCCGCAGGACGGCGTTGAAATGTAAGCCTGCGGACTTCCACTGCAAGTTGTTTCGATTAGGCGCCAAATACAGAGGAAAGATACCTTGAGTGGGATTGAAGAATGACCCCCCTAATCGGATGACATGGAATATGCGAGAGACGGTGACGATGTGATTTTGAGGCTCGATCCAGGAGATGAAATTCATGCTTCGATCAAAAGTCTAACCGAGTATGGAGTCACATGCGCCTCCATCACTAGTGGCATCGGTCGGGTTCGTGATATCGAGATAGGGTTCCTAGGCTCAAATGGAATTTATCAGACCGTTACACATAGCGGACCTATGGAACTACTCTCTACACAAGGAAATCTGGCACCAGGTCCTGATGGGCCATTCACGCACATTCACATATTGCTATCTGATGATGGCCATATTGTACATGGAGGGCATCTATTGGAGGCGACAATTCATGTTGTGGCTGAAATTCATCTTAGAGTTCTAGATCCTAATATAATGAATCGTGAGAAAACACAGAGTCAATTCGTAGCGCTGAATCTTTGTCAACAGGGGTGAATCAGTGAAAGTTCTCTGGGCTCATGGATTGGAAGGTCGACCAGACGGAACAAAACCAACTTACCTAGCGAATGAATTAGGATGGGATGTAGTCTCTCCTGAAATGAATTCTCAGGGTTGGGCTATTGCAGAGCATGTCTCAATTGTAATCCAAGCAATTGAAGAAAATCCTGACTTAGAGGTCATCATGGGATCTTCTTATGGAGGATTAGCGGTGGCTAATGCTGCTGCAAGAATGACCAATTCTAGTCTCAGACTTGTGTTATTGGCTCCTGCCTTTGGTCTTGCTGAAAACTTTCGTAATACCGTTGGGGCTGCAGGTATAATCGAATGGGAAGAAACTGACTCGCATGCCTATTTTCATCATGGATTGGGTCATGAAGTAAATTTCGCTTGGGATTTTATGACCTCTGCAGATGAAATGTCATGGCCTATGATTTCACATCCGACAACTATCATTCACGGCTTATCTGATGATGTGGTACCCATCGAATATTCTCGCCGAGTTGCAGCAAGAAACAACATGATTGAACTTATTGAAGTTGAGGATGGTCATCGATTATCCGAATCTCTGCACTACATACCATTAGCGGTAGAACGAGTATTGAGTCATTGAATTAGTGAGACCCAAGGAAATACTCGCCTATTTCGGGGTCAGTCAAGATATGTTGTGCATCGCTTGTATGTACAACTTTTCCACTGGCCAAAATGTACCCTCTATCAGAACGAGCTAGAGAAAGGCGGGCATTTTGCTCAACTATGAGAACAGTAATGCCCTCAGCGCGTAAAGAATCTATTCGCTCAATTATTTGCTGTTGATACAATGGTGAAAGAGCTGCTGTCGGTTCGTCGAGCAAGAGGAATTTCGGGTCGGAAATTAACGCTCTTGAGATAGCGAGCATCTGCCGCTCACCGCCTGAGAGAGAAGCTGCGAGATCGTGAGTTCTATCTTCTAAATCGGGGAACATCGTCAAAGCACGCTCAATCCTCTCATTGAGAAGATTTGTAGAAAGTGAATTGCCTCCCATCTGTAGATTTTCATGTACGGTTAGCGAAGGAAATACATTGTTAACCTGAGGGACATATGCAATTCCACGATTCACAAGTTGGTCTGTACGCCAGCCAGAAACTTCCTCTCCATTGTGTTGAACTGTACCAGAATAATGTGTTGCAATCCCAAAAATTGTCTTTATGAAAGTTGACTTACCACAACCATTAGGGCCGATTATAGTAACAAACTCTCCTTCATCTACATAGAGATCAATGTCATAGAGAATCTGTACTGAACCATACCCGCCACTGAGGCCCTTGACATCTAGTACTCGATTGCTCATTCCTCTTCACCTCCTTCTTCTTCGCCAGCAGCTCCAAGATACGCCTCGATAACCGCTCTGTTACTTCTTACTTCATCAGGAGTTCCTACCATCAATATCTCGCCCTCATTCATCACAATGATTCTGTCAACTCCTTGGCGCAGAATAAAATCCATATTATGTTCAATAATAAGGACGGATATCCCAGTTTCATCAACTATTTTTCTAAGATTGTTGAATATCTTCATGGCAAGAGGGCCAGCAACTCCAGCGACTGGTTCGTCTAGTAAAAGCAACTTCGGATTACCCATCAAAGAGCGCCCGATATCTACTAGTTTACTCTGACCGCCTGACAATTCACTTGCTAAATTATGAGCCATATGAGGGACTTCTAATTGGTCTAATGCATCATAAGCATTAGTGAGTCTTATTTTTTCATTAGGACGTGATTTAGGTAATAATAGAGATGACAATATATTTGGTGAAAATTGCTTCCTAGGAGGAACCATGAGATTTTCTATTACAGTCATTTGGCGCCATAAACGAGTATGTTGGAATGTACGAGTGAAACCGAGTTTTTGGATTTGATCTGGGCGCATGTCTGAGATGTCGATTCCAAATGCATCGATTTCCCCAGATGTTTGTTTTAATAGACCACTGATGCAATTAAAAGTGGTTGATTTACCACAACCATTTGGACCAATTAGACCTACTAACTCCCCTGATTTAACTTCGAAGGATACTTCTTTGACCGCAACTAACCCGCCAAATTCTTTCTTTAATTTGTTAACTCTGAGTACGGTTTCCTCACTCATGACAAATCACCATCCGTATCTGGTCTCAATGGACGATTTGGTATTTCTGGCAAGAGTCCTTTTGGATTATATTTCAGAGAAAGTAACAACACCATTCCAACTAATAATACATTAACATAAGCCATTTCAGCGATGATGTCAATACTACCGTCGAAATTGATATCCATGAATGATTCTTCAACAGAATATTGACTGTTTAAATTACCATAAATGAAGAATATGAATGCCCCCCATAATCCAATTTCGAAAATATTATGTTTATTGAACAATATGCCAAATATCATTATTCCAATAGAAACTAATACCACTTCAAAGTAATCAACAACTAGCCATCTGAAAATACCATCAATGAAAACGGCAGTTTCGTGCAAAGGTAGATCTGCTGACGATTGTCCAGTATCTAAAACTCTGAAAATAAATTGAGAGAGAATTATAATTGATGACCCTACTATTACTCCTTTATTGTTTCCAGAACCACCAATTATGAATGCGGCCCAAACTAAAAACGTAGTAGTGGCAGGACTCATGAAAGTTGGTTGGAACCCTCTTAATTGCCAAGCCCAGAACATACCAGCTAACGCGGCTATTGCTGCACCTAATGCAAGACTTGAGGCTTTGTAAGTAAGTACATCATGGCCGTGGTGTTGTGTTACTTCTTCATCTTCTCTTATTGATCTCAAGATCCTCCCCCACGGTGAACTAAGAAGAGTATTGAGGAGAATCCAAACAATAATCACAGAAATTAAAGAAAGAGATGATAATAAAATAACATAAGGTGCAGCAGCTTCAAGACTTAAGAAATCCATTAGATATGATGACATGCTATCTATGTTTTGTGGGATCCCCTCGATTGTAGTAGCACCAATTGCGGTTTCACAGTCTCTTGAACTAAAAGTAGTCAATGGTTCACTATTAATAAAATCAAGAGGGGTTGAATCACCACAAAACCACCACTTTTCGAGAGGCATGGGGTATTGAGAAACTCCAGGGGTTGGGCTAGACCAAGATGCCTCGGTATTATATGACTGAACCATCGGCTCGGACGTGAGAATAACTCTGAGGATTTCACCTAAAGATATGGTAACTATAGCAAAATAATCCGTCCTTAATCTTGCAGTTGGATAAGCGAGTAGCCAACCAAAAGTTGCTGCTGAAACTAGACCAAATGAAGCAGCCCAGAATATAGGCCAATCATAGCCGTTATATTTTACTGGACCTGTAAGTATTCCAACGGCTATTGCACCAATTGCGACAAAGAATATGATACCGAAATTAACCATACCAGTAATACCAGTATGTAAATTAAGACAGAATCCCATTAATATGAAAATTGATATTGATAATATGATATTTGAGATATTAAATATCCTGATTAGATTGGCATTTGCAGCAGAGTCAGCTACAGGCATCCATAAAATAATAAGAATAAATAATATGAAAAAAATCGCAAAAGTAACGTTAGAAAGGAGTGGACCTTCTCGCCCATATGTTGATTTTTTCTTTAATTGCTCCACATAATTTGAGGCGATTTTATCTATTTTTAGTTCAAATTTAGGTATCTTTGAATTAATTGTTTTGAAATTGAATGATTTGGGTAAAGATGGTTTGCTCGCAATTCGTTGACTGATTGGGCTAGTTAATTTTGAGACATAGGATTTGAGGATTAGCATAGGATCTTCTTTTTTATCTTTGTAAAGGTAGTATCCCTCAACCAAAGCAAAAATCCATATTAGAAGGGGTACAATTGGCCACATTAAATCTCCAATGAGAGTTATGATATCCAAAAACATGAGTTCATTATTCATCAAATCGGCCCATGAATTATGCATTGTTTCGAGGGCGCTTTGATACCATGCATCATGGAGTTCGGGGGCAAGATCTGAGGGAGGTTCACTAGTTAAATCATTAAGAGATAATTGAGAATCAGAGGGCGAAAATATCCAATCATCTCTGCCGGTTCTCATTTCAAAATTTGATTCATACGAAAAACCTGCTTCATCTCTAATTGGTGATGCGTTTTGAGAAAATGAATGGCTATCGATAAAATTTGTAATCTTACTGAAAATATATGCAAATCCTGTTAATGATGCCATACTTGAAAAACGTGATTGATTCTTTTGTTGAAGATTGTGAAGGCCAATCCATCCGAAAAATACGGAAAGGAAAATACCTAAATTTTTAGAGGGGATGGTGTCTTCTTCTGCCCGCTTCCTCAATCTATCTATTTTCCATTTCTCATAAGCATTACCTAATCCCTCCGGCATTATCAATAATATTGCAATTAGGAAAATATATGGAGTCACTCCCTCGAATGAAGAATATGTTGAGCGGCCTAAATTTTGGCCTAGACCTGAAAGAATAGGAGATGATGTGGCTCTAATGAAACCAATAATTAGTGAAGATACAATTGCTCCTTCTATAGATCCTATTGTCCCCAATACTATTACAGCAAAAGATGGCAATAAAAGTGTAAATGCAGTTACTGGAGAGAATCGTACAGTCATTGCAAATGCAGCACCTCCTAGACCACATAACCCAGCAGTAAGAAAGGCACTATATCCGTGTATTCTTTCTACGTTAATACCACTACTTGCTGCTAATTCTGGATTATCTGCAACTGCACGCATTCTACGACCAAGTCTAGTTTTCTTCAGGAGAAGGAGGAGAAGAAATACTGAAGCGAATATCACAATTGGAGTTGGAGCATTATAGAATGAAAAACCGGTTTCCAGTTGTGATACACAGTCTGTATCTAATTTATATAACTCAAAAGAAGGAATGTAATCTAATTGTATTTGACTCGCAACACCATCCTTTATTTCACAATGTGCTGAGGTATAATATTCACCCTCAGCTAATGTATTTTTACCAAAATTAAGCTTTATTTTGTATGTTGGAATTTTCCATAATTGTGCAATAGGTGATTCAGTAGTCATTCTCCAATCTGAATCGGGCTCAAATAGCCTATTTCTAGAACTATATCGCAACCAAACTATTGCTCTTAGAATCAATGCTACACCTAAAGAAGCAATCATCATAACTTGGGGAGAAGCGTTTTTCTTTCGGAAATCTTTGTACACCAATCTATCTATCATTAATCCTACTAATCCCGTAACAATAAAAGCAGCTACTAAAGTATATGCTAAAACAGACCAAACTAAAACACCATCAGGTGGAGAAACTGTCAATGGTAAGAAATAATCTGTCCAAATAATTGCCATTGCAACATACATGCCAAGCATGAAATATTCACTCTGAGCAAAGTTACCGTATCTTTGGACTCTATATGTCAGAGTCAGAGCTACAGCGATTGAAAGATATGTTGCAGCCCATCTTATACTAGAAGTAGTGATTTGTACGATATCTAAATACGCTACTGCTGTTGAATTTCTTCCCGATAATAATGCATCGCTGGATATCCATATTATGAATATAAGAAAAATTGGTGTTAGACATATAGAAATTGTTCTGAATAAACTTTTAGATAAATCATCAAAGGCTATTTTTACAAATCCAAATCCAGCACTAATCGCTTGTACCAATTGTAATAGCCAAATAAATCCCTTTTGGTCCGGAAGGCGATTATCTATCAGTGTGTTAAATAAATTAAGCGATCCTTCATTATATAATAATCCAAAGTAAGCATCAAAAAATATTATTGAGACTATTATCAACCTAGTCCAAAGCCTAGGCATTGATGACCATCTTTTACTAATCGTTAGAGCCAAACAAATAACTAGAGAGGAGAATAAAAATAAGTGACCATGCATTATTCATCCACCAAAAACAAATCGAATTTGTGAAGGCATCACGGCAGAGATTTTCTCTCCACCGTGATGCTTTACGTAAATCTTTAAAATATACAATAATTATTTCAAAAGATCTATGCTGATACTGTTTCTAATCCGCCAGTGGGGCTCCAATATTTGCCACAAGTGAATGCGCCAGCACCATCGAAGGTTCCAACACAGTATCCGTTTCCAGGGACATCTCCATTCGTCATGAAGGTGATATCTCCAGTTGCGCCTACAAATCCTTGTCCTATTACTGCAAAACTTTTCATTGTTTTTCCTGTTCTATTTTCTTATTCTGGTGTTGGAATTCGATACATGTCAGACTCAAAATGCTGAGTTGAAAATTCAAACAATTTCGACTCTTCTACTCCCATCATTTGATATCGAAGACCTGGGTATATTCGAAATGAATCACCTGGGCCCATGTCTATATACATTGCATCTGACATATCATCTTCTTCGCCAAACAAAAGACGAAGTGTTCCTGAGTACAGCCAGAGTGTTACTTCTTTTAGTTTGTGATAGTGCCATGAGCACTTTTCACCCTTGCGGAAATGAAGTAGCTTTCCGCAATATTTTTCATTATTGACAATCTCAATCTCATGACCCCATTTCTTTTTGTAGGGCACAGTATTGTTTTTCATTTGCTTGTGAATCTTTGTATTATGTTCTAAGTCTTCTCTGCCATAGATTTTTTTCCCATCTAGTGTTGCGATATCAAGCATCTTTCTTCTCCTTTTGATCTTTCAGAAAGCTGGAAATATATTCT
>Ga0208411_1002169_pt1 | contig 12260 bp, 8 predicted proteins | sample ETN01SmetaG_4_FD_185793 | JGI IMG/M metagenome (GOLD analysis project Ga0208411, IMG submission 185793) | Marine microbial and viral communities from oxygen minimum zone, Eastern Pacific Ocean - ETNP2014F12-01SV261 (SPAdes) (version 2) | ecosystem: Environmental > Aquatic > Marine > Oceanic ...
CACTGGAAACCGCCAAGGTCTGCGACGCAGTGCTCGACTCGGCGAAGGATCGGGCGTGGAAGGACGTGTAAACAAGAATCAAGATTTCATTACCCGCACCGAATGGTGCGGGTTTTTTTATTGCCTTACATCGGAAGCAGAACCGATTGTTCCCCTGATATACCCATGGAGCCACGCATTCGGATTGAGACAGAAGCAGACCAAGCAGCCATTCGAGATATTAACGTGACGGCTTTTGGTGCTGAAACAGAAGCGAACCTAGTGGATGACTTGCGCACAGAAGGATATGCACGATTATCTCTGGTAGCCGAAATTAATCATGCGCTAGTTGGACATATCCTGTTCAGCTCCATGAGTATCAAGGGAGAAAATGGAGTGGTGGATACACTGGCTCTGGCCCCGTTGGCGGTGCGGCCTGAATGGCAACGAAGAGGGATTGGGTCTCGACTGGTCAAAGAAGGTTTAAAAGAATGCCGCAATGCGGGCCACCAAATTGTACTGGTGGTGGGACATCCGCAATATTACACACGCTTTGGTTTTTCCGCCAAGCTGGCAGAAGCAATTGCTTCACCGTATTCAGGGGAAACATTTATGACTCAAGAACTAGCACCCGACGCACTGCGTGGAGTAAAAGGAACAGCTCAATATCCACAACCTTTTTCACTATTATGATGCTAGCTGACTTGATGACACAGAGTCTCCATGAATTATTCCTCAGAATAACGCGGAGGATATAAACCCCATGGAGAAGGACAGAGCAAAGTGGAATCGAAAATTCTCTGAGCGCCTCGGGGAACTGAATGAGCCCGACCCCTTTGTGGTTCAGTCGGTTGGCCAGTTGCTTCCCGGCAGTGTGTTGGATCTGGCCTCAGGCGATGGGCGCAATGCGGTTCATTTGGCCGCCCGTGGTTTCTCGGTGAGTGCGGTCGATATATCCGACGTGGCCCTTAAGCGGCTGGCGCAGTTTGCAAAGAACCAACAGCTCCCCATTCAAACCCGACAAATGGACTTGGATGACACAGGGGAGCTTGATGCTTTGGGAGCATTCGACAATCTCCTGATCTGCCACTATAAGCCGGCGCCCGACTTGCTGAACCGGTTTCCTTTGCTGGTGCGACCGGGGGGCAGGGTAATCCTGTGTGTGTTCAATCTGCGCCAACATCAGGAGCATGGTTTCTCATTACGGTATTGCGCTCAGGATGAGGAATATTTAAACGCCCTGCCCGGGTTCAAAGTCATGCAATACGAAAAAATGGCTTCCAATGGCGCCTACTTGGACGGTTATCTCTTCACAAGGGAACAACCTCTTGCCACGCCGGCCCCCGCATTGGAATGAGCTCAAAAACACGCGCCTTAACGAGTTTTGCCAATTTTTAGCGGAAATTTGCTTGAATAGCCCGGTAGGATGTGGCGTCTTAATCCCCACAAGCCGATTTTCTGTAATTATTCGGTTTGAGACAGAAATTAACGAAAAGGAACTCGAAATGTTGAAGCGTGTTATTACTGGTGCTCTTTTGGCAATGATCCTGATGCTGGGTGTCAACGCATCCGCGGCAGACCTTCCAAAACAGAAGATTTGCCCATTGATGATTGAGGAGGAAATCGACTTGGAGGATTTTGAGATCGTCGTCTATAAAGGGGTGAAGATCCTGATGTGCTGCAGCACCTGCAAGAAGATGTGGGCGCAAAACCCCGATTACTACGCGGTTGTGAGCGTAAAGGAAGCCCCTCAGCTCAAGGGGATAGTATCCAAGGAAATCAAGCCCATGAAGCAGCTCTTTTGCCCGGTGTACACCGACACGCGCGTGCATCCCAAGAGCCCTTCGATGGAATATGAGGGCAAGAAGGTTTACTTCTGCAAAGATCGCGCCAAGAAACGTTTTGAGGCCAACCCGGCGAAGTACGCCAAGAACCTCAAATAGCGTTTCAGACAGCCAATTTGTGCGCCCCCGTTTTCGGGGGCTTTTTTTATACCTCCATCACACGGGCCGGCCGGGTGAAAACCAGGCGGCAGGTGATGGCTTCCTCCTTCAATCCGGTGAGGCGGGCAAGTACCCGGCGGTAGAGCGCGAGCTGAGGCTGGTGACGCTGAACGGCCTCTGCCAATCCATTGCTGTCCACGCGGTCGGTCTTGAAATCGATGATTTCGGCATTGTCCTTGCGCAACACCACGCGGTCAAACACGCCGGAACAAAACTCGCCACCGACCACCAGTTCAAATGCCCGCTCCCGCCATACCTCGGCTTGAGTATCTGATTTGAATAGCTCCCCAATTTCCTCCGTATCAAGACACCTCGCCACCTCGTCCGTCGCAGCTGGAGTTTTTTGGCGGAATTGTTTCAATAGTTCCGGAATCGTCTCATCGTTCCATTCGATCTGCTCAAAAATTTCATGAACTGCCCGTCCGAATGCTGCTGCATCAGAACCGTGCGGCGCAAATAAACTGGCACCACGCAGAATGGTGCCGCCATGAGAGGAAGGGCGTAGATGCACCAACCGAGGGTGACTCCGTTCGCTCGTGATGAGGTCAGGCTCAATGATGAATGATTCTTCCTTGGCAGGCTTTTCTTCCACCCAGTCAAAGCCGCCGGCCTCAAATATTTTTTGCGCTGGCAAGGGCGACTCCTCAAGCGGTTCGCCATCACCCTCGGCCAATGTCTCGGTGAGTAATTGGGAATAATTGTTGGAGGAACCTGAAGGCGCGGTAGTAATGACATACAGGCCTCGCCGGGACCGCGTAAGCGCCACATACAATTTGCATAAATTTTCGTAGCAGGCCTCGGATCGGGCCTGAGCCAACGCTGTGCTGAGCTGGGGGTCGGCTGCGCAGATTTCCTTCGGCGGCAGGTCGAGAATCCATTCGGTCTCCCCCTCACCGTCGGTTTGGGCATGGAGAGCATCCCTGCGCGTTGCGTCAAGGCGACTTCCCTCAAGGTCGGGCGCAATGGTGAGGTCGAAGGTGAGCCCCTTGGCCTTGTGGATGGTCATCACCTGCACCACGTTCGCACCGGATGCACCAGCAAGTTCCTGCGCGGGAACAAAACGGAGGAACTCATCAATGTTTCGGCTGCCGCTTTCATCAAACTGTCGCGCCAATTCAATGAATTGGCGTGCTCGCCAGAGACTAAAGTCGTTGAGTTGCTCCTTGAGTTGCGCGATCCATTCGCGAGCCACCGCCTCGAACCCGTCCTGATGAACATCACGCTGCAGCTTGCGCATGGCGCTCTCCCACTGGTCATCCTCAGTGGGCAATGACACCCCAAGGGGCGTCATCCGGACATGACCACGGCTGAATCGGTCTGTTGGATGCGCCGCACATCCAAAAAGCGAGAGCAGCGCACCCCCCAATGGATTATCCGCACCCGGATTGGTTGCTGCCTCACCCACCACTGGTATGGCCGGCAATGCGCCCCGAAGATGATCCACCACCTCGCGCACCGCCTGGTTTGTCTGCACGAGAACGGCGCATTCCAGGCCATTGGCAATCGGCTGGAGACGCTCAATTAGATTGGCAACCAGTGGCCAGCGCTGATCCTTCTCCTCCACGGCCAGGTACAGCGAATGGCCTTTGGTTTCCTTTAGTGGATTGGCAGAGACGTGCTCATTCCAGACCTTGCTCCAATCTTTGGTGGCAGTTTCATCATATTTGCGCAATGTGGCAGCATCTCCAAAGACAGCGTTGATCAACTTGAGAACATCCGGGCAGGAACGCCACGATTCATCCAGTGAACGGATGTCAAATTCCTGGCCGGCGCCCTGCTCGTAACGGTTTGCCACACGATCAAACAGCTGGGGATCGCCGCCACGCCACTGATAGATGGATTGTTTCTGGTCGCCCACACAAAAAAAGGTGCGCGTGCCGCCGGGATCCTGTGCAACCTCATCGATAAGGTTCTCCACCACGCGCCATTGCACCGTACTGGTGTCCTGAAATTCATCCAGCAACCAATGGTCAAACGCTCCATCAAGGCGATACTCAAGGTCAAGCTGACTGCTGCCAAGAAGGGGTTGGCCCTCGCAAGGGGAAAGCAGTACGGGCAAATCCGCAAAAGTCAACCGGCCCGCCCGACGCACCTGCACATCATAGCGCTCTTCAAATGCCCAAAGCAAACCGTAGATGCCCTGCGTACACGCCAGCTTTATGGTGAGTTCCTGAGCCACGCAGTGGCGCAGAATACGCGCGAGTTTTTGACTGAACCCAGAGGAGGGCTGGTAAGTCTTCCGGCTGTATGTGAATTCCCATTCGCCTCTCTCCATCGCCTCAAGGTTTTCGATGGCAAGCCTCACCAGCGTTGGAGATTTGGCAAAAAGATTTTTTCTGGGGGCCCACGTTGCAAGGTGATCGGCTATCCCGTCCCAATTTTTTTGCAGAGCAGCAGTAAAACCCTGCTCAGCATCCAAGTGCAGTCGCCAGTCGGCGACCATGTCCGGCAACGATGTCTTTTGTTCAGCCCATGGGTTGCCGGCCGGCCAAATCAGCGCAGGCTCCCCCCACCGACTGGCGGAGGGCACACGCAGAAGCAGCTCGTGGCAGTTCTTGAGGTGCTGTTCAAATGAACCGACAAAATTTCGGCTTTCCTGTCCCGCGGTGGATAACCGGAACGATTCAATCAGGTCATCGCGCTCCTTCGGTCGCGTTTCGTGATGAGCCAGCAGATTTTCCAGCACGTGCTGGCGCTCCTGTTGCTTGTGAAATTCACTCATCATCTCGAACTCTGCCCCCAGCCCGAACTCCAGCGGGAAGAACCCCAGCACGCGATGGAAAAAACTATCGATTGTGCCCAATGAAAGTCGGCCCATGCCATCAACCAACGTGCGCAACGCTTCCTCAAACGCAGCCTTCGAGGTGCTCTGCATTCCGATGTCACGGGCCAGTTTCTTTGCTGCCTTTGTGTCCTGCGCAGCTTCGGCCAGCTTTGTCAGTATCCCGGCGAAAAATTCACCGGCGGCCTTGCGAGTAAACGTCAGGGCTATAATTCGTTCGGGTAACTGGCCGCACACCAGCAGGTGGATGAAACGGTTGGTGAGCTGGTATGTCTTGCCCGAGCCTGCCGAAGCGCGAATCATCACGTGTTGAATCTTCTTCACGCCACCTCCTTCCCCGGTTGTGCTGCGGTCAATTCGGGCAACCCAAACAGAATGTCCTCAAAGTCATCGTAATCCACCTTGGCGCGCGGAGGCCAAAAACCACCCAACTGCACATCTTTCACCACCCCACGCGCGCAGATGAGTGCGGCCTCAAGTATCTCGCGATCAAACGGGACCAGTGGCGCAACGCCCGTGTCCGTGCCGATTGCAGGCAGATTGAAATAGCCCAATGTTACGTCCGGTCCGTATTCCGCCTCAAGCGCCCATGCGTAGAGCGGCAGTTGCAGGTTCGTCCAACGATATACCTGATCGTCGGTTTCAAATCGCGCATAGTCCGGCACCGTTTCGGCATCTTGCTCCTCCCGGTATTTTCGCCAGTGCTGGCTGGCTGGCTGCTTGGCCGTGTTGGAAGTCTTGTAGTCCAGCACCCGCACTGCACCGGTGTCGGCGTTGCGCTCTATCCGGTCGATCCGGCCATGGATCGGAATCCCGTCGAGCTCTTTTCTGAACTGACTTTCAGAACCAATAATTTCCCAGCCATCGGTTCGTTCGTTTGCCTGTTGTCGCGCAGCATGGTGCAGCCGTTGGCGGGCAATTTCCTGCTGCACCAGTAGCGGCAGAGGTGGATGCTTCCCAAAAGCCTGTTCCACCTGCTGGTCGAGGAGCACAACCAAAGTTGCATAAATTGCTCCCTCATCCTTCAGTTGCCGGGCCTCTTCATCCCCGCCGAAGGCATCGAGCACATTGTGCATCAACGACCCGAAACCGCGCGCATCCAGCTCGCGTTGCTCCAAGTCCGGTAGTTCCATTCGCAGCACATGCCGCAGATAAAATCGATAGGGACAGGCCAGATAGCTGGCAATTGAAGTGGCGCTGAGTTTTTCCACCGGCTGGATAGTGCCCGTCTTTAGTTTCCATGCTGGCTTCCATGCCGGCGGCTGGGGCCCGGGCGACAGTTCGCCAAAGAGATGCTCGACCCGCTTTGGCAACAGCTTGGCTGAGCAACGGAAGAGGAGTCGCGAAGGTTTGAGCGGATCGCCGTTTGCACACTGTCGACCCGTCAGGATATCAACCCGTCCTTCATTAGCCCGGGTTTTTAGAAGCAGTTCCATTAGCCACGCATCGCGGGCAAAGCGGTCGCCGTTGGTTCGCAGGCCAAGGCGTTCGCGAAGTTTCTCGGGAAGGAACCGGTCACCGTGTATCGATTCGGGCAAGTGCCCCTCGTTAGCCCCGGCCACGATAAGGTGCGGGGCATCCTCCCAGGCCAGCTCCAGCCAGCCTTGAATATCAACCGCTTCCTGATGTCTTTCAGGGAAAATCGACTCTCGTTCCACTACTTCCAGTAGCAGCGTTAGTGCTTCGGCGGCCGGCGGACGCTCTTGACCATCCAGCACCGACTCCCACTCGGCCAGCCGCGCCATGAACTGGCGTGCGGATTCCAAGTCAGCGGCGTCCTCCTCGCGTCCTTCGGTAAAAGTGCGTCCGGCAAAAGCCCCTTGTAAAAACTCCACCAAACCCTCAGACAATGGTGTCTGCTCAATACGGCCCAGTGCCTTCTCCAGTTGTCGCAGCACGGCTCGCGCATGGCGGCGGTTTCCGATGTGTTCCCCCTCAAAAAACAACTGTGCCGCATCATCCAGATTAACAGGCAGATGGTTTGTGCGGATTTCATCCAACCCCTTCAAGAACCGCGTCGACGAAAACTCATCGACTTGGCCGCACGCCCAGCCCCAGGCATCAGGCAGGCGCAGCAACGCGTCGGCGTGATTGAAGCTACGCTGCTGTAGCAGGACTTGGAGCGCCTTCAAGAAGGCCACCATGGGGGCGTGACGCAAGAGCCTTCCATCAGGATTGAAGCAGGGAATGTCCGCATCAGCCAAAGCGCGCTCAAGATGCGGTGTCACTGTCGCATCAGCAACTCCTACAGCCACGTGACTTGGACGGTTACGGCTATATGGAATCAGTCGTGAGACAATCTCATTTGCCTGCGCCACCTCGTCAAGCCGGGCACTCAATTGCTCGTCGACCAACGGCTGTTCCCGAGTAGCCCAGCATTCAGGTTCGGGTCGCCCCCAGTCGTCGAAAAGTTTTTTCTCCCCTTCCGGTCCAAAAATAACCACTTCCACTGGTACACCATCAGCCACCAATTTTTCCAAGGCTCGCTGGATTAGGACGGGTAAATCTGGAACCCCCAACATAACCACCCGATTGATGCCCGGGGGCAACACAGGGGCCCGCGCAGCTTGGCGTTTGGCATCATGGAGATCCATTTGTCTTCCCAGTAGCCTGCGATAATCCGACTCCAGGTTCTTGAGGTCCTGCCATCGGCCCGATTCCTCCTGGCAAGCTTCACTGTCAGCCACCGCTTCACAATCAAGATTCCCCTCGACCAGCGTCCCGCGCAGCTCATGCAGTGTCCTAGCCATCTCCCTACGCCAAGTGTAATCCGGGTGCCTAGGCGCCCGTGGAAAAAGGTTGGGAAACCGGCGTAAATCCACTTCGTCCAAGACGCAATTCCAGTGCCACAAACAGGCCAATTCTGATGCGGCGTCATCAGCCGGACGCACAAGATGCCAAGGCGTGGTGGTCATGGGCGGAAAAAGGGCTCCCGCTTGCTGATCCATTTCCCAAGCCAACGCTTCGCGCAGTCGGCGGCCTGCCTGACGGGTGGGCAGCAGCACCCAGCTATCACTCAAATCCACAACCTCCTCCGAGGCACCGGAGAGCAACCATTCCACCGCCCCTTTCAGGATTGGGCAATCCCATGTCAGCCTGACGATCTCGGGTTGTTTGTTCATGGTTGAGTCTCTGCCCAATACAGGCGATCTCCAAGCATGCCTCAACCCCTGGAACATTTACAGTCCGTTCCATTGGAATTCTCCTTGCTTTGATTGTGCGAGACAGGTTTGGTTTGTTTTCCCTATAAGTGAGTTACCCAGCCTTGTTGATAGCTGATAATCCGGCCTGTGAGCGCACCTTGGCGACGCTGACAGTCCTGGACCGTCTTGTAATCGCGACACACAAAGCCGGGGCCAAGACGATCACAATCGTTCATTCCGGAGAACCTCCCTCCCTAACCCGCACCAACGCGCTGGAGATCGCGGTCAACCTAACCGAATCAATCCCAGCCTTGCATGAGCCGACCCTGCTCTTGGCGGGAAACTTGGCGGTACAGGAAACGGACCTCGCCCGCGTAATCAACAAACAAGGGCGACTGTATGCCCCCAACCGGGAAGCGCTCCCTTGTGGCGTAGCCATGGAATGGGATTCTAATCTCGAAACAACCCTGCCAGCTCACCCTAAAATCGAAGCACATGGAGTCTCTACAATGGTCAAAGATGGGCTTAGCGCAATTCAGGCTGAGGACGCCCTCTGGGACACCATGGGGCGGGAAACCGACAGCGTCATTGACCACAACTTCAACCGTCCGGTGGGACGCATCATGTCAAAAGCCCTCATTCATACATCTGTTTCACCAAACGCCATATCCGTGTTGGGCACAACCATTGGCGTGCTCGCCGCATGGTGTTTCACTCGTGGCGAAGCTCACCTAATGATTATGGGAGCCGTGTTATTGCAACTCTCTGCAGTAATCGATTGTGTTGATGGGGACATAGCCCGGATACTGCACAAGGAAACTAAAGCCGGCAAATGGCTCGATCTGGGAGGAGATCAACTGGTGCATCTACTGCTCCTCGCAGGCATGGGAGTGGGGCTATACCGCATGGCGGGACAAACCGGACCGACCTTATGGCTCGGGCTGGCGGCAGCGCTCGGCGTGGTGATGTCGTTTCTGACCATTCTGCGAGCAGAACAAAGTCCCCTTCCTTTGCTTGGCCTAAAAAAATTCATTTCCAAAACCGCCAACCGTGATTTTTCCGTGCTCCTGATTGTCTTAGCCATTGCGGAACGCGTACAATGGTTTTTATGGATCGCCCTCCTGGCTGTGCACATATTCTGGCTCTACGGCGCCTGGCTGCAATGGCAGGATGAGCAGGAGCAGTCCTCATGAAAAAATCCCTGCGATTCCTCCTTCTCGCAGCTGGACTGGGGCTTTTTGGTTGGTTTATTCAGCGGACTGGCTGGAGCGATATCCGTGGCACTTATGAAGCGCTCGGATGGCTCGGCTTACTTGTCTTAATTCCTTACACTATTGTATTCAGTATAGATACCGTGGGCTGGCGCTTCACCTTTGGGCCAACTGCGCTAGCCAACGTCCCTTATCTTGTCACCTGGCGCATTCGCCTGATTGGTGAAGCTATTAATAATACCATCCCCAGCATGTATGTGGGAGGAGAAGCCGCCAAAATTTACCTCTTAAAACGCACGGGAGTCTCGGGCGTCACATCTGCCTCTGCGGCAGTCCGCTCCAAGACCGCCCAGTCCATCGCACAATCTACCTTCATTGCAATGGGGGCCGCCATGGCGGCTTTCACTCTGTCCTCCGAAGATGCTGCTGTTAAATGGGGTTTTGCCGGCATTGCGCTCGTAGGCTTTATCGTAATGGTGCTCCTCTTCAAAATCCAAAAGCAGGGCATGGTGGCCACAATCGTACGGTGGGTTCGGAAACTCGGCTTTAAGCTCACGTCCGCCTCGGAAAACGAAACGAAAATTCAAAAGCTCGATAATGAAATATACGTTTTCTACAATCGCGACAAAAAACATTTCCGCTGGTGTACCTTTACTTATCTGCTGGCGTGGGCCTTTGACACAATCGAGATCATGGTCGTGGCGCATCTGCTGGGGGCGGAGATGGCGTGGCACCATGCCTTTGCCATGGAGGCCTTTATCGGCGTTGCCCGCGGGTTCAATACCCTCGTGCCGGGAGCCTTGGGCGTACAGGATTTCAGCATAGTCGGCTTGTTCGTTCTATTTGGATATGGCGCTGAGCTGGGCACTCAATACGCTGTTGTAAGGCGTGGTCGCGATGTGATATTCGCCGCGCTCGGTTGGCTCCTGCTCAGCCTGGGGGAAGTCTCGTGGCAGGGCATGCGTAAGGACCTGGAAACCTCGTCCAACCCCACCCTTTAAATCATGGTCTTTCAAACTCAGACTTGCGTAATAATAAAATCCTAAGCAGAATCAGTGACTCCCTAGTTGGGCCAATCGCAAAGATGCTCTTGCGTCCTTACATTCTGACATTGCTCCTGTTTTCGGTTGGCTGTGCCAGCTGGCGATCGGATTCTGCCTTAAAGGCTCTGCCTGAGCCGTCTCACCCAGAAGACGCGCAACTCTTGCTGCAGCCTGTTCCAGACCCTTTGGAACCGGTGAATCGTGCGTTCTTTGCTTTAGATAAAACACTCTTCACCTGTGCCCTTGAACCCATATGGAATGGCTACAATGCAGCGGTGCCGCAAAAGGCACGAAAGGGCATTCGGCACTTCAGTGACAACCTTAAATATCCAATCCGCCTGACAGGCAATCTCCTGCAAGGCGAGTGGAAAAATGCCGGCACAGAAACCAAGCGGTTTTTTATCAATACCACCGTAGGGATACTGGGCTTTTCCGATCCAGCCGCCGACAAGTATAACATATATCTGGCTGAGGAAGATCTCGGTCAAGCATTAGGCAGATGGGGCTGGAGAGAATCGGCTTACCTCCATGTACCGGTTTTGGGATCCTCCTCTCCTCGTGATGTCGTTGGAGGGGTCGGAGCAATCGCGCTGAATCCGTCCTCTTGGGTTTATGGAGCTGGCGCAACCCTCAAGTTCAATGATAAATCGTTCAAATCCGACTCCACCCGCCAGTTGATTGACACAGAGTTTGACCCTTATTCACTCAACAAACTTTATTACAGCCGGAGACGTGCAATTGAAATCGCCAATACACTGCCTGCCATGGAGGGAGAAGACACTCCGCAAACCCAAACCCTGCAGTCAATATCCAATCACCCTCAGGATGGCAAGTTCCCCGACAAAGCCGAGATAATAAAGGTTCAGCCCGTAGGCTTTCGCAAACCTCTCCCTGCCTCAGTGTGGATGCAATCCAAGCCCGCTCCCATCGCGTTTATTATCCCCGGGCTGGGCGGCCACCGACTCAGTATTCAGGCCCTCGCCCTGGCAGAACTAGCGTACCAAGAAGGATATCACGTGGTTTGTTTCAGCAACAACCTAAACTGGGAATTCATCCTAGCCGCTCCAGCGGATTATCTTCCTGGATATCTGGATGATGACCTCAAATATCTTCGCCAAATCCACGAAGCGACCATCGCAAAGGTCGGAGCAAAAGCAAAGGGGAAGCCCGCGGTAATGGGCTTTTCCATGGGAGGCTGGTACACTCTCAATTTAGCGGCCTCTAGTGCCCCTGAGGCCTATTCCAACTCGCTGGCCATTAATCCCCCTCTGGATCTTAACACGGGCTTGCGCATGCTCGACAAACTGTTCCGCACACCCGCAGGAGAGGAAAATCTGGAAATCATCAAGGAGTCGGCCCTGGTTAAGTTATTGGCAAGCCAGCAACGTTTCACTGAACAAGAAACCCTCCCATTCAGCGATCTGGAAGCCTCTTTCCTTATCGGGCTGAGCTACCGCCTTACCCTCACCCAAACCATCATGGCCAGTCTGGATATCACTCCCAATTCCGAAGCCCACAAAAAAGTAGGCGCCCTGAGCTGGGAAGATTATTACAGCAAAATTATTGCCCCGACACTGGCCACGCGAAAAATTAACGCTGAAGCGCTGGATCATGCCAGCAACCTCCGCACGCGTGAGGCAGGTTTAACTGCGGCAAAAAACTTGAAGCTGGTGTTAACAGGCAATGATTTTCTTCTTACCCAGGAGGACCTCGCATGGTTTCGGAAACGATTCCCAAGCGATCGCACCGTCTACACTGAAACCGGAGGGCACATGGGGCAGTTGGGGAAGCCCGAGGTGAGGAACTCGATACGCGCGGCCATTCGGTGGGATCATCCTGCATTCTCGTCCAAATAACGCGCTTCATGTCATTGCTTAACCTAAGCGATGTATCCTATTCATGGGATGGAGACCCGCTTCTGGAAGGCGTCACGCTCAATCTTGAACCAGGAGAACACATTGGGTTGGTTGGCCGCAATGGGTGCGGGAAATCCACTCTGCTCAAATTACTGGAAGGCGCCATCGTCCCGGACCAAGGAGAGGTTCATCGCGCGGGAAATTTATGTGTCAGGCGCCTGGCCCAAGAAGTTCCAGAGGGAA
>Ga0208411_1002172_pt1 | contig 12255 bp, 9 predicted proteins | sample ETN01SmetaG_4_FD_185793 | JGI IMG/M metagenome (GOLD analysis project Ga0208411, IMG submission 185793) | Marine microbial and viral communities from oxygen minimum zone, Eastern Pacific Ocean - ETNP2014F12-01SV261 (SPAdes) (version 2) | ecosystem: Environmental > Aquatic > Marine > Oceanic ...
TCCTTCCGGATACATAATCACCGCATCCCCTCCGCGCAGACGTGAAAGAAAAGTTTTCAGGCCGCGACCGGAGCCGGACTGGTCCACAGGAATCATCCTCCAGCTGCGCAGTAGAAACCCGTTGATGGGGAATTTAAATGCCGACTCCCGGGCAAGCCCCACCACCATGCGCTCCAGGGAGGAAACCACAAACACAGGATCAAAGTAGCAGACATGGTTGGAAGCGAGAATCACACCTCCGGTCTTGGGAACGCGTTCACGGTGAAAAACTTTTATCCGGAACCAAACATGAAAGAAAACCCCAAACACAAACCGAAACAACCGGTAGGAAAAACTTTTTTTTGTCGGCTCACGCATGGGGCCTCATTCTCCCTGCCCCTTCACCATACTCTGGATCTTTCTGCGGAGATATCCCGGCCACAACAACTTAAGCCATGGCACTAATTTCAGTTTATTTGGGATAATGAGTTCGCCTTTACGTTTACCCAGTGCCTCGAGCACCGCCTTCGAGCATTCCTCAGGCGTGATTGATTCCCTATTGTGGGATCTCCCGCTACCCTTCAAGCCTTTGCCATCGGCCGAACAGGCATTAGCCCGCATGTCTGTCCCTCGAATCCAATGGGGATAAACCGTCAACACATTGACTTCCTTCCCTTCCAGGTCACAGCGCAGTGCCTCACAGAAACCTTCAAGCGCATGTTTACTGGCCACATACCCGGTGTGATAAGGAACAGCCACTTTACTTTGAATACTGGCAATGGCAACAAACTGGCCGGCGCTCTTTTTCAGATGCGGTAAAGCGAAATGCGCACCATGTACCGCTCCCAAATAGTTCACCTCCATCAAACGACGAAAAATACCGAGATCTTTAACCTCTTCAAAAGGAGCCCACATGCTAATACCGGCATTGGAAATATAAATATCCACCCCTCCAAATCGTGCGACAGATTCGTTGACGAGCCTCTCACAATCCGCTGACTGCGTTACATCACCGACAACGGTGATTGCCTGAGCTCCAGCCTCTTCGCAGAGCGCCAGGGTTTGGGCGAGCTTGTCTTCGTTACGCCCAAAAAGCACACAGTTTGCACCTTGAACAGCAAGGTCACGTGCCAATTGACGCCCGAGGCCGGAGGAGGCACCGGTAATAATAACCGTTTTGCCAGAAAACATCAGTGAGCCTTCCCAAAGGACTGAATGGCCTCCTCAGTGATCCCCCATTCGCTCAATGGGTTGTCACCGGGGATGATTTTTCCTGGATTCATTACCCCATTGGGATCAAGTCCGTTTTTGATCGCCTTCACCGCTTTGACTCCCGCTGGCGACAAGTCCTGTTCGATCCATGGCAGATGCTCGGTACCCACAGCATGATGATGACTCACTGTACCCCCGTTTTCCATGAAAGAATCCTCGGCAGCCTTCTTTACATAGAGATATTGCTCCAGCTCGCGTCCTTCCAGTTGCTGACATCCAAAGGTGAAGTAAAGGCTGGCCCCGGTATGGTAATTATGGCTGATATGACAACCCACCCATGGATCCACACCGGTATCACCAATGGCCTGCTTAATATTGGAAAGTGTCTTGGTATAAAGATTGAGAAGATTATCCCAGGTAGTGGAAGTTTCGCTAACATCGCCCATCACTCCGCGATCCATCAGATAATCTCTCACATGAGGAAAATCATATTTGGCTTCCTGAAACGACTTACCTGGACCCTCCCCAAGGCAAAAACCACCATGTTTTCTGAAAACATGGGAGGACTCCCGACGCTGCATATGGAAGGTATCATAATCCCCCTCATAGGCTGTGGTCATCATGCAGCATTGGGAAAAATCAAAGCCTTTAATTGCCCCAAGATACCACTTCACCAGTGCACTAATTTTTGCCTTTAAACCTGCTTCAGGCTTCTTGAAGGCAGCACTCAGGGCCGTCTTGCCTGGATCATTTAAACGCGTAATAACCGGCATAACCCCCGAGCGCATGCATTCGTAAATAGCCTTGGTTCCACTTTCAAAATCCGGAAAGAGCCACCCTTCAAATAACTTATATTCAGGCAAGCGGTGCACCTGCACCGTCACTTCAGTAATCACTCCCAAAATTCCCTCACTACCGATACATAGGCTGCGTACATCAAGGCCATTGGAGGTATTGGGGACGGTGCGCGTCTCGATCGTGCCACAAGGAGTCACCATGCGCAGGGCTATCACCATGTCCTCGATCTTCCCGTATTTATCGCTCTGCATACCCGCCGACCGAGTAGCCACCCAGCCCCCCAGCGTGGAGTGCACGAACGAATCAGGAAAATGCCCGAGCGTCACGCCTTCTTGCTCGAGCTGTTCCTCCATGTAGGGCCCATAGACTCCAGCCTGAATACGTGCAACAAGGGACTTTTTATCAACGCTCAGCACGCGATTCATTCGCCACATATCCAGACTCACGATAAAACGACCCTCACGGTCCTTCGGTTCCAGGCAGCCCGCGATATTCGTCCCGCCTCCAAAGGGGATAATCACTACGTCGTGCTCACTGGCTGCTTTGATGATCGCCACGACATCGTCCTCACTGGAGGGATACACAACCAGATCGGGCGCATAATCCACCTGACCCCGGCGCAAACGTAATAAATCCCGGAAGGATTTCCCTGCCGCGTGAACGAGCCTGTCTTTCTTACTGCTGGAAATCTGGTCCTGCCCTAGAGCCGATTCCAAGACCCCTATGAAGGGTGCGTTCTCCTTGGGAAGAGGCAGGTTAATGTCCTCGAATGAGATGGGCGAGGTCCGGAGGCCATCCTCCATGCCCAGTTCACTCTTGAGATAAGGCCATAGCTTCGGCTTGTCTGTGTCGCTAAAAGTGACCTCTTCATCACCCCAACCCCACCACTTCATGTGTCGCATCTGAAACTCAGCCATGAATCTCCCTCAACTTGCGAATCCGTGTTTCCATCTCAGTGGTGATAGCCGAATAAATCGACCGACCCGACCCATGTTCCTCGGCAAACCGGTGCGGGTCAATCGCTTCTGCAATATAAATACGAATCCGCGTGGGCTTGAAGAACTTACCTCCCTTGGGATAGGCCCGGTAAGTCCCACTGATGTAAACAGGCACAATCGGTAAATTCAATTCGGAGGCGATCATGGCCGCCCCTTTCTTCATCGGTGATATTTCCCCCGTGGTAGACCGGGTGCCTTCAGGGTAAATAATCAGGCTTCGGTTACGGTGGCCGGTGAATTCCCTGCAGGCGAGCATCAGTTTTACAATACTTTCACGGGAAGCTGAACGATCCGCCGGAATCAGATTCATCAACCGAGACAGGAAATTGTTCCGGCTCTTGTTATCAAAGAAATAATCCTTTGCTGCCACCATCCCGTAACGATCAAAATCCTCCCCCCCAGCATACATCAATGCCGCACTATCCATATGACTACAATGGTTGCTACAAAAGATAAAGGGAGCCGAAGGCAGGTTCTCACGCCCCACCACCTTGGCTGGGCACCAGAGATTAAACAGCCCACGGCAGAACAACTCGAAGCACTTGTGCCACAAGGCCGTACTGCCCCGTGGATCGCAACGCAAATAAGCGTACTCCGGATCGAGCTCCGCTCGCTGCAGCATGTCCTTAAAAGTCGACACGCCCTATCTCCCAAATTTCGCGTGGGCCTCGGCAAATTCGTTACTGACAATTGCTCCAGCCAACGAAATTTCAAGGGCCAGAGCTGAGGCACAAATAATTTCAGCCAACTTACGGGAGGAATATTGCCCGCCTGCACACCCTACCAATTCCAAATTGGCCCGCTGCGCATTCAATCGAGTCGCTCCCCCGACGGTACCTACAGTTAAACTCGGCATACTGAGAGTCGCATACAAATCTTCACCCCGTTTTTCGTAGGTCGCAATGCCGATGGCATTCTCAGCAACACACGCCACATCCTGTCCCAAAGCCAGATATAAAGCCGCCAGTGCATTGGCCACGTGCAGGTTCATTCCCAGAAGACCCGCCATTTGTGATCCCAGATGTTTGTCCACCAGTGCTTCAACAATTTCATCAGCTGAAACACGCAATAACTTCTTCAAAACCCTATTGGGAATCTGAAAGCTGGCGATCACGTGATGCCCTCGCCCCTTGATGAGACTCCGATGGGCAGGGTTTTTGTCCGCATTATAATTACTTTCCACGTAGTATTTATGTGGTGAACCATTAGAGAGTTTGTCCACGATGTAACGGCATGCCGCGTCAGTGCTCATCGTCACCATATTTTGCCCGGCGGCTTCGGCGGTGTGATAAATGAAATCGAGAATCACGCGATTGTGAATCGGAATCTTGTCGATGCGCAGCAATTTGCCGTGTTTCGTGGTGCTCTCAGCAGCGGCCTTGATTTCGTCATAATGTTCATCAACTTGCTCCATGAAATTGAGAGCCTGCTCAATTTCCTGAAAACGGAATATGGGCGCCCGCGATAGTTCCTGCTTCACGTGACGCGTCTTGATGCCCCCACTGCGGTGCGTAAGGTAGAACCCTCGCGTCATGGAAATCGTCAGCGTGCCTTCCACCGTGCACAACGGCACATAGAAATCACCCTGTGCGTAAGTCCCATCGATTTTCAGAGGCCCAGAAATGCTTTGTGGCAGCCCCACAAAACCCACATGGTTTTCGATCAGCCCTTTTAGATTTTCCGGTTCATCCAGTGCAAAGTCTGGCACCTGATGTCCCGTCTGGTCTTTAAGCCAGCTTTGTCGCGCCTCGGTATCCGCCTGAGTATAACCCCGCGGTGGTGTGAGTTTATTCATGTTGTCCGGCTAATTAATCCCCAAAGGGTAGCCCGCTGCGTTGGATTTGTAACAGACAGGCGGCCAAAATCTACCCAGCAACCCTGTCCAGTCGAGCATTTCTTACTCTCCTGCACGTCCCAACCAGGCTGGTAACAGCACCAGGGCCGCCACAAGGGCACCCACCAATCCCGCCGAAAGCAACAGTCCGAAATGAATGACCGGCGGAAACACCGAAACCCAAAAAACCATCATCATACCCACTAGAATTGCCGTCGTTGCCAAAATGGGACGGGCTTTGACTCGCATTGCTTCACATACTGCCTCCTCAGGCCCCGCCCCTTCACTAATTTTATCTTTCCAGTGTGTGATAAAGTGAATCGTGTCATCAACTGCAATCCCGAGCGCTATGGCAGCCACCATAATCGTGATTGAATTGAGCGGAATACCCAACAAACCCTGAAGGGCGATAATCATCCCAATAGGCAACAAGTTTATTCCCAAAGCCAAAACCGCCAACCCTGCTGAACGCCAAAGAAAGGCGAGTATCAATCCAATTAACCCAACGGTCCATAAAACGCTCTGTTGTTGACTTCGCACAATGCGACGGTCCGCCTCAAGGATACTGCGAATCCCGCTTTGTGCAGACACTTCAACCCCTTTGGGAGCCTTATCCTTGGCCAGCTTTTCCATGCTCTCCAGTAATTTTAAATACGCCTTGCTGGACATATCGCGTGTACGCAACGTGAGCTGAGCCGTCTGGAAGTTCGTATCACATAACATCGTAAGAAACGGCAACTGCGCCTTTTGGGAATTTATGATCCCCGAGAATAACACCGTTTTAATTGAGCTACTGGGCAGCCGGAAAGAGTCCTGCTTGCCTCCCTCCCAAACTTCATTGATAGCACTCATCAATTGCGTGTAAGAATAGACTGCTGTCACGCCCTTATGCCGCTGGGCGGCCCGGTGCACCTCGTCGAGATAATTAAGGAACACAGGATGATTAATCCCATTGGTGTGTCCTGAATCCATCTCCATCTGGACAATATTAATCCCTCCGTACGCATCATCCATTTCTTCAATCATGAGACGTGTCGGGCTCTGTTCATTCAGGAATTCTGAAGCTCGAACATCCGTCCTCACCTGACTAATCCCTGCTAAGACTATCAACGCACCCAGTAATGCCAATATCATCAATGGCTGGTACGCCTTCCTAACCCGTCCCGCCCAGGCTTTACCCCAACTGGGTGACGTTTTCACCTCGCCCTCTTCAGTTTTCTCAGGGAACAGCAACGGCAACCAAGCCAAACCAGGCCCGAAAGTGAGACCAAACAACATGGCAATCCCCACCGCACCCAGCACACCAAACTCGCGGAGCTGAACCACCTCGGTGGTCATTAAAGCCAATAATCCCACCATAGTCGTTAAGGCGGCAAAACCACTGGCTCGAATGACTTCGTTTCCCATCCGCCTAATTGAGGCGGTTCTATCACCCAGTTCCAACCACGCTCGCTGAAAGGCACTCGCCACGTGAACCAGCATGGCCAGATGGACTCCAGCCAAGAGCGGCACCAGTAAAATGGTGAAAATATTCAGGCGCAGTCCCGTGATCTGGTAGAGGGCCGGAAGCAAAATCATGCCCATTGTCTGATTAGCTATTACATAAAAAATCAACCGGGGTGCCTTCCAGAAAGTTACCGCCAAAACCCCTATCAGAACCATTATAGCTACCGGCACAAATCTGCGCATGTCTCCTTCAATGGCAGTACGAATCTCGTGTTTAATTAGCGGCAAGCCAATCGTCCGAATCGATACTCCTTCATCACGAAAAGGCTGCAATGCCCTGTCAATGTCACTCTGGAAACGAGCCTGTTCTTCAGGTGTTTCCACCCTTCGAATAAAATTTGCGATAATGACTGTATGTTGCCCATCTTCAGCGACCAATATATTTCTGGCAAACGGATGCTCCTGAGACCAGCGACGCAACTGCGTCATCCCCTGCTCATCCAGAATGGGAGGCACGATACTATGCCACTCGAGAGAAAACCCGGCCCGCACTGGGCGGGTTGCGGTGACCAAGCTGTTCACGTTGGTCATCGTGTAGGTATTGGTCAGCCCGGACTGGATATTGGTGTAGTTTAAAGTGGCGCCAGGAACTTCACCCAACGCCCAAGTCACCCTTCTGATTAACTCGATTCCCGAAGTGCTATAAACCTCTCCACAGTCCAGACTCACAACAACCGGCACCGTTTCTCCCAGAATTTTTCGTGCGGTCTCATAGCTATTCAGGTTCCGCTGATCTCCTGAAAGCAAATCGTCCATCTCTGAATCCACTTCCACACTGGAAAAGGTAAGCGACAAGACACAGGCAACAGCCATTACCCCGATCGTTGCGATCGGATAACGCAGGAAAGGATTACGGGTCAAACCGGCCACCACCGCTTTTACGACGAAAGCGCCTGAATCTCGACTAATTTTTGGATAGCAATTCCAGAATAGCCGCACTCATTGCCGTAACCCCGGTTTTAATACAGGCCGTATCCGGCGCAAACTTGGCTGAGTGCAATGAAGGCAGGGGCTGGCCCAATGCCTGAGCCTGCTTCATGGCAGCAGATGACACTCCCCCCAGTCGAAACATGTATATCGGGATCTTGTGCTCCGTACGACCATAACGCCCGAAGTCCTCGCCTCCCATGGTTGGCTTGCGCTCAATCAAAACATCCTTGCCAAACCACTTTTCGAAGACGCCGTTCACTCTAGCCACCAGTTTGGGATCATTGTAAGCTGCAGGAGTGTATTCATCCTTAACCTTCACTAAAGGGTGTTTTTCCTCTGGCAACCCTGCCGCCATAGCCTGACCTATTGCAATACGCTTAATGGCAGCAATTAATTTTTCGCGCACTTCATCTGAATAGGAACGAATCGTCAGCTGCAAGTGAACTTCATCAGGAATAATATTATGCTTGGTGCCTCCATGAATACTGCCCACCGTGACCACCGCTGGATCCAACGGATGAATTTCACGGCTTACAATCGTTTGCAGTGCCAAAACAATCTGAGCAGCCAAAACAATCGGATCCTTCGTTGATTGCGGTTGCGACCCGTGTCCTCCCACCCCACGCACGGTAATATCCACTGAATCCACGTTGGCCATGGCAAATCCACTGGTGTAACCCAGTGTTCCAGCCGGCTGATCAGCCGATACATGAAGTGCCAAGCAATAGTCAGGCAAAGGGAACTTTTTAAATAAACCATCGGCCAACATGGCACGAGCACCTGCCCCACGCTCCTCAGCAGGTTGAGCAATAAAGACCAGGGTTCCTTTCCACTCCCGCTTAAGTTGAGTCAATACCCGGGCTACACCGTTCCAACACGTCATGCTCACATCATGCGCACAGGCGTGCATTGTAGGTACTGTCTTACCCAAGTCATCGGTGGTTGTGCGTGTGCTGGCAAAGGGTAACCCGGTCGCCTCCTTGACTGGAAGCGCATCGGTATCGGTTCGCACCAGCACGGTCGGTCCCTTCCCGTTTTTCAGCACACATACCACCCCAAATCCGCCTATATTCTGGGTGACCTCAAACCCGAGTTTCTTCATTTCCGCACCCAGGCGCAGACCGGTTTTCTCCTCCTGAAAAGATATCTCCGGGTTCGCATGCAGATGTTCATAGAGCTTTAACAGGGATGGGATTTCCTTGGCCACAGAATCGCGCACGACCTTTTGTGTGGGAGCTGCAGCAATTGACAGGGACAGGAGAACCAGGAGGAACACAGACTTCATGGACAAGATCATACTCTGCTTACGCGGCTAGGCAAGTAGTTGAAAAATCCTTTTGCCCGCAGACCATCACCCGTAGAATACGCAACGGCTGTAACCATATTTACCGTAGAGAAACACAAGTGAAGGAAAACTCTCAACCCAACCCACTAAGAAGTGTCCTTGGCCATGGAATAATTGCCTTTCTGGTGACTACAGCCGCCGCGTGGATCCCTCCCCTGTCCTTCAGTGGTTTCCAGACTGACCAAACCTTCAGTCGCATCTGGCTTTTCATTTCAGACAGCGGAGCGCACTGGGGAATAGGTTTTGCCATGCTATTGGCAACGGCTTTGGTCGCCACAAAACATACCGGACTCAAGATCCGGACCCTTAAGGCAATCCAATTTCTCGCAGGCCTTTTTGCTGTGCTTCTCGCCTTTGCCTTGATTAACGAGTTTGTGACCAAACCGGCAGCCGGCAAACACCGGCCCTTTGTTATTAAACTGGAGAAGGAAGGACTCCTTATCGGTGATGAACTTTATGGACAGGGAAACAAGCCCGAGCGCACCCAGTTTCTGGAAAAGCTCTTTGCAGAAAACGCTAATCACCCGCTTATTCAATCAGTTCATCCCTTGGTTAGAAGACACTGGGAAGTTCATACAGGATTCTCCTTTCCTTCCGGTCACTCACAGAATGCCTTTCTCTTTGCGATGATCCTTGGCTACCTGATTGGTGAACTTGTCACGAATGGAAAACGGTGGATGTGGATTCCCTTTGTTTGGGCCGGAGCCATTTGCCTTTCGCGCGTGGCATTGGGAGTTCACTCGCCACTGGATGTCACCATTGGCGCTCTAACCGGCGGGCTGATTGGCGGACTGATCCTGAAACTGGGACTGCTCAATAAACTAATTAAAAAAGAAGCACCGCAAGCGTAGAGATTTCCTATTTCTCCTTCTTACCCTTTTTGGCTGCTTTCAGCCCCTTGAGCTTGGTCTGTTGTTCCCCGGTAAGCAGTTCATCAAGGAGTGCGTTACGAGCCACGGTAATTTCCCTTAGTTTAGCCTTGCGCGCATCCCCCTTGAGCTTGCGCGCTTGATCGTATTTTTCCTGATGAGCTTTATTAAACTCATCAATTTTCTTCTGCTGCTCTGGAGTGAGATCGAGTTGGGTGAGAAGGACTTGAATACCGCCCTTACCCTTCTTTTTGTTTTCGTCAGCCCCTTGAGCAATATGGATCGTCAAAACCAAGGCTATAAAAACAGTCAAAAGTTGCTTCATAATAGAAATTGAACGGTTGGTGAGTCCTTATATTCAACGTGAATCCGTCAATAGCAACCACATAAATCAATCTTACAGAATTCCGTGACAGGGCTCATTCCTACGCTACAATTTTCCCCATGCTTTCCCGTCGTAACTGGCTTCTTTCATCCACCGCAACCGCCGCCCTCTGGCCATTAGTTGGCTGCCAATCCCTCCAACCGGTCGCACGCCCCGGCCGCACCGAACCAGGCCTGCGAATAAAAAATATCAGGCGCACCACCATTTCCCTGCCCTACCGCCCTGTGCCTGCCCGCAATATGGCGCGTGAATTACCCCACTGGGTCTATAGCGAGATTTGTGAAGTAGAACTGGCCAATGGAACTACCGGTTTCGGTGAGACCCTGCTCTATTATACCTACGAGGCTACGTCTGAAGCGGATGTGAGTTTTGCCAAGGGCAAAAATGCCGCTGCCATCATGTGGGATGATGATCTGGGGGCTGGCCTGCAGATGGCCTGTTTTGATGCGGTCGCCAAGTCACTGGATGTTCCCGTCCATGCACTGCTGGGCAAACAGGTCCATAACACCACCCCGGTTGCCTGGTGGGATATTGATTTGCCACCTGAGGATGTCGCCACTGAAGCCAGAGCCGCAGCCGCAGCCGGCTACAAGGCTTTCAAGACCAAGGGTCGGCCCTGGTTTGATATCTGGGAGCAAGCCAAACAGGGTAATGACGCCGCGACCGAAGGATTCTCCATTACCTTTGATTACAATGACACGCTTTTGAATGCCGAGCGTGGCATCCCGATCCTGAAACATGTGGAACAGTATCCCATCACCAAGATCGTGGAAACTCCCATCCCGCAGGGAGACGTCCCGGGTAACCAGCGTATCCGCCGTGAGACCAAGGCCGCTGTGGCCATGCATTATGGCAATCCTGAACCTGTTGTCGCCATCCGCGAACGCGCCTGTGACGGATTTGTGGTGGGAGGGGGAGCCTCCCGGGTCATGAATTCAGGACGAGTAGCCGCCATGGCCGACATGCCTTTCTGGCTGCAACTGGTGGGTAGCACCATTACTGGAGCGTGGTCTCTGCATTTTGGCGCGGTGCTCAGCCATGCCACCTGGCCGGCCGTTAATTGTTTTCAACTCTATTCCAAGTCCCCCATCAAGCAACCGATCACCGTGAAGGATGGTTTCTCCAAAATTCCTGATGGCCCCGGGCTGGGAGTGGAACTGGACTGGAAAGTGATCAACCAGCACAAGGTTCCCAAGCCTGAATCACGGCCTGAACCTCAACGCCTACTGGAAACCCGTTGGCCTGATGGCCGCAAGATGTATGTGGGCAGCAATGGCGGAGTAAACTACATGCTCAAGAAATTCATGAAGCCCGGCAACCTCCCGTATTTTGAGCCGGGCGTCACCACCCATCTTCTCTTTGATGATGGATCCAAGGACTGGAAGGATTTATACGCCAAAGCCCGCATCAAGCCGGTGCTAACCGGTCGCTAAGCAGCCATCATGGCTCTGGATTGATCTTGGGCACTGGCAATCTGGCTTGGCGTCATACAACGTTCAGTCAGGCGTTTATACTGTTTGGCTATCTCGATCCCCTGAGAAGCCGCGCAGTTAAACCACACGTAAGCCAGCACATAATCCTCAGTAACACCGCGACCACGCAGGTAACAATCAGCCAACAATAACTGTGCCTCCGGTACCCCCTGTCCCGCAGCTGCCCGATACCATTTGACCGCCGCCTTAAGATCAACCTTCACTCCTTCGCCATGATGATAAAAAGCAGCTAACATGTACTGCGCTGTGGCGTGACCATTGCCAGCCGCTCTCTCGTACCATTCAATGGCCTTGGCCATGTCCATTTCAGCACCCCGGCCCACATGGTGCATCACAGCCAAATTATATTGAGCCCTTGGCAGTTCTTCATTAGCGGCCGATTCATACCAACGAAGAGCTTCCTCATGGTCTTCCTCCACCCCGCGCCCCCGTTCGTACATGGCCCCTAAATTACACTGGGCATTGGCTACTCCCTGTTCAGCCGCCTGCTGAAAATAGTGAACGGCTTTTTCATCATCAGGAACCACACCATAACCCTGTAAGTATAACACCCCCAAATTGAATTGCGCTGAAGCATCTCCCTTCTCCGCAGCAAGATCATACCACTTGAGTGCCTCTTTCAAATCCGGCTGGCAACCCTCACCCTGTTCCAATCTTGCAGCGAGAGCAAACTGCGCCTCCATCTTCCCTCCTTCAGCAGCTTTACGAAACCACTTGAGTGCCTCTTCGGGGTTTTCTTCAAACACCAAACCCGAATCGTAGGCATCAGCCATGAGATATTGCGCCTCGATATGCCCGGCCACCGCAGCTAAACGAAGCCAATGAGCTGCAGTTCTTCCATTAGCCGTTACCCCATTCCCTTCAAGCAAATGACGACCGTAACTGTATTGCGCGGATACACACCCC
>Ga0208411_1002177_pt1 | contig 12216 bp, 12 predicted proteins | sample ETN01SmetaG_4_FD_185793 | JGI IMG/M metagenome (GOLD analysis project Ga0208411, IMG submission 185793) | Marine microbial and viral communities from oxygen minimum zone, Eastern Pacific Ocean - ETNP2014F12-01SV261 (SPAdes) (version 2) | ecosystem: Environmental > Aquatic > Marine > Oceanic ...
CCTGACTTGGTTCCATTAACGGTGGAAATCATCAACCGGGAACTGGGCAGTGAACTGGATCCGTTGAAGGTAGAAGAAATTGAAAAGTATTACAAGGAAGACAAGTTCATATGGACGCTCTTTCTCGCTTTCCGCCGCTTCGACCGCTGGCTCAAGACAACCATTTTCCGGAAGAGGTACGAGTTCATCCTTCCCGGAAAGATTGAGCGCTGATTGTGTGTGATACTTTCGTAGCCACTTCTTCCGCAACTGCTGACGGTTCCGTCATTTTCGGAAAAAACAGCGACCGGGAGCCAAACGAAGCTCAGGCTTTGGAATACAATCCGCCTGCCTCTTTCCCGGAAGGAGCTAACGTCCGCTGCACCTATATCGAGATTCCTCAGGTTCAGGAGACGTATGGAGTTCTACTGAGTCGGCCTTTCTGGATGTGGGGATGCGAGATAGGAGTAAACGAGCGGGGAGTTGCTATAGGCAACGAGGCTGTCTGGACGAAAATGCCCCTATCACGAAAAGGTGGTTTAACCGGTATGGATCTTCTGCGGCTGGCGCTTGAACGGAGTCCTTCCGCCGAGCGGGCAGTGGAGGTGATGACCGAACTTCTGACGGAACATGGACAAGGCGGCATCTGCGGCTACGAAGACAAAAAGTTGACCTACCACAACAGCTATCTGGTAGCCGATCCGCGGGAAGCGTGGGTTCTGGAGACAGCCGGACCGTTGTGGGCAGCAAAACGGATCACTGGGAGTTATGCCATCAGTAACGGTCTGACCATCGGAGAACAGTTCGATCTAAGTCACCCGGATTTAATCGAGACGGCTCAGCGAAAAAGGTGGCTAAAAAAGGGGAAGACATTCAATTTTTCTGAGTGCTATTCCGATTGGTTCTATCACACCTTTACCGCCTGCCGTACCCGCCGTGGACGTTCAGCACAACTGCTGGGAGATGGAAAGCCTCTTGAGGTTAAAGATACCTTCGCGATTTTGCGGGATCACGGCGGAAAAGACACTTATCGACCTGATCGCCACTACCTCATGAATCACATCTGTGCTCACTCTGCCAATAGTCTTTCTCGCCACGCTACTCAATCTACAGCATCGCTGGTAGCCCATCTCTCTTCCAAGGCCAGGACAGTTTGGGCTACCGGAACTTCAGCGCCGTGTACGGGAGTCTTCAAGCCTATCCAATTTGAGGGTGTTGTACTGCCTGACCTCGGTCCTGAATTAACGGGTAAGTACGATCCAAACAGTCACTGGTGGAGGCACGAAAAGCTACACCGTTCCCTCCTCAATGACTTTTCTGATCGGTTAGCGGTTATCTATCAGAAAAGGGAGGAACTGGAAGCAGAGTGGGTAGAGTCATTGCCGGACATTTCAGTAGCGTTTGAACGGGCGTTTGACCTTGAAGAGGAGTGGTTTGAGAGGATCAGTGAAATGCCGATTGAAGGAAAGCTAAAACGGAACTACAGGAGGTATTGGAAGAAGCAGAACAGTAATGTGGGGTTGATTATCTCCCGCATAGGGCTATAAAATGAAAAAGCCCCTCGCCATTTCAACTTCGAATCGAAACCGACGGGGGGACGGTCGGGATGAAAGTATGAAACACCTCAGGCTCAAATGAAAAAGCCACTTTTCATTCTGCTTATTATTCCGTTCCTGTTTTGTGGATGTTCCGATTCTTCAGCAAGTACTCAGTCAGATACTTCAGAGGGAAAAGTTGATGATAAACCACCCACCACTCTTTCGGAACTCTCGGAAAGAATTCGCATTCTTGTTGAGAAAAATAATAATGTTGGTATAGTTGCAAGCTTGGTTGATTCCAACAGTGTTTTCTGGGCGGAAGGCTTTGGTTATGCGGATAGGGGAGCAAAAGTTGAAGCCACCGCTGATATGCTTTTTCGGGCAGGTTCAATTTCAAAAAGTATTACCAGTCTTTTAGCAATGTCTTTTGTGGAAGATTCTTTACTCGATTTGAACTCCACTCTACGTGAGATTGCACCTGAAGTGGAATTCAATAATAACTGGGAGAGCAAAGTGCCGATTCGTTTAGTTCATTTATTGGAGCACACTACGGGATGGGATGATATACAGTTTTCTGAGTACCGAGATTTTGGGCCAAACGTTACAATAAGTGAGGGTCTTGCTGATAACCCCCAATCACGAACCTCCCGTTGGCCGCCGGGTCTTTATCCATCTTATGCCAATTCAGGGCCCGCAGTTATGGGATATATTCTTGAACAGATCGCAAATAGTTCTTTTAATACTCTTGCGACAAAGCGCATTTTTTTACCAATTGGTGCTTCCACTGCTACATTTCAACAGACAGATGATGTAAAAGCACGTGTTGTTAAAAGTTATACCGCCAAAGGAGAAGTGGCCGATTTCGTACGGATTTGGGCGACGTCATCCGGGTCACTATGTATAACTGCACGGGAATTAGGACTACTTACGCAACTATTTATAAGACGTGGTGAAATGAATGGAGTAAGGATTGTCCGCACCGAGACAATTGAACGAATGGAAAAACCGATTAGCTCACTCGCAGCACAGGAAGGTCTTGATTTTGGCTACGGTCTTGGAAACTATGCTTTTTACAGTAATGATATCCTTTTCCACGGTCATAATGGCGGCATTGATGGATTTGGAGCATCTTACGGGTACCAAAAAGACAAGGGTGTCGGCTACGCAGTCTTAATCAATGAAGGTTCAAATGAATCAAGAAAAGTTCTCGATCTGCTGACAGGCTATATCAAACAACTCAACTTTGTAGAACCTGAATTAAGGACCCACACACAGGCACCTTCAAAGGAAATAGGTGGATATTACCGTCTATTCACACCTCGAATTGAATTATTACGGATTGCCACCGATCATTTAAATATCATTTACCTGCGGGAAGAAGACGGATCACTTTTTATTACGGAGGGATTTTTTTCCAATGCAATTGAATACAGTGCGGCAGGAAATGGACAATATGTCAAAAAGGGCAGGTCTGAACCGGAAATAATTACCTATACAGGGCCCAAGGGATCAAAAGAAATCACGACTGGCTTTAATTCTACTTATCGTAAAGTATCCCCTTTCAACGTCTTTGGAAGGATGGTTTTTCTTTTTCTTGTAGCACTTGCCATCTTAATTGTAATTATCCTCGATTTAATTTTATGGATCGGATATGCATTTGGGAAATTTCGTGGCAGATGCATTTGGTATGTGTGGGGATGGCTAGATGCCTCAATTTCTGTTTTGGCTATTGCCATAGTTTGTTTTATAGTTGGAGGTTCCAGTGATGCACTGGCCAATCTGGGTACACCTAGTTTTTTTTCTCGATCTATCCAATATGGAACAGTTGCTTTTGTCTTTTTCTCTGGAATTACTCTTTTCAAGGCGAAAATATCAATAAAGTCCCCACTATGGATAAGATGGTATGCCGGAATCACATCTGGTTTATTTTTATTGTTTAGTGCTTATCTTGCAAGCTATGGTTGGATCGGTGTGACAGTCTGGGCCTATAAACCTGCCATTGTCGGTTATTAATCGGAATCCTAATTAATGCCCAACAATAGTGATGTGTACGCTCTCCATCACTTTCCCAATCTCAACTTGAAAGTGACGGGGGGACGGTCGGGATGAAAGAATGAAACGCTTCTGGTTCAAATAATCCCCTTATGATTCTTTTTGTTTGTACTTTAATATTAATAATCAAAGGAGTTAATTATGAGAAAGTCAATATTAGCTTTTATATATATTGTTTCACATTGTTTTGTAGGTGCCCAAGATAATAACCAGACTGTATGGCGTACTTGGTATATGACACCTAAAGATGGCAAATTAATACAATTGGAAAAAGGATTGGCAGATCATGTAGCAAAATTCCATGCTAAAGGTTCTTGGCCGGAATATCATTTTGATGTAATAAGTGGTCCAAATGCTGGATCGTTAATGGGGTTTTCTGGGCCACATACTTGGAAAGCATTTGATGATAGGGTAAGAAGCCAGGCTGATATTGATCATTATAACAAATTTATTTCACCATATACTGATAATAATAATAATTCGATTGATTTCTGGGTCTATCTGTCTGAAGTAAGCCATAATCCAGCATCATGGGAAATGGCACACATATCTTACAATTACACGGTTCCTGGGACCAATTCGGAATATTTAGAGTTTTTGCAAGCAATGAAAAAGGTAAAAACAACAAATAAAAGTGATGTATCACATGAAATATATAAAGTTGTAAGTGGAGAAAACCCGGACACTTGGATCTGGGCTTACCCAATGAAAAAGATGGAAGATATAAGTGGCAGCGCGGGCACAGGGCTAGGAGCTGGGGCAGCAATGCAAAAAGTCTTAGGGAAAGTTGAAGCAGAGCGTTTGAATAAGATTTATCAGAAAGTCATACGATCTAGGATGAGACAAATTGTTAAGTTTCGGCCTGATCTTAGCACCTCCGGAAATGAATAATTAATTTATATTAGAATAATAAGCAATTGAGCCTCCTCACGGGGGCTTTTTTGTTTCTAGAGCTCCTGATTGGCTATCATTATTTCCCTTAATCCTGAAAAAAATCACTCGCCCGCCTCTGATTAACCCAATCTGCGTGTTAATGCCGTAGCTATAATAGACTTCAGCCATTATAAACTCCTTATGGCACATGAAGGGGAAAAATTAAGTATGCCAAGTCGGTTTGAAATTAATAATGCTCCTGCTATAGGGAATAAATAGTGTTATCAGCTTTCTCAACCACTTTCCCGATCTCAACCTGGTAAATGACGGAGGGAAGGACAGGTTAAATGAAGGACCCCCAGCGTGATATATTTTTTTGACTTTTATCTCTTTCGTTCTTACTATTGGCTAAAGCGGGAGGGGAGGGTCAAACGGCTCTATCAATTCACTCAAATAAGGAGATTCGAGCAATGAAAAAATCACTCATTACCCTTGCCATGCTGCTTACTTTCGCTCTAGGGCAAGACTATGTCATGTTTAACACACAATATCTTGAGTTAAGAAATGGGCAACATTCTGCTTTACAGGCAGGAGTAAAAAAACATAATGACAAGTTTCACAATGGTGAAAACGGTCCAAAAGCATATCTATGGTATGTCAACACAGGACCTTATTCCGGCCAATACAGTTGGGCGGTAGGACCATCCAAATTTTCGGATATGGATCAGCCACTCTCTGAAACACATGTTAAAGACTGGGAAAATAATGTAGAAAAATATGCCCGCTCGCATACCCATATATTTATGGTTCGGGATGAAGCAATGACCTATAACCCTGAGAATGAAACAGTAGGTGAGAATATTTTAATGAAACGACTACTGGTCAAACAGGGCGACCTATCCAGTTTAGCGAAAGTTGAAGTTGCTGTAAAATCAATCGCTGATGTGCTTAAAAAAACAAATGCAAAAATTGCAAGACGGGTATACAAAAGTGCATTCAGAACAGATCAAGGAGACGTTATACTTGTTTATCCCTTTGATAGCTGGGCTAGCTTCGAAGGAGGTCTTCAGGGATTACCAGAAGGATTTCAATCAAATTATGAAAAGATCAATGGTAAAGGAAGCTTCAAAGCTAATGTTAGCGATGTTCTGAGTGAACATATCAATGGTATAACTAATGAAGTGATGACCATGGTTAAATAGACATTTACAAACTAGGTAAGACTCTGTTCAGTATTTTTAGCAAATTGACGTGAATTAAAATCTTGCCGAACATACCGAGAATTAAGCCTCTCTTAAGTGAGGGGCTTTTTCTTGTAATAAAGAAACCACCTCCTGCTTACTTGATACTCATTCAAACTCATTGTATCTTGCGGATTGAAACAAGACAAAGCATGATAATGATACAATTAGGTCAACCGGGGGTATGTCGCCCCTTACCTGTTCTTTATACCTTTTATCCCACATACTTTTTTCGATGTCAGGAGGAGATTAAATGAAAAAGGTGCTATCGCTATTGATCCTAGTGAGTTTGGTGAATGCACAGGATATACTGACATATGTTGACAATTCACGGTTTAAAGGGAAACTGATAGAGGTGCAGGATGATTATATAGTTTTCATACCGGTGGGCTCAAAAAAACCACAGACAATCTCTAAATCGAGGATCCTGTCTATCAGAATGGGTGATGGCACTGTCCTTAATTATGCAGATAAAGTCTTCTGGTCCTCCCAGTTTTATATGGACAACACGGCTACTGGAAAGCCGACAATTTCTGAAGCCCTTGGCGGTGATGAAAATGAGAGCCAGAATGATCCAAAAAAGCGTCCTATCATTATAGGATCACTTATTATTGTTGGCATTGTGCTTTATTTGTATAACTAAAATCTGGATGAAAGAAACACCCTCATGGTGCAACATTTCTTTGAATTAAGATTGCAAGATTGCGTTCAGAATGAGGATGAGTTAGGCTGGTCTTGCCGGTGTTTACCTGTACCGGATACAGGCTGGTGATCTATGAAAATGGTAGATAGCAGATAGTTATGTTTATACTTTTTTACATCACAAAATGAGAGGGAACAATGAAATATAAACGTTTGTTCATTACATTACTTATAGCCATATCTTCTCACTTACCTGGATCCGAAACTACTAAGTATGTTCGATATACACATGAGGGTCAAGAATCCTACGGAATCCTGGAAGGAGATACAGTACGAGAGTTGGTAGGGGATATTTTCTCAGATCCAACTCCTAGTGGAAAAACCTTAAAACTCTCCGAAGTTCACCTCCTGGCACCCTGCAAACCGACTAAGGTCATTGCTGTTGGCCTGAATTATCGCAGCCATATAGGTAACAGGCCAGTACCTGAGTATCCTGGCCTATTTGCCAAGTACCCATCCTCAATTATTGGGCAAGAAGAAAACATTGTAATTCCTTCAGACGCTACAGATTTGCATTACGAAGGTGAACTGGTAGTTGTGATTGGAAAGAAAGCGAAGAATATTTCTGTGTCTAAAGCACCTAATTATATATTTGGCGTCACAGCTGGAAATGACGTGAGCGAGCGTAAGTGGCAACAAGCTGATTTGCAATGGCTGAGAGCAAAAGCTTCAGATACATTTGGTCCAGTAGGGCCAGCGATTGTTACAGGATTAAATTATAATGACCTACTACTCCAAACACGCTTAAACGGTGAAATACGGCAATCAGAGCGTACGAAGGACCTTGTCTATGATGTAGAAGCAATTGTTAGTTACATCAGCCACTATGTTACCCTCTTCCCGGGAGACCTCATTTTTACTGGTACGCCTGGAACAACAAAAGCGATGAAACCTAATGATATAGTAGAAATTGAATTGGAAGGTGTTGGAATTCTTCGGAACAAAGTAGTCTCGCCGCAACAATAGCGAATAGATCAAAATATAGATATAAGGGAAATTTTCATTATAATTCTACAGGGGCATAATTGGGAATTACATTAATGAATCCAATAATTAGAAGTGTAACTATGAAACAACGAAAAACAATCAGCTACATTCTTTGTTTGCTGGTAACAACTTTCTCTTTACAGGGGCAGCAAACCTTGATCCATGCTGGTCGACTCATTGATACAGTCAAAAAATCGAGTAAAAAGAATATAGATATTCTGGTAGAGGGAAATCGAATCGTCAAAGTCGGAAAATCGTTGAAATCTAATTCAGCTACCGTTATTGATTTGAGCGATAAGACAGTACTGCCAGGACTCATTGATGGTCACACCCACATTTGCCTGACCCCTGATTACAGTAGTAATCCACCCGTTCTTTATAAAACTAATACTTATCGCACCATGGAAGCCTTTAAAGCAGCAAAGCGAATACTTAATGCAGGTTTTACAACCATAAGAGATGTTGATAATGAAGGTGCAGATATGGCGGATATCGCAGTCCGTGATGCCATCAATGAAGGTATGTTTGTTGGACCAAGGATATTTGTATCTGGCTGGGCGATCAGCATTACCGGTGGACACATGAATCTTACCGGCTTGCGACCATCCATAGATAAAAAAGTTGAACAGTTAGCTATCATAGCTGATAATTCTGAGGATATGGTAGCCGCGATTCGTGATCAGCGTAAATCCGGAGTGGACTTTATAAAAATATATGCCACAGGAACATTGAGGCATATCAATCAAGAAACTTTGGAACCCCTGTCCCAGCTCAGCACGGAGGAAGTTCAGATTATGGTGAATGAAGCGCGCAGATGGGATATGGATGTGGCCGCCCACGCCTATGGTGGTACCGGTGCATATCATGCTGTACAGGGGGGTGTGCACAGCCTTGAGCACGGAATGTTTCTGGATGACAAAACTGTGGCGCTTATGGTAACAAATGGCACATTTTGGTGCCCGACTATGACTGTCTATTTCCCAGATGAAGGAGCAAGTGAAGCGGATATTCGATTCCGAAACCGTATTGTAGCCGAGCATAAGAAATCATTTCAGCGTGCTATGAATAAGGGAGTTAAAATTGCTTTTGGTACGGATATAGGTTCCATGCCTCATGAAGAAGGGTGGCGCGAACTGGAACTTATGGTCGATTATGGAATGTCACCTATGGATGTGATCCATTCAGCCACAGTGATGGGTGCCAAATTACTTCGAAAAAATGATGAGCTCGGTCAGATAAAAGAGGGCTATTATGCCGATATTATTGCCGTTGACGGAAATCCGGACAGGGATATTAAGAAATTTCGATCTGTAGACTTTGTGATGGTCAATGGAACTGTTGTTAAAAATAAATAATCATGACGCAGGAGAGAAAAATGCCAGATAATAAAAATGAACAACAACTTTCTGATGGCGGGCTGATGAGAAGACAGTTTCTGAAAACCGTGGTAATAGGAGGAGGCGCTGTTGCCGTCGGTACTGCTTTTCCGACCTACAGTGGAAAACAGGAACTACGCTGTTCCGATCCTGATCTTGAACGTATAGAGGCAGTGTTAAATAAATGCGGAAGTGAATTTGGAAATATCCGAAAAGGATACTAGGAACAGGAGGCAATCGAATGGCTATATTTGAAGCTGAGAGCTGGTTTATTACAGAGGGCAAGCATAAGGAACACGATGAAGAAATGCATCGCTGGTTCAAATGGGTTAATGAGCATCAGGCATTGTTCCCGGAATGGAAAAGTGTCCGTTATTTTGAAAAACATGCTGCCGGTGATGACTCCGGGCGGCGTATGATGATCTGGGAATACGACAGTTTTACCGACTATGAAAAATACAAAACCCGCCGGAAAGATTATGAGGGACCCTACAAGGAATACAAAGAAAACGACCCCTATTACAAAGGGGTCTTTATTCATAGCCGAATGAGGGTAGAATTCTGGAAAGACCTGGAACGGGAACTGTGGATCGAATAGCTCCGGTTCCTGATCTAATTGTACATCTCCCAGTTTGAGTAATTCTTGATGAATCTGATTAGATTTGCCTCCTATATAAAATAACATTATTAAGGAATCACTTAGATGAACCAACATTTGTCACTCAGGTCCGGTAACCCTGCTCTCACCGCGTCCACCTTTACCCGGCTTGGTCAGGCTGCCTATTCTGAGTCCATGACTATCCAGGGGACAGTCAATAAAACAGCTGTGTCACTTTTAATTGTCATGATCTCTGCTTCATGGACATGGGGTATGCCCGCCGGTGACCCCAGGGCAGGGGGACTTATGGGGCTCGGCGTTATAGGGGGTCTTATCACCGCCATTGTAACCATATTTAAAAAAGAATGGGCAATGTATACCGTTCCACTCTATGCGGTACTGGAAGGGTTGGCGTTGGGAGGGATCTCCCGGTTATTTGAGGCCATGTACCCAGGTATTGTGAACCAGGCTGTATTTCTCACATTTGGAACGCTGGGAGCACTTCTTCTTGCTTACAAGTCCGGGCTCATAAAAGCGACAGAGAATTTCAAATTAGGTGTTTTTGCCGCTACGGGCGGTATCGCTATGCTTTACCTCATCAGTTTTGTAATGAGTTTCTTCGGTTCAGGTATTGGTTTTATTCATAGTAACTCCACCTTCGGAATTATTTTCAGTTTTGGTGTTGTGGTTATTGCAGCACTCAACCTTGTTCTCGATTTTGATTTTATTGAGGAAGGTTCGGAGATGGGCGCACCTAAATATATGGAATGGTATGCAACATTTGGTCTTCTGGTGACTCTCATATGGCTTTATCTGGAAATCCTTCGTCTATTGGCAAAACTTCAATCCAGACGCTAGTTCAAATGCTTACCGCTATAACTCTATGACTAAAATCGGGGAAAAATATTCACAAAAATTGGCTGAAGAAAATTTTGATGCCATTATTATCGGTTCGGGCATGAGTGGTCTTTCCACGGCTGCTTTTCTCTCGAAAGCGGGCAAGAAGGTGCTTGTTTTGGAACGACATTTTAAGGTAGGAGGGTGGACGCATACATTTCAACGGGGTCAATATGAGTGGGATGTTGGAATTCATTATATTGGTGCCGTAGGAAGGAAAAATGCCTTCTTACGAAAATTATTTGATGAAATCACAGATGAGCGGTTGGAGTGGGCATCTATGTCCGATAATTATGACCGAATGATATTCCCTGATAAATCCTACAACTTTGTGGCGGGGAAGGAGCAGTTCATTGATCAGATGGTAGAATATTTCCCTAAGGAAAGAGATGCCATTGTAAAATATCTGGATCTGGTGAAACAGTGTACCAGCGCTTCCACCAAATTCTTTATGAATAGAGCAATGCCAAAACTTCTATCCGACCTGACTTACGGCCGTATGTCTCGTTCCTTTCTGGAGATGTCTGATAAAACTACCTGGGATGTTCTTAGCTCTCTTACCTCCAATACTGAATTGATTGGTGTCCTTACCGGGCAGTATGGTGATTACGGCCTGACTCCGAAACAGAGTTCATTTGCCATCAGTGCGGCGGTGGCAAATCACTATCTGTACGGTGCCTATTATCCTGTAGGCGGATCACGAATGATTGCAGAAACAATTGCTCCTGTGATCCAGCAGTCCGGAGGTAAGATTATTGTGAGTGCAACGGTGGATGAGATTTTGGTCCATAAGAACAGGGCGGTTGGAGTGAAACTCGAAAATGGAGACGAAATTAGGGCCCCCATGGTTGTGAGTAGTGCCGGTGTATCACTTACTTTCGGAAAGTTGGCAAAAGGGGTTACTTCTTACAATGAGAAACTGAGTAATGTGGAACCTTCCTGCGCACATGTCTGTCTCTATATTGGAATGAATGAAACAGCGGAGAATATGGGGTTGGAAAATACCAACCTCTGGGTGTATCCCGGTTATGACCATGACGCCAATGTGGAGAATTATCTGAATGATTATTCAAAATCCCTTCCATTGGTTTACATGTCTTTTGCATCGGCCAAAGATCCTCAATGGGTGGAGAAACATGGTAATACAGCCACCATGGAAGCTATTACACTGGCGCCGTATGAAATGTTTTCTAAGTGGGAAAAAACTTCCTGGCAGAAGCGTGGCGCCGACTATGATGCCCTAAAAAATGAACTCACCAACCGGTTAATGAAATATGTCTACGCAAATGTTCCACAGGTAGAAGGATATGTAGATCACCTGGAGTTGTCTACCCCATTGACTACTCGGGATTTTCTGGGATACGACAAGGGGGAGATCTACGGAGTAAATCATACACCCAGCAGATTCCGCCAGAAATGGTTGCGGCCTCAAACTCCTGTGAAACAACTTTATCTTACTGGCCAGGATATAGTTACGGACGGCGTAGCGGGAGCTCTCATGTCCGGTGTTATCACATCTTCAGCCATTCTTAAGAAGAATGTAGTGAAGAATGTTTTGTCCGGTTGAGAATCTTACTGTTCAATAGTATTATTCCATTTGATAAGGGATCTAGGATTTTATTGCGATCAGCGAGCTTATATTATTTCTAGATATTACCCCAATTTTGGTTCCGAACTCGGCAACTATATCTCACAATAGCTAAATTTCGATACAATGAAGCTTACTATCCTCGGATCTGGTGTAAAAATTCCATTTCCCGGTCGGGGGAACAGCGGTTATTTTCTTCAGACCAGCGAGCACAATATCCTGATAGACGGCGGTTCCGGTACAATACGACGTGTGGCTGATTTTGGGCTCGATTATCGCTCCATTGATACAATTTTCTATACACACATGCATCCTGATCATACATTTGATCTGATTCCACTTCTTTTTGCATGGAAGCATGATCCCCTAGTGGTGGACCCTGTAT
>Ga0208411_1002184_pt1 | contig 12191 bp, 5 predicted proteins | sample ETN01SmetaG_4_FD_185793 | JGI IMG/M metagenome (GOLD analysis project Ga0208411, IMG submission 185793) | Marine microbial and viral communities from oxygen minimum zone, Eastern Pacific Ocean - ETNP2014F12-01SV261 (SPAdes) (version 2) | ecosystem: Environmental > Aquatic > Marine > Oceanic ...
CCTAAAGCAATGGTGCCATCATTAGATAATTGATTCGGGTCCATAAATACCACTGGATCGCTGGTGGGAGAATCTTGAACATAAAGAACAGACTGGCTCTGAAGTCCGTCATTTTTATAAAAATAATATTTATCCCCTTTTTTGAATGGCATGCCCTGTGATGGATAGTTCCAGATCTCCGTTAATCGTTTTTCAATTTTTCGTCGAAATGGGATTTTTCTCATATAGGAGTTTGTAAAAGCATTTTGTTTAGACACCCAGGCTTTCGTTGAATTTGAATAATCATCTTCAAGCCACCGATACGGATCCGCAATAGTCGTATCAAAATAAGTATCTATAGTATCTCCTTTTTCTGTAATCGGGTACCGTAATTCTTCTGGTGCTTTATGATGTAGGACTACAACAAGGAATGATGCTACAATTAGAATGATAGATGAATTTTTCATATTCTTCCTTTATTGAAATAATTGAGTTAAACCATGACTTGCTGTTGATCGAATACAGTAGTCATATAGTGGCGAAAGTACAGTCTCTTCAGGATTAATCTCAATACAAAAAGCACCGCTATCCTTGGCGAGTTTTGGATACCCTGCAGCAGGCCAGACCACCGCACTTGTACCAATACTAATAAAAAGATCACATGATGAGATTGCTTTTGTTGCTTTGTGAACCGTACTCTCACTTAACGTATCCTGGAACCAAATAATGTCGGGCCGGAGCCAGGCACCGCATTTACACTTACGGGTATGATACTTCCCGTTATCCAAATCGTCTATTACCCGCACTTCTGCCTCACACCGCAATCTCCAAAGACTGCCGTGTAATTCAACTACATGCTCAGTACCCGCACGCTGGTGCATGCCATCAATATTTTGGGTGATTATGATAGTATTAGGGTTTTTATCTTGGACATGAGTAATAAGCTCGTGTCCAGAGTGTGGAATACATTTTAATGCTTCTATGCGGCGTAATTCATGAAAATCAAGTACACCTTCAGGGTGATTGATAAAAGCGTTCTGACAAGCATAATCTTCCCACTTATATTCATGCCATAGTCCACCTAATCCTCGATAGGTAGGCACTCCGGATTCTGCCGACATCCCTGCACCGGTAAAAAATACTATATGGTTATAATCTAATAAATTGATCTTTTAATCAATGCATTCATTCAAGGAATTACAATATATTTGTATAAAGGTTTATTGTAGTATAATATTTCATAAAAAAAAAGGGCAGGTAAACCTGCCCTTTTTTTAAAAGTATAGGACTAGTTTATAATCCCATCCGTAATGTTATAACATTATTGGTTCCAAATGCTCCTGCTTGTAAGGATGCAAAATCAACCGACAAATTCATTCCAATAAGATTCTGAAGGTTGAGTGAACCGCCAAAAGATACGCCATCGAATGGGTTTACATACCATTCGTTTTCACTGTCGTCTCCTTGGGCAACACCTGATTGCTGATACCCTACAGACACTGTAGCCATACCGGCAACATCATAAGATGCACCAAAGCGAATCTCATCAGTAGCGTAATAGTTACTAGTGTATGTTAAGCCTAAATCAGCGCCAGCGACTGTATACCCAACTGCCATATCAAATGAGAAAGGCAAGTCAAAAGCAGCAGCATCGATTTTGTAGTATTCTAGTGGTCGATCTGATTCACTAGCTGTTGCCAAGAGACCTAGACCTTCACCTTCGTATTTAACAGGCTGGCCAAAGTTCTTTAACACAAAACCTACATCAAGATCATCTAAAAACAATCCTCTGTATTGTACACCTAAATCAAAAGCGAGACCGCTTGCAGCAACTCGACCAAAACTTTCACGAACCAAGTTGGCATTTATTCCAACACTTGTGTTATCAGAAAGATTTTTTGAAGCTGATGCACCAATGATTGAAAAGTTAGGTGTGAATACCTGACCAGTTCCATCTGGGTCATAAACTGTTGTTTCGTTAATATCACCAATATTGAATGTACGAGCAGTAAGTGCTACTCTTCCTACACCGCCAAGGTCTGTACTGACGCCAAAGAAGTTGTTTTCAATATCTGCAATATATTGTCTGTTTGAAAAGATTGCATCAATAGTATTCTCACTCCGTGCTAATCCTGCAGGATTCCAGAAAGCCGCATCTAACCCAACAGCATTTGCCGCTGCACCGCCACCAACCAGATAGCGGGCAGATGGAACAACTTGCAATTGCGTTGAAGAAGCGGTACCCATTCTGGAGCTCTGCCCAAGGACTATGGAGCTAAGAACGATGACTGCTAGAGTCGAAATAATGATTTTTTTCATTTTGTTCTCCACGATCGTGTTATTTAATAGTACTTGAGCACTTGTGTTTCCTGAACAAGTGCCAACTTCATGATTTTTTCGTTTCCGCCTGATTCAACATGGACAATATAGAGTCCGCTCGCAACAGGGTATTCATACTGATTGGTAAGATCCCATTGTGCAAACTGCCCTGCATCGTCTTTTTCAATCTTCCTAACAAAAGTACCACCTAATGTATAAATACTAATGGTAGCCTTTGGTGGAAGATTATTGAATGAAACATATTTGTCAGACCGGCTAGTTTCCAATTCATGGAAACCGTAGTAAGGATTTGGATAAACACTTACATTGGTTAAATCTTCAGAAGGAGCCGTCGATGATTGCACAGTACTCCATGAAAATTTATCAGCACCCATTTGAATTGGATTTGCATATTTAAATGTCACAACGTCACCAACCTTCCAGTCAGTATACCACCAGACAACATTCCATGTTAATTTGTCTTCCGAAATTGAAGTAGCAGCTGAAGAAGTTGCATGGTCTTCTAATATAAAGTGAGTGTACATACGATTATATGGATTAAAGGCCCAAATAGTGTCAGTAAGCCCATCATATGCCTGTAGTCGATCATAAATCGTAATATCAATTTGTGCTGGTTCACCACTTGGATCTTCCATATCCCATACTGAAAATGGAATTCTGATATGGAAAGGGTCGGTAGAACCTGGATTTGGATTTTCAGGGTGAGATGCAAAATCACCTACACGTGCCCCATCAATCCATGCCATAGAACCTCCAGATTCAACAGGGATGTAAACTCCACCTCCAGCCAATGTGATAGGCGCACCATAGACACCATCAAAACGTACTTGAACGTCTCTCTGAAGATAATCTACTTCAGTGTGTCCAGCACCCCAAACACCTGGATCATTTGCTTGTGCTGAAGCAGCCCATCCAGATGCTAAATAAGAATCAATTGTATAGGAACCCGAGCCAACAGCTTCTCTTTCATATGCATCATTTGGTGAATCAAAACCACCTACTACATTTACTGTAAACCCGTCAACAGTTTCTGCTGCCGAAGTATTATGCTGTAATGCAGACCCACCTTCAACAGCGTATCCACCCATTAACTCTTCTCCGCCAACAAATGTTTGTTTTTCTAGAAGCGTTGTACTTGTAGTTGTGTTTATAAGACTCCAATGTTGCTCTACTTGAATGAAGTAAGCTAAAGAATCTATACTTGTTGTTCCTGTAGCATTAATTACTTCAGAAAGAACTTCGCCATCACAGTCAAAACCGATACCATACAATTCACATGTTTCACAATTTTCAGGAGGACACCATGACTGTGCCCAACCGTCATCATAAATAACATAGTCTACACTGAGTGCAGTACCTGGGAAATCGCTAGGAGTATCAATATTTACATAAATAACCTCTCCACCGGAAAAGAAACCCCCTGTAGAAAGATTATTGCTTCCAAACATGACTTCATTATCTGAAATTATTGCAACAACACCATCATCAGGTTCATAAGCAGCATTAATAACTGTACCCTCAGGGAAAGTCAATAAAACACCATCTGCATAGTTATAGTCAGGTGAGACAACATCAACTTGAAAAACCAAATCGATTGTTCCTACGTCGTAAGAAGTTTCTCCAAAACCGGTTACATTTGATCCAGTTAGATCTGTGACTTTACCAGCACCATCAGGATTAGTATCGTGCCAATCACCATTAAGGTCTAACCAATAAAGTTGTTCATTAAATCCAAGCTCATAACTATCGCCAGTTAATTCTTCTGGGTTTACCACAGTTACGCTTACTGAAGCATTTGCTGTTCCAGTGTGGGTTACTGTGATTTCATCACCATATCCATCTCCGGCAGTAAATCCTGGATTTTCAGAATGAGGTGTTACAGTTACAACAGCAGAAGGTGACTCTAATGTTTTAAATGGGCTACCTTCATTGTCTGGCAGAAAACTATACGCTGTTATTGCAAAATAGTAAGTTACCCCATTTGACATTGGACGTCCACGTAGTTCATCATAATCGGTATTGTAGTGACGTTGAACTCCTGCATCTGTACCAGTTTGTTTCGCGACTTGTACCACTAAACCTGTCAATGGATCAACAGCATTATCAAGAATGTTTTGAATCAAATTAATCTTATCAAATGTTGCAACTTTCACACCTTCAGTAAGAGGCGAACCAGCACCTGGTAGTTGGTAAACATTGTAACCTTCAAATTCAAAGCCTTCACTGACTGTCAATTCTGTTAAATCAACTGCAGTTTCATCGGATCCCCAATCAAGAGCGATAGATCCATCTAACTCAATAGTATTCACTGCTGGTTTTGTAGGCGCAGAAGGTAGCTTGAAATCATTATCATAAGCATACTGCGCATATGTATCAACGTACTTAGCAACTGATACTGATGACACTGCGTCATTTCCAGTACCAGCAGCTAAAGCTAATACAACTTCTGCTGTAGAACCAAGTTCCATATCATAAGGCCCACTAGACATAACAAGACGTCTATCTCCAGGAGGAAGCTGTACCCCATCAATCCAACCAGATCCAGAAACAGGGTCACCGGACAAAGCAAAGTTTGTTACTTCTTCCGTTGATGGGTCTGTCCAAGGAATTTGTGTTGGGTAAGAAGGTCTAGGTAGAAATCCTTCCATTAAATTAAAAAACTGAAGGGTACCATTATAATCTGATAAATCCGGATCACTAATTGATGATCCAGCACCAAAGTATGTGAATGCTGTCATAGGCAGGTATTCATCAGTATCGCCATCGCCATCAATATCCATATTATCTACTGGACCTTGAAGGAAGTCATAACCACCTGCTGGTACTGGAAGATTAAAGATACCGTTGTAGACACCATCTAAACGATTACCATTATATACGTAACCGAAAGAAAGATCAATATCACAACCAACATAATCATCCGTATATGTACCGAGATCAGGATCAGACCACTGCGTAAAATACATTGTATCTAACTTTGCATCAGCCATATAGTAATCATGTGTAACAGGAAGACCTGTGTATTTCATGATTGCTTTTTTAAAAATTACATTCCCCAAAGGATCACTTGCACCATAGGCATAAGCCCACATGGTTACTTGTAATTCAATACCTACAGGAGGAGCGCCATAAACGTTTTCAGCAACACTTTGTGTATCCACTACAGTGCCAGTCGCATCAACGATATATGGGATATCATTAGCAATAACCCAAAGAGTTTGAGCAGAACCTGGATATCCGGGAATGTCGCCATCCGCAAGGTTAAACACACCATCATTATTTTCGTCATGATAAGGTGCACCTAAATCTGCAGGCCAGTTATTCCAACTATATTCATAGTCTTCTCTAACGGACGCAATTTCATCAGCACTGGGTGTTTCAACTGACCAATAGTTGGCAGCATCTGCGGTCAAGTCTCCTTCTTCCCAATCCGGTCTCACTCGCCATACTCCATGATCAGCAGGATCTGTTGCACCAACTACATCGCCATCAGTATTGTATTTAACATATCCTGCATGAAGACCAGCATAATAAGTAGTACCACCTACGCGAACTCTGTATGAACCTGAAGTATCGCCATCACTGACCTTGGCTCCCCAGAGAAAACCATCTTCGTAAACTAAACCACCCGTACCAATTGGGTAGTCAGCTTGAGTTCCATTTGGACTTCCAGAAGTAGTTCCAGCGGAACTCTTTTTCATCCAATATGCCATATTGTTAATATTGATGACTGAGTAACTAGGAAGAGTATTCCCGTCACTGGCTCCCGCTACTTTTACAGCCGATGTAGAAAGTGATCGGCCAAAAAGAGAAGCGACAAGCACACTAGCCCCAACAAGTAAAGTTTTAATTTTTCTTAACTTCATGGTATTTGTACCTTTTTTATTAATATTCACGGTTTCAGTTAGAAGCCTACGCTAACGCCCATTTTGAACACTTTTGGTGTGCCAAAAAGATCTTGACCAAAAGATGCTGTATAATGTTGGCGGTTTGCTAGATTAACCTGTTCATAGAGCTCAACATATGTGGCTCCATTCGCAGCAACAATTTGACTACTTAAAGCAGGGTCTGTCAAGAATCCATCATCATATGCATTCCCTGAACGAGAATAAACATTGATTACATTCTGAGTACCAAACAAGTTTTCTACATATGCAAATAAGGTCACTTCAGAAGGACCAACTTTGAGTCTGTAGTCTACTTTTAAATCGACATTACTTTGCCAAGGAGTTGTAGACTGACCGATTGGTTCTTGGGGTTCTCGTGCACGTGCATCACTTAGTAATGCACCGATATCGGCTGAACGCTGACCCATTCCTCCATCACTTAATGTATAAGGATGGCCACTATTTAATTTGTACTGAAGATTCATACCCAAACCATTTAAAAATCCATCATTTTCACCAAAACGAAAGTCTGCAGCAATATTTAAACGATGCCGATTCTCATAATAAAGAGGCATAATCATTTTTGGTGGTGCAGCCAACTTATCCTGGGACAAGTTTCCAGCTGATGTATTTGGATCAGTATTAATTCCACGCGCATCCGTCCATGTGTAAGACGCATAAGTCTGCAGTCTTCCTATACGACGAGTCCGGAGTGTGAATTCTAACCCATTTACAGTAGTAAAATCACCATTCACATAATAAGGACCTTCCGCTTCTGCACCATTGTAACCAGCTTGAGTCGGATCGATTTCATCTATTTTTGCAATAACAATTTGACCTGTTGTGTTCTTTGCAAACGCTGTCATATCTATAGCAGCATCAGCAATGAATTGATAACTGAGACCAACTTCATATTGAGTTGTTTCAATTGGATCTAAATCAAATCCCATTGGATCCGGTGTATAGTTCTGCCCACCCCATACTAAGTGCATGTAGCGAGTGGATGCCCAAGGACGGCGCAATTCAGGCATCTGAGCATAACGTCCATACTGTAGATGGAACACTGTTTTATCAGATACCGGGAAAGCCAAACCTAATCTAGGTTGAATACTCGTTTTAGTGTCAGAATCATTGATTTGTTCTCCAAAAACACCCTGATTAGTTTCATCCCATGGTGGATTTGTAGGGTCTGTCATTTTCCAATCATCATTATTGAATTGATCTACACGAACACCAGCGCTTACAACTACATCACCGGCTTCATATTTATCATTCACATAAAAAGACTGTTGGAAAGGATGACGAGGACCATCTAAGCCATCTGAAACCTCATTACCAAAATCATCGTAGCCAATACTTCCACTGCGATTCCAAAGGCTCATTTTATCAACAAGTTCTTCATCGCCACTATTAAGGTTATCTCTGCTGAATGTACCAGCATCAATTCCGGTATTAATATTCTTAATAGCTCCCGTACTCAAGGAATAGCTGCTATAAGTATAACTCTTACGCTCAAATCCGGCTCTTATTTCATGGTCACCTTTTTGCATAGTAATGCTTAAATCAAATGCAGTTGTAGAACGATTATTTTTGCTCCAACCTGTTGCTACATCACCTTGACGTGTGAAATTAAACAGACCAACATAGTAGGGCTCTGGGTCTGTGTATTTATTTTTCCAGTCTGCACCAATTTCATCAGCATTGCTATACTTATTTGCAACAGTTGCAGAATCACCCCAGCTTATTGCTTCAGTGAAGTTGCCTGGCTTACCAAAAAGGTCATCCCAGGATTCATAATCTCGAGACACTTGTGAAAAGCCACCTGTAATTAAAAAATTCGGATTTAAAAAATAGTTCAATCTTAAACCATTAGACATAAAAGTTCTTTCAGCTGCTGCCTGACGATCTGTGTTAAACATATTACGAATTGGGAGAGTATTGCTCTGCCATTTCGAATTATTATTCACAAATGAATACCGGATATTTAATGCCCCCATATCCATTGATGCCGTTGCATTAATGTCAAGGTCATCCTGGGCTCTATGTGCGATATTATCACCATCAAATACAACCGCAATAGAATCTCCATCTAAAGTTACACCGGACAGATAGCTCGCCATTTCCTCGCCATCATTAATTTCGAATGATTCATAAAAAGCAGGTGAATGATCATCTGTATGTGTTTGACGAAAAGCTGCAAAGAATTTTACCGGTCCGGCAGGGCCACTAATGGTTCCCGTAACGTCGGTATGCCCATAATCACCACTCTCTAAACGCGCTGAACCACCAAAACTTGATCCCCCAGTACGTAGTGTTTGACGAACAACACCGGAGTTTGCGCCACCAATATGTGCGCCATATCCACCAGCTTCAACTGCAATTTCTGAAAGTGCTTCTGGAATAGCCGACGCCATACGCCCACTATAAACTACATCTTTAATATCTGCGCCATCAATGGTATATGCCACTTCTTCTTCGCGACTTCCACGGATGTGTAGGTCACCATTAGTAACTGTAACACCAGCCTGCATTTCAAGCATTCCCGTCACGCTCCTGGATGCTGAGTTCTGAATTTCTTCAGCTCCCATAGTACGTACAGAATTTGTTGCACTTGGCTCAATAAGACGCTTAGCACCAACGATGGTAACAGCGTCACCTTCGATCACCGAAGATTCCAATGCAAAATCCATTGGTGTTGTTAAACCACTTTTTACTTGGACATTAGACACAGTTGTATTTTTGTATCCAATGTAGTTAACTGTGACAGAATACGTTCCAGCAGAAACATTCAATATATTATATTGACCATCTGCATCTGTAGCTGCACCCATAGTAGTTCCATCAACAATCACGTTGGCGCCTACTAGAGTTTGACCATCACTGGAAGAAACTGTACCGCTAATTTTACCTGATGTTTGTGCCCATGTAAAAGACATGAGAGCGACAAAGGTAACTAATTGCGAAATTCGCTTCATTATGTAGCCTCCATTATAGAGTTTTGTTATTAACAATTAAATTTATTATGAGATCGTTAGACAATATATTCAAAATTATATTCCCAAGACAAATTTTTAATACAGAGATAGCCATAATTAACGTGTCATCTCATTAATAAACCACTGGAAGCTATGTAAATACCTTGAACGATGTCAAGTTAAATGAAAATAATAATTTCATATATCACGGACTGATTTACTACCATGTCCAAACTAGCATACTATACTATTTTAACAATAAAGAGCAGGGGCACAAACTTTACAAATCTTGCATGTTAAATATAAATTCATTTTTTATTTCTTCCACAATGCTATCCAATGATAATTGGAGTTCAGGCCCATCATTATACTCTATCCACTTATTACCATCGAAGCATTTATTTACAATATCTAAATAACAAGAAAATAAATTCGCATCATATTCAAATGAGTCCACCCTATCATTTGACGCTGTAAATAACAATTTTGTTTTTGCTTCTAAAAATCCTTTATCTGACTCAGATGGATATGGATTACGATTTTTCCAATAAGTATCTGCAATCTGATAATTTCCGAAATTATCATATTCTTTTATTGAATATCCATATAGTGCAACAATTTCTTGAACACTGTTTTGGAAATAGGCAGATGTTGTTGTGCCTAAATGATATCTTAAGGAATTGCTTTCATAATAAGAATTATTCTCGAAACTTGTGTAGCATCCAATAAATAAAAGAAGAAAACTAATCCGTATTATTTTTTTAAATAATAACATTAATTATATTATGTATCTCCATGCGTTTTAGGCAGCGAGTTTGGGGTGGGTTCAGGCATTAACTTTCTCCCATTCTTCTATAATCTGTTTTGGCAATGGCGCATTTAGAAACGATTCTTTCACTGTGTCATCTAGTCGATTTGCGATTTTACAAACTTGCTTATAGGCCCATTGTAAATATTTCTTTTCTTCTAATAGTTTATAGATGGTGTAATTGGTGACATATCTCTTATCGTCAAATGTTTTATCTCCAATAATATTGTGGATTTCTTTTTTATCATAGTCCATAGCTAAGTATTTTTGCGTGAGAGACAGATGTATCAGGTGATACAATTTCCACGATTTTTTCCCTAATTCTATTCTCAGTGCATAGGACCTTTCAAGATAATCAAGGGCTTTTTCATAATCAGATCTATAAAAGAGTGTAATACCAATTCCTTTCGTGGCAAGCATGACACCATTCTTATCATCTAGAGATTCATCAATGGCGAGTGCTTCTTCAAAACTGCCCTGTGATTCTGCATACTCTCCCATATCACTAAGAAGGTAACCTTTTAGTCGTAGGTCAAATGCCATTCGCCATCTGTTGCCTAAGGATTTATCAATGGCCAGTCCTCTGTTGTAGTAATCTAAGGCAGAATTAAAATCACCTTTGGTGAAATATTGAAAACCAATATTCACAAGATTTTTGGCGCTCCCTGCTTTATCCTGGAGTTCTTCTTTTATCACTAACGCTCTTTCTAAATATTCAATCGCACCGTCGGAATCACCAATACCATTATATACAAGTGCAATATTATTGAGCGCTGTACTTTCACTCCATTTATCACCAATTTCCTCCGCAATAGATTGAAACCGCTCATAATATTCTAAAGCCTTCTTAGGCTGTTCATTTCTCCAGTTGACGTTACCGATGCTATTTAGAGCCAAACCGGTCCCCATTTTGTCACCCAAAGCTTCAAAAACAATCAATGATCTTGTGAAGTATTCCAGAGCTTGGTCCAGGTCTCGCCTTATGAACCATTCCCCAATGAATCTCAAGATATCACCTACCGCTCTTTGATTGTCTTGCTTTTCGGCTTGCTCAAGAGCAGTATTGGCAAGGGATAAAGCTTTATTCTCATCATTGCCTTTCGCATAAATTATTTTAGTCAACTGAAGTTTAGCTTCTAAAAAATTTTCATCTATCTCAACTGCTTTCTGGGATAAGCCCATAGCTAATTCAATGTCATCAGCCGTCTGCCTTTTTTGAAATTTATGCTCAGCCCTTAAATAATATTCATACGCTTCCGGATTTACTATCTCTTTATTTTCTTCATACCTCGGTTTTGCATTCAAAGCCTTTAAAAGCCCATCCGAAAGATTTGATTTGATACTTGGTAAGTTATCCCAATTTTCCTGCCACCGATCTGACCATATAACTCTGGCATCTTTTGTATCGTAAAGTTCAATAGAAAGTTGAAACATATCTCCCATTTTCCACAAGGTTCCATTTGCGATATAACGGATGAATACTATTCTAGAAATTTCAGCACTTTCAAGATTTTGATAATCCAGTTTTTCAATATCTTTTAAACTTGCAACTCTGATGAGCCCTGCACTGGTCACCGAAGAAATAAGATCTGCAGAAATACCATAAGCGTAAAATACATCTTCCTGTGCACCTTTATTATCAAATGGGATAATGGCAATAGATGGGACTTCATCATCAGTATGTTTTTCAACTTCTGTTTCTTTATATTGGGATTTGTCCGGTTCTGTTAATTTATTTCCATTTAAAGCAAAGACTTCGACAAGCCTACCTACACCTTTCAAACTTTGCAACCCAAGTGATGTACCATTGAATTGTTTCTTATTTTCCAGTTCATCAAAAACATTTTTAGAAACACAAATTCCACCTGAAGGAGAGATGCTTTCTAAACGGCTTGCAATATTAACACCTTCTCCAAAAACATCTTCACCATCAAAAACGATATCACCAACATGGATGCCAATACGAATATTTAAGAATTCATCATCAAAAGTCCTTGCCTGTAGTTTTACAGCACAGGTCGATGCATCTATGGCAGATCCAAAATAAGATAATGTACCATCACCAATTTCTTTAACAAAAACGCCGGAATGTTCTTTGATTAATGGTTGAATTATGGAACGTTTTTTCCTAACAGCTTGAATAGCAGCCTGTTCATCAATAGACATGGATTCGGTATAACCGACAATGTCTGTGAACATAAT
>Ga0208411_1002187_pt1 | contig 12165 bp, 12 predicted proteins | sample ETN01SmetaG_4_FD_185793 | JGI IMG/M metagenome (GOLD analysis project Ga0208411, IMG submission 185793) | Marine microbial and viral communities from oxygen minimum zone, Eastern Pacific Ocean - ETNP2014F12-01SV261 (SPAdes) (version 2) | ecosystem: Environmental > Aquatic > Marine > Oceanic ...
GAAGCCCACCTGGTTGATTCCTTGTCGCAAATGAGCGCACGAATACATTTAGGTCGCTATCGGCTGAATCCATCCTTACTCGATCACCCAATAGTGCCCCGCCAGATAGTGGAGAAGAAGGATCTACTGCAATAACTGCTACCTTCAAGCCATCACTAGACCATTGTGAAAGTAACTTCTCAATCAAGCAACTCTTACCTACTCCAGGGGCACCAGTTAATCCGATAATTGTCCCATCATCTAAATGGTTCTCAATACCAAGTGATTCTCTGTTTATTTCACCATTTTCGACAGCAGTAAGCAATTTTGCCAATGCCCTTCTCTCGCCTGCTATTGCCTTACCAAGAAGGGTTTCAGTCAAATGCTCACGCCCCAGACCAGACCCAATCGCCGCCTTCACCGACTCCTACAGGTTCGCCTGATTCCACTCTGTTGCTAACTTCACTGACAAAATCGTTCATTTCCTGCATTTTTGTACCAGGTCCAAAAATAGCTCTCATTCCAACATCAAATAAAGCCGACCTCTCATCTACAGGAATAATACCACCACCAAAAACCGTAACATCGCCACAACCCGCTTCTATCAGTAATTCACAAATCCTAGGAAAAAGGAAAGCATGAGCACCTGAAAGACTTGAGAGGCCCAATAAGTCTGCATCTTCATCCAAAACTGTACGAACAATTTGCTCAGGTGTTCGTCTAAGGCCGGTGTAAATTACCTCATGCCCGCCATCTCTTAAGGCGCGCGCTACTACCTTTGCACCACGGTCATGACCGTCAAGACCTGGTTTGGCAATCACAATCCGCATGTCCATCCTCAAGTTGTCGAGTAGATGCTCCCCTTTCAATTGAGCGACCCCCTAATCCGATACAATGATGATTACCTTTAGCCGCATAGTCTATTGGCTGGTGTAGTCACCTGCGAGTTGAGCGGAATGGAATCAACCGAGGAAAGGCTGGGCGATTTGCGGCGTAGGAAGGCCATTGCTGAAGCTGGCGGCGGTGTTCAAAGAGTAGATACTCAGCATGCCAAAGGCAAGTTAACTGCTAGGGAAAGACTCGAAAGATTGCTTGACGATGGCTCTTTTCAAGAAATTGATACTCTTGTGGAACACCGTTGTCGCGACTTTGGCATGGATCAGAATGTAATTCCAGGAGATGGCGTAGTAACTGGACATGGAACTATTGATGGCAGACCAATATACTGTTTCGCACAGGATTTCACTGTTTATGGAGGTAGCCTAGGGGAAATGCACGGGTTGAAAATCTGCAAAGTTCTTGATATGGCAATGAAAACTGGCGCACCTGTCATTGGACTAAACGATAGTGGAGGAGCAAGAATCCAGGAAGGTGTTGCGAGTCTAGGTTCTTACGCTGAGATTTTCTTCCGTAATGTTAGAGCAAGTGGAATCATTCCCCAAATCAGTATTATCATGGGGCCTTGCGCTGGAGGCGCTGTTTATAGTCCAGCAATTACTGATTTTGTCATCATGGTAAACAAAACAGCTCACATGTTTATCACAGGTCCTGAAGTTATCAAAACAGTGACCAATGAAGAGGTCTCATTTGAGGAATTGGGAGGTGCATCCACTCATGCCTCCATGTCTGGAGTGACACACTTTACTGCTTCAGATGATGAGGATGCACTAGATTTTGCAAGAGATCTTGTATCCCATCTACCTCAAAATAATCTAGAAAAAACTCCGCATAAACCAACTAAAGACTCTGCAAATAGATCATGTGAAAAACTTCAGGAAATGGTCCCTGAGGACCCACTAAAACCATATGATGTAATTGATGTGATTTCTGAAATAATTGATGATGGGGCTTTTCTTGAAGTCCAAGCAGATTTTGCCCGTAATATAGTAATTGGATACGGTCGCTTAGATGGGCAAACAGTTGGAATTGTGGGTAACCAACCTAAAGTATTGGCAGGATGTCTTGATATTGATGCTTCAGTAAAAGCTGCTAGGTTTGTTCGCTTCTGCGACGCTTTCAATATCCCGCTATTGACTCTTGTCGATGTTCCTGGATTCCTCCCCGGAGCAAATCAAGAATGGGGTGGGATCATCCGTCATGGTGCCAAACTTCTCTACGCATACTCTGAATCAACAGTACCCAAAATGACTGTTATCATGCGTAAAGCCTACGGTGGAGCATATGATGTGATGTGCTCAAAGCACATTAGAGGAGACTACAACATTGCATGGCCAACAGCACAACTTGCTGTAATGGGAGCTGATGGTGCTGTTCAAATCATTCATAGAAATAGAATCAAATCAGCTCGTAACCCAGAACAAGAACGTGAACGCTTGGTTGAAGAATATGGTGATTTATTTGCTAACCCGTACAAAGCAGCAGCTCTAGGATATCTAGATGACGTAATTGAACCTAGCAAAACCCGCGAAAAACTATGCAAAGCACTAGGCATGCTTCTAGAAAAACAGGAAGAGCGCCCCGCTAGAAAGCATGGAAACATACCCTTGTGAGGTTGTAACAATGAATGACGACTCATACAGTGGCTCACTAAACAAGATTCTCCAATCTGCGCGGGGGCCTCTAACAGATATTGAAGAATTTGAAAATAATGTCGAGAGTGACAAATCAATAACAAATATTGAGATTAAGAAGGACAATATTTCTGATGAACGTACTAACCTAAGAAAACTTGCAGCAATAATGGCTGTACTTACGATTCCTATCGAAGAAGATCATGGCAAATCGAAAGTCGGGAGACAACTTGGTAGTGCATGGGCTCAGGATCATCGCCGAACCGCTATGGGTCTGATGAGTCTTGCACACAGTCGAACAAAGAGGTCTACATGGAGGTGAGATAGTTGGGTGATAAACGGACAGTAACTATTGATGGTCAGACCTTTGAAGTAGATTTAGAGCCTGATGGCAATTCATGGAAAGCTACTGTAGAGGGAGAGACTTTCGTAATTGAAGTAGAAGGAACTCCTGCGAAAGCAGATAAAAAAAGGCGCTCTACTAAAAAGCGGAAGAAATCGGGGGTAGTATCTAGTTCCATACCTGGTAAAATAATCACAGTAGAAGTGGAAGTTGGAGATAATGTATCTGAAGGTGATGTAATTCTAATTCTAGAAGCAATGAAAATGCAAAACGAAGTAGCAGCACCCATATCAGGAACGGTAATTGAGGTTAATTGTGAGCCTGGTTCTACCATTGAAGCAAACTTGCCACTAGTCGTTATTGAGCCTGTAATTGAACCTGAGGAGTAAGACAAATAACCAGCACTGTAAAGATTACACCGGAGGGGGATGCATGACTGAAGAAAATGAAACACCAAAAGTCAGTAGTCCTCGCTGTGATTATCCCGGTTGTGAAGCCGAGGGTGAAATTATCAGCAGGCTTTCACCAGAGGGTTACTTGGTCGCTACTGGAAAGAAAGCTTACTCTTTTAGAGAGGCTTACCGTAGATTCCATTACTGCAAAGAACATCATGATGCATTGATGTCGGGGGTATGGAGCCGAATTAGTGATGACTCCGACAAAGATGACGACCATGTCGCCCCTACTGCAGTCTGATTTGTAATTTCAGCCCCATGAACCTTGAGCAATCATGGCTTCAGCAATTTTCTCAAATCCTGCTATATTGGCACCAAACACATAATTATCTGGCTGACCATACTTCTTTGCCGTATCATATGCCTTCTGATGAATTCCAACCATGATAGCATCTAAACGAGCATCCACCTCTTCTCGCACCCATGGCATACGAAGGCTGTTTTGACTCATCTCAAGGCCTGATGTAGCAACTCCGCCAGCATTTGATGCTTTTCCAGGAGCAAATTTCACACCGTTTTTATGGAATACATCCACTGCTTCAGGAGTTGAGGGCATATTTGCACCTTCACCAACATATTTGACGCCATTATCCACCAAATGTTGTGCATCCTTGCCATTCAACTCGTTCTGAGTAGCACAAGGTAGGGCGATGTCAACTGGAACTTCCCAAATAGGATTTGAATCTGAATTTTTATCGCGAGGTGTGTAATTTAAACCACGATGTGCAGCGTAATCCTTGATTCTTCCACGCTGTACATTTTTGAGATCCATAATCCAAGCCAACTCGTCTGCATCAATCCCATCAGGGTCGTGGATGAATCCACTACTATCAGAAAGTGTGACCACCTTGCCACCCAATTGTGTTACCTTTTCACAAGCAAACTGAGCAACATTTCCTGAACCTGAAATAGAAACTGATTTGCCTTCGAATGATTCACCATCTACAGCAAGCATCTCCCTTACGAAATACACCAAGCCATATCCTGTTGCTTCTGGACGAATAAGAGACCCGCCGTATGACAGGCCTTTACCAGTTAGTACCCCAGTGAACTCATTACGTAATTTCTTGTACATGCCGTAAAGATAGCCAATTTCACGGCCACCCACACCAATATCTCCGGCAGGCACATCTGTGTCCGCACCAATATGGCGATGTAATTCAGTCATAAATGATTGACAGAATTTCATCACTTCCTTGTCAGACTTGCCTTTGGGGTTAAAATCGGAGCCTCCTTTTCCACCACCCATTGGGAGTCCTGTCAAACTGTTTTTGAATACCTGCTCAAAAGCTAGGAACTTCAGGATTGAAAGATTAACGGATGGGTGAAATCGCAATCCACCCTTGTAAGGCCCTATAGAACCATTAAACTGAATTCGGAATCCCCTGTTAACCTGGATTTTTCCTTCATCATCAATCCATGGAACTCTGAATTGAACTAAACGTTCGGGCTCGCATACCCTTTGGAAGATATTCTCTTCAATTAATTCTGGGCGAGCCTCAACTACAGGACTCAAACACTCAAGCACCTCTAAAACAGCCTGATGGAATTCAGGTTGATCAGGGTCTCTTTGTTTCACTTTTTCATAAACATCTTGTAAGTGTTGGTGCATTTTTCTCACCTATGAGGGAGGACAGATGTCACTCTGTTCTTGACCGGCGACCTTAGTACTACTTTTCACTATTACCCACATACTACCCTCCATATATTTACTAATTGGAAAATATTAATATTATCAAATTACCCCTAATACCAAACAATTTTAGTTTTTTAATTCATATTTCATCAAACAGATGTATTCAAATGCAAACCAGTTATCCGAGATATAGTGATAACATGAGTGGCGCACAAGAATACTATGATGGACTGATAGCACAAGGGCACACGCCTGACAGTGCATTACAATACACGCAGCAACATTTCCCAGGATTTGTTCCTGCAGCACCTGCACCGGCTCCTGCACCGGCTCCTGCACCAGCAATGGCACCTGGCGTTGCAACAAATATGGGAGTAACCGGAGCAGCCACCTCCATGTCAAACGCAATGGGAGTTGCCCCCCAAGGAAAGGATTGGATGGTAACTTTACTACTATCTATTTTCGTAGGTAGTTTGGGAGTTGACAGATTTTACCTTGGCCACACTTTACTCGGTATACTCAAGTTAGTTACATTTGGTGGTTGTGGAATTTGGTGGTTAATTGACTTAATTATGATAGTAACCGGTAGCATGACTGATTCCAATGGAATGCCTCTAGTAAAGTAATCAAAACAAATTACTTAACCATCGGCTCCAAAAAAGCCAAGCAAATACAGGTATTGTTAGCGCAAGCCACCAATTATACAACCACTTAGGAGTTGATGGAATATCTTTGTATTGACCATTCCTCAAATCCCTAATTGATGCAAATAGCATCCAAACAAATGCCCCATAGATTAACGGGGATCCTAGATTGTAATCCAATGCTTCAGAAAAACGTGCATGAGTGATTGAAACAAAAGAACGAGTCATCCCACAAAAGGGACATTCTACTCCAGTTAGATGAAATATTGGACAGAGACTCAATCCAGTAACCTTGCTAGGATTTAGAATAGCAGAAACTGCCAAGGCCCCACCTGATATTGCGGCCATAATTGCTGCTGGAGAGCGGATAAATGAATTCTCAGATACACCCACATCAGATGCCTCTATCATACAAATCACACGGGACTTAATTATTGAAATATAATGCGCTCTGCTACTTCAGCAACTGCTTCAGTAGAATTTGGCAATGTCATGATGAACATTGCCGCTTGGCTAACTTGACGTCTCCTTAGTGCATCAGCAATAGGAGTATGTTCTTGGAACCAACGAGTCTTACCATCTCGGCCAAGAATTCTGACATCCACTTGAGCCATCCTAGGCTCTGAAAGCAATAATTTGACACTCGGTACATCAATGGCAACAAAACCCTCGGGCACCTTTGCCCTACGGCAAATTTCATCCTCAATTTCTCTTCTCTCATCCCCATTTTCGGCAAGTTCAACCAAACGTTTGATTTGTGAATCACTAAATTCATCAGCTCTTCGAGTGACGCACACCTTCAACAATTGACGATATTTGAGACGCCTTAGCATCTCCTTCGCAATACCTCCAGCATCTCCTAATGCTTGCCAAATTTCAGCATCTACCATCCTTTGCATATCAACAGCATCAGGAAGATTATCGGCACTCCTTTCAACAGCCCGTGAAAGCATCATTTCAGTAACTCTTGTTACCTTATGGAAATATACTGCAGAATACATCAAACCACGGGCCATTAACATGCCTTCAAGTGCTGGCACTCCCCCTTCTTGAACTGCAACATCGCCACTATGCCTTTCCAAACACTCTACTAGGCGGAGATGATCAACTACACCATGAGCTACACCCGTAAAGTGAGCATCTCTTAACAAATAATCAAGTTGGTCACAATCAACAGGTCCATGGATTAAGTGGGCTAAAGTGTGATCTTCTGTCTGAAAACTACTTTCACCATCAGACCAATTAAATAAATTTCTTTCAGTACCAGCTGCATCTGCCCCATGAATTAATCCAGCAACCTGCTCTGGATCGATGTCATATTTCTCCAATATTTCAGGAATTGTCAATCTATTCTCAAATAGTGAATGCTCATCATCTCTCAAAATATCATAATCACCTGTAATGATACCTTCAGTAATGTGCATATGATCAGCACCTCCTCTTTCGTGAAGAATGTGCTCTAGTGTATGCGAATATGGCCCATGACCTACATCGTGTAGCATTCCTGCGACTTGAACAATATCTTTTTCATGCTCATCGAGCCCTACCGAATCTGCCATCAAGCCACCAATGTGGGAAACTCCAAGAGAATGCTCAAACCTAGTGTGATGCGCACCTGGGAACACTAAGTGAGCTAATCCCAGTTGCTTAATGTGGCTCAATTTATTAAATTCAGGAGTCGCAAGAAGTTCCTCTCTCACTCCTTTAATTCGGAACATTCCGTGGATGGTATCATTAATCACTTTGCCAGACATATCATTTCCTCAAAGCGTCGCTGAATGCAACCCCTCTTTCAACTTGAGGGAAAATCAAAAGCAAAGATGCGTGTTCACTGCTGACCATGGCCTTGCTGCTGGTCGTATTGACCAGAGTACCACTGTGCTTGACCCTCGGTAGGATACCAGCCACCATGCTGTTGTTGTTGCTGACCCATCTGAGCCCACCATTCTGCTTGTTGAGAGATTCTTAGCTCCTCCTCGAGTTCTGCTCGCCTCTCGTCAATCTTGTGACGAAGCAGCATGCCTTGAGAGCCTGCAATCGAGCCAGACCTAAGAGATTCATCTAATTCCTCTTCAAGTGTGGCTAGACCTTGGAATCCTTCTGCTGTATCAAGTTCACCCTCCATCCTCTCAAACAATTTGCGAGAACGACTGGAAGAGGTCATAGAAACTCCAATTATGCCTACTGAAAACACAACTAGAAGTAGAACTGCTGCAGTAATCACTTGACCTACACTATCTTGCAATAATGCACTATCACCAAGTTGTTCTGATTCCGCAACATCATCAGCCCTTCCATCGTTATCAGTATCAACGGGTACACTGTTAGGATCGAGAGGATTGGTTACTGGGTCTGAACGTACTTCATCGGTGTTTGAATATCCATCACCATCAATATCCCAATCCCAAGAATCTGGAATGCCATCACCATCAAGGTCTGGACAACCTAGCATGAAAGCAGTAGAATTACCAGATTTACTAGTACAATCATCTGACAAATTAGTACCTGGTTGGTCTGCAAAACCATCACCATCAAGGTCTGACCAAATCAAACCATTTTGTGGGAATGGATCGATGCTATCTGAGTAACCATCTCCATCCCAATCCTCGCAACCAAGTAATCCACCCACTGATGAATTACCCCAACGGTCAGGGCAATCATCAGCGTTTGTCCCATCTGGATTGTCCCCATAACCATCATCATCGGAGTCTTCCCATTGTGAGGAATCCGAAGGGAATGGGTCTCCATCATCAGAATAACCATCACCGTCAGAATCAGGACAACCATACTGGTCCTCAAACGAGGTACCATAATCGTCTGGACAATCATCTACAGGATAATTACTCTCCTCAGCCTCATCCACATAACCATCACCATCTCGGTCTGGGCAGCCGTTTGAAGGCAAACCTGCAACTGTAGGACAATCGTCATTATCGTTGGATAATCCGTCTCCGTCATTGTCTGGACAGCCAAATCGGTCAATCGTACTGTTTCCAGATCTGTTAGGGCAGGCATCTACTTCTGAACCATTGATATTATCCCCATAACCATCACCATCGAAATCACTGTCTTGACTTGGATTATCTGGGACTGCATCCTCAATATCTGCCCAGCCATCCCCATCTAAATCTGGACAACCAATCAGATTACGCCATGAATCCCCTGCTAGATATACACAATCATCCCAAGGCTGGACACTATTATCGGTCCCTTCATCTTCAAAACCATCATTGTCCCAATCCATTGGAGATGGGTCTGGAGAGTAGGCCCCAGGCAACCAAGAACCAGGCCAATGCGCTGCGCGCGTATTGTTCCAAGAGCCATCTGCCCAATTATCACCAAGACCATCACCATCAGCATCACCCCACTGGGTTGGCTGACCTGGGAATCTATCATTCATCACTGATTGACCATCACCATCAAGGTCGAGGCAACCAAATTGGTCCCTCCATGAATTGCCCCACATCATTGGACAACCATCAGGATCAGTTCCATTCGGATTGTTACCAAAACCATCACCATCAGTATCTTCCCACTGTGTTGAGTCGTCTGGTAAATGATCTATGGTATCAGGCCAACCATCACCGTCATTATCAATACAACCATAATATCCAGCACCTGATGAATTACCAAAAATGTCTGGACAATCATCACCTTGGAAACCAGTTAGGTTGTCACCAAAGCCATCACCATCACGGTCAGCCCATTGGCTGCTATCGTTAGGGAATACATCGGTACCATCACCGACCCCATCACCATCAGAATCAGTGCCGTAAACCAGTATGAATCCATCAGCACCACCAATACTACTCAGTGTAATTGAACTAGAGTCATCATAGGCACTACTATGGAAATAACCCCCAAATGCAACAGTCTCATTTCGTACAGCAACAGCCCTACCATAATCTGAACTGCTACCTCCAAAATGATGTATTGTATCCCAAGTCCAAGACCCTTGTTGATTAGCAAGAGTTGCGTAAAACGCATCTTGGCTACCAACACTAGTAATGTATGTATTACCAAACCAAGCGGTGCCGTAATATTCCCCTGCAACCGTAAGGTTACCCGTTGATTCTTCTAAGTCAATAGCCCAGCAATAATCAGTACTACTGCCACCTATATTTTGTGCCCAATTAATAGTCCCCTGGGAACTATACTGGGCTACGAAACAATCCCAATTTGAACTCTGCTGATATGCGTAAATCCATGTGTTATCGAATCTCATACGGTAATTGAATCTACCAGTAAGAGAAACTACACCGCTGTTATCAATCGTTACATCTTCCCCATAGGCATAGTATGAACTTTCATAACCAGCCCATTTTGCCCAAACACAATTCCCATTGGTAGTGTATTTAGCAACGAAAACTCGATAGTAACTAGATGATTGATAACTTGGTGACAACTGACCACAACTGCCCCCTGTCCCCTCGGGAGTCATCCAATAACTGAATTCACCTGTGATTGCTATCTCACCATTATCATTGACATCTATCCCTTTCCCCCTCTGATAATAACTACCATACATTCGATGTGCCCACTGAACCTGTCCTGCAGAATTTATCTTACCAATAAAGCCATCATCATATGAATATTGAGAGATTGTTTGAGAGCCAAAATATACTGTCCCTGAAGAATAGAAATATCCCGTGACGTAAACGTTCCCACTATTGTCAATAGCAACACCTTCGCCCCAATCATTGCTACTTCCCCCACCTTTTATGGCCCACTGCCAAGTGCCGTTGGTATCCAATTTAGCTACGAAAAAATCGTAACTACCTTGGCTTGACAAGTAAGTAGAACCAAAAGTTGCCTGACTATAGAAATGCCCAGTAATTGAAATGTTGCCCCCATCATCAACATCAATGTCTTTACATTGATCTGATGAACTACCGCCCATCGCTTTAGCCCAAAGCCAATTACCTGAAGGGTCAATTTTTGCTACAAAGCCGTCTTGGCTTCCCATGGAATTTAAATTAAGATTACCAAACCTTCCATTATTGTAGAAGTAGCCACAAACGTAAGTATTACCATAAGCATCTAATTCAATTGATTCAATGCTATCAGTACTACTACTTCCAGCGACCATTTCCCCCCACAATAAAGTTTCAAGGCCCGATGAATAGTTTGGAACAAATTCATCATCCAAATCCGCCTGTGGAGCCATAATCGAAAACAATGAAAACATGAACAGAGCGACTAAAATCAAAGATTTCAACACACCTGCTCCCCGATAACCAATACCCAAACTCATACTATCCCTCATACGCAGGCGAGGTTATAGAAATAGAACCTTTCTGCTAAGTAATTAGTTAAACTAAGCAGTTGGGTTGGCTGTCAAATATGATTCCAATCGAACCATTAGCCTCTCATCGCCAAAATTTTCTATCATTGCACGGACTGCCTCTTCAACAAGTGCATGCTCATCTGATTGCATGCCAATTGCCCTCCTGAGACAATCCAACATTGACATCTCATCTTCAGTAATTACTTCATCATCTAAGGCTGCAATTAATGCTGATTGATAGCAGGTAGCATCACCAATATTTCTACATGACCATTCTGCTTCCTGTACAGAATTAATTGGAGACTTCTCTACACCATCATGGATCAAATTTGCAAACTTCTGTGAATCCTTATCCAAACCTAGACAATTGGCAAGAATATTGAGGATTCTCATTTCATCATCTGTAACGATTTCATCATCCATTGCTACACATAGAGTCTTCAAATAAATCATCAAACCACGGCTCGCGCTCTCTGTCATAACCCCCCCCAAACAACCCCTCTATTTGATGCTGACCGCTCGACTCCAACTATATTCGAGAATAGGCCACCTGCCCAATTACCTGAAATCAATATAATAGAAAACCTGTTTGGCTTGTGTGAGGAGGGGGCAGTAACTGAGTAGAAGCATCCCCCCCGAAATCCTATCAGCAGCAGGACAACCCGAAAGTGTAGCTATGGTAGTCGCAACACTATCTGCCAATAGCTCACTAAGCATCAAACAGTTATCACTAGAATCTGGTTTACCAGAAAGTAAGATTGCAAGTGGTTTGAAACAATGCTGTCAACGTGGATGGGTAAATTCAACTCAAGGTGAATCAAAGGGCAAAGGCAGACCAACTAATCTTTGGAATTTAAGTATCTCACCATTAGATCTTGTAAGGGAACTGGAAGATGTTGCCAAAACAAAACAGACAATTCTCTCCAATGCTGTAAAAAGACTACAGAAGGAATTGAAAGACTGAATACTTCAATACACAGTCAAATTGACTTAGGTAAATTCAATATTTTTTGAGTACTACGAAAATAGCATTTTTCGCAATAATTGCCAAAACGCATCAAAGAAACGTTGTACTGCTAAGTATTACAATGCAATCGACACTGTAATACATTGTATTATATCTGTAGGACAGGATAATATACCCCACCCTCAGTGGCTAAGTCGGAGAGAGGCAGATGAGCAACCCAAGTCAGATGGTTTCAGTTCGCTTTACCGAGGAAGAAATCCTCGAAATTGAAAGGCGCGTCGGATTTGATGGTATGCGGAACCGTAGCGATGTAATACGCCGTG
>Ga0208411_1002190_pt1 | contig 12150 bp, 10 predicted proteins | sample ETN01SmetaG_4_FD_185793 | JGI IMG/M metagenome (GOLD analysis project Ga0208411, IMG submission 185793) | Marine microbial and viral communities from oxygen minimum zone, Eastern Pacific Ocean - ETNP2014F12-01SV261 (SPAdes) (version 2) | ecosystem: Environmental > Aquatic > Marine > Oceanic ...
AATTGAGTGAGTTTTGTATGTTTTTTAATGAACGCCTTTATGAAGAGAATAATAGAATCTTTTTGCAATGTGACCTCTCCTAATCTTAGGTCTTAGGCTTGTTAAAAAAACGATACCAAAGAAGATTTACAAAAAACTCCCAAACAGAATTGAGTTTAATAAAAGAAGGGCGATAATCGATCCGGTGAAATACAGTAGCAATTTCCCCAGTTTTTAGATTCATTCTTAGTGCTTGAATCATAATTTCGGCATCTATAAACCAACCATTGGATTTCAGTTCCATGCGGTCGTAAGCCTCACGAGTAATAATTTTTGGTTTTGAGTTAATGTCTCTAAGATTTAACCCGGGAAATAGGATGTTAAAAATTAGATTGTAAACTAAGGAAATAGTTTTTCGATAAAGCCCATCACCGCGCGTGGTTCTAAATGTTTTAGCCAAATGTAGATCTTCGTCTCTGAGTTTTTTATAAACATCAATCACATTCTCAAAGGGCATCTGACCATCCCCATCGATCACTGCGATTGTCCGCCCCGTCGCAACTTCCATGCCACTTTTCATATCCCACCCCATCATACCCTTTTTGATCCGAGTCACCGCACGAATACGAGGGTGGTTTTGTGCAATTTCACTGACTATACCGGGAGTTGGATCACCATCACCTGCAAAGTAATTGCCCACAAGAATAATTTCCCAATCCGGCTCATTTTTTTCCAGAGACTGAACCATCGACTTGATAAAATCACGTATACTTTCACCGCTTCGATAAGCTAGAATTATGACCGATATTCTTGGAGTAACCTCTTTTTCTTTGAGATTTCGACTAAGGAAAAATGAAGCCTCCGTAGAAGGTATTGTTTGGCATTCATAATTTTTTTGCGTGGCCACCATAGTCAATCAGAGTGTGAGGAGAATTGAGACAAAATCGCTTGTTTTTTTTGGGAGTTGATAAAATAGAGGCGCCTCTCCCATAATATATTTTAAGCTCTATTTTCTTATCGAAGATAATCTCGAATCACTTAAGTATTTTCCACCTTTGTTCCCGCACTGAAAAATATCTCACGGCCTCCCTTAAACACTTTATATTTAATTACTTACCTTTTTTTCTGGCAGTTTATTCGACCTCGATGATTTTCCCAAGCCTTGGCAGCAATGCTTTAAAAGTGGATGAAGGCGCGGATACTTTCATTAATACGTTATTAGTCTTATCTCCTTCATTTGAGAAATGATTGGCTACTAAAACCAACTCCCATTCTCGCTCTTCACGATCAAGTAAATAAACTAGAGAATCTACAAATTCACGCAGCATTTCCCCTCTTCGGTAAGCTAGAACAACTATCGATAAATTTGGTGTAGAATAACTCAGTGCCTAACTCCTGCTAATGAGGGATAATTAAATGTTCGATACGGATTTCATACTATGCTAACCGTGACTATTTTGAGCAGTAACGTTAAATATTCAACATAGTTTCAATACGGGAAGAAACTCTAATTACGAAGAACTTACCCGCTATAATACAAAAAATCTTTGAGCGCCCTGATTCAGGTCGCTACATCAATGGTTAAAGTCTGATTGTGTCTATTCTCAAACACCTCATCAAAGCCCATACGGGCCTTGTACTTTTAATACCTTACGCGCTTATCATGGTATTTTGGGGGCTTAGTAACAGCGTGCTTCAAGTTGATGAAGGTGGTGACACCTTCATAACCACCACAATTCTTAAATATGGTGCTCCATACCATCAGGACGAGACAAACTACACCATGGAGACCGCTATCGTACGTGATGACGGACTTTTTGTTTACCGTACTTGGTTACCCTATTATCTTCAGGCGGGTTCTTTATTTATTTTTGGGCAAACAACTTTCGCTGCTCGCCTGCCGTTCGCTCTTTCGGGAGTAATATCGGCTATCGTTTTATATTTTTTCACCCTTAAGTTAACGGGAAAAAGGTCTACTGCTTTTCTAGCAACCTTATTTCTAATTTCCTCAGTGCCTGCACTCATTTACTTTCGAACGGCTCGGTATGTTGGCATACCAATTCTACTTACAATTCTCTTACTTTATAGTTACATAACTATTTTTGAGAATAAGCGTTGGAATCCATGGCCCCTTACTCTAACTTCTATTCTCTATTTTCATACCATGTTTGTTGCCTTCACAGGTGTAATACTCGGAATTCTGATTCATTTTTATATCAACCGAAACTCTACTACAAAAAAAAACTACAAATTGGTTGCTCAAGCTGCAATCGTCACAGCTATATTCACTCTACCTTGGCTATGGTTTAATTTCGCAATCTTTGAAAAAATACCAGAATTCTATCAGTCAAAAAGTGCCCAAATTGATACTACTAGTTGGCGTTACCTTAAAAACCTCTCTGGATTTCTCTTTCAGTTAAACAACTATATTTTTCCATTTATTCTTTTACCTCTGTTATTTATGAGGTCTTTGCGTGTTTATCAAAATCAAATACAGCTTTGCTTATTTTGTATTGCCGGGATTATACTAGTTTCCCTACTACATACCATTCCTTTACAGCAGTACGTTGCCGGGAGCTTTCCTCTTTGGTGTATCTTGCTAGCATTAGTAATTATGGAAGGGTTTCTAAACCCTATAACTCGATATGCCCTTGTTACCACTTTAATACTTACAAATTTAATTCATGTAGGGCCACTCCTATCCGTAAATGAATTTCTAAAGAATAGCCCAGAGTGGTTAAATAAAAATTCTTTTATGATGGATTCTTCAAAAACCTTCGCTAGGGAAATCAAACTTAAGTCTGTTTTCTACAAACATCTATTTGAAATTAGCCATATCTACAAAGGTCCTCTTGATGAAATCGTCACATTCTTCAAAACACATGGCAAACCCGAAGATTCGTGTTATATTGATAATGAGAGGGAATCCTTGGCTTTTTATACCAAAATGAAAGTTGTTCATCGAAATGACTTAAAAGTAGAGGAAGCGCCGGACTGGATTGTTCTTCGTGGAGATTATAGGAATGCTGTAGAAGGAAACGCCCCCTCACCTACAGCAAAGATTCTGCGAGAGATCCTTACCGAACATACCTACTCTAAAGAAGTGCTGGATGTCCCTGCCATACGCATCAACAATTCCTACGACATGCAAATACACCTTTTCCGCTCCCCTTCTTCTGCCGATAAGGTCGTTGTATACAAACGAGCCAACTATTCATAAAAAAGAAAACCGCCTGAGCACCAATTAATGAAACTTATTATTCAAATTCCCTGTTTAAATGAAGAACAGACTCTTCCAGAAACCTTAAAAGATCTTCCAAAATCCCTAAGTGGCATAGATAATATCGAAATATTGGTCATAGATGATGGCAGTACAGATCGGACTGTGGAAGTTGCAAAACAACATGGTGCGCACCACGTTCTAAGTTTGACCAACAACAAGGGTCTAGCAAAAGCATTTATATATGGAATAAACCATGCTCTTCATCTGGGGGCAGATATTATCGTGAATACTGACGCGGATAACCAGTACTTTGGTGAGGATGTTGCCAAACTCATACAACCCATAATAAGGAAGAAAGCTGACATCGTGATCGGGAATCGCCAGGTCGAAACAATCGATCATTTTTCACCAATTAAAATCCTTTTGCAAAAGCTAGGTAGTTGGACCGTGCGACAGCTTTCTGGCACAACTATTCCAGATGCAACTAGCGGGTTTCGTGCTTATAGTAAGGAGGCCGCACTTCAAATGAATGTTATCTCCGACTTTACTTATACCGTTGAAACTATAATCAGCGCAGGAAACAAAAACATAGCTATCGAGCATACTCCCGTTAGAACCAACAAAAAACTGCGAGAATCTCGCTTGTTTCCTAGCATTCATGTTTATTTGCGGCGTAGCTTAGTCACGATGCTAAAAGTTTATTCCATGTACCGCCCCTTGAAAGTTTTCACCATTGCCGGAGGAATTACATTTTTGGTGGGTTTCATGATTGGTTGCAGGTACCTATTTTTCTTTTTCCAAGGGCAGACGGAAGGCCACATTCAGTCGTTAATTCTGTCTGCCATTATGCTCATTGTCGGATTCCAAATTATCATGATGGGAATTGCTGCTGACCTCATAGCCGTAAACCGTCAACTTCTTGAAGACATACAACTCAGAATTAAAAAAAATAAAGTTGAGTCTGAAGATTAATCCCGCAAACCGACAAAGCTCTTAAATTTAAAATGAATAAAGGGAATATTTTTTGGTTTGCGCCAATATCTAAAAACATAGAAGATTTCTCCTAGCAAAAATAACTAATGATTCATGTAATAGTCGGCACCCGTGCCCAAATAATAAAAATGGCCCCAGTGATGAAAGAGCTTGAAAACAGGGGAATTGCTTACAATTTTATTTTTTTAGCCCAACACAAAGAAACCATGTATGAAATCATGGCACAGTTTAAAATTAAAAAACCAGATATCGTTATAGGTGATAGCAATAGAGATATTACTACAGTAAAGGATATGTTTTTTTGGTCTATAAAGGTACTCATATATGGTTTTTGGAAAAGGGCAGAAATTTTCAAAAATAATAAAAAGGGTGTGGTGCTTATCCACGGCGATGCCCCTCCATTATTTTTGGGAAGCCTAATGGCGAAGTTTCAAGGGTTAAAGGTGGCTCAAGTTGAAGCTGGATTACGTTCGTTCAATAATTTAAAACCTTTCCCAGAAGAATTAACACGAAGTCTTTCTGCAAAAACAGGCTTGATTGATATATTTTTTTGTCAGGATAAAAAAGCAGTTAATAACGTCATACAGTACAAAAAAATATCCTATTGTACTCGCTACAATACTATGTTGGATTCATTACGATTCGCTAGTCAGGCAGGAAAAAGCTACCATCATGAAAATTTTGAAAGGTACGCCATTGTAAGTCTCCATCGATTTGAAACTCTTTGTAAAAAAGAAAAATTAGCCCAAGTAACCCACGAAATTCATAAAGTCTCTAAAAAAATAAAACTGTATTTCATACTTCACCCTCCCACACGTGTATCTTTGAAAAATAACGGACTCTATGAATCTCTTGAATCAGAGCCGGGTTGTGTGCTTTTACCGCGACAAAATTTTTTTAAATTTCACAACCTGCTGACTAAAGCTGAATTTATAATTACCGACGGTGGCAGTAACCAGGAAGAGTGCTATTACCTTGGAACTCCCTGCCTTTTGCTCAGAAGCGAAACAGAAAGATTAGAAGGGATAGGAGAAAATGTTGTCATTTCAAACTTCAATCCAACTATCATTGAAGACTTTATGTTAAATTACAATTCTTATAGAAGGCAGCCCATTTCTGATATTTTTTCTCCTAGTCACTTTATTGTTGACCAACTCAAGGAATATATCTAACAGCATACTCACAATTTTTCATGACTATTTCTTTTAAAAAATCAATTAATACCGGATAGTTAAGAGTATCTTTATCACAACGAAATCAATGCCAACCCCCCCCCCTATTCGCCTTATAATCAAAAGTATAGTTACCATTGGAATACTTTCCGGACTTGGCTTTCTACTGTTTAAATACCGTGAGAGTTTTTATGTCCTTCAAGATTTAACCTTCTTGCAGGTCGTTTCATTTTCTACGTTGGTCATGTTTTGTATTATTCTAAGTGGATCCAAACTAAATCAAATCGCAAGTAATTTTAATATCGGTCTAAAAAAGAGTGAATGGTTGGCATTATCATCAATGACAACAATTTTAAACAGTATTCTTTTTAAATCGGGATCTTTAGCTACATCCACATATTTGAAAAAAAAATATGAATTCGCATATGCCTCCTTTGTAGGGTCTTTCATTGGAGACCAATTCATTATTTTATTTATAGCCACGCTTACTGGGAGTTTTGCCTCTATATCTTTGTTATATTCTGGAAATATTCAACTTTTCTTTATATTTGTCACGTTTTCGATTGTTGCTTTTTTTTTACTTATCCTTCTAGGTGGAAAAATAACTTTACCGAAAAAAGATAATGGGGTTTTAGAACAACTAAGGGTAGGAATAGAATCTTTCAACGCGCTATTTCAAAATAAAAACCTCTTATATAACTTATGTGTACATAATATTTTTCTTATCGCCGCCGCGGCATTTCGTTTGTTTACTGCCTGCTCTATTCTTCATCAAGAAATTTCATTAAACCATTGCTTTTTGTTTGTGGCAGTCATGTCAATAATCCGAATTATCCCCATAGCCCATAGCGATATAGGTGTGCGAGAAATCACGGTAGGATTCATTTCCGAAACTATTGGCAGTGGAATGAAGGCGGGAGTTCTTATAACTTCAATAGACCGGATTTTTGAATTACTGTTGACAGGTCTATCTGTGGGTATTTTTCACAAATCCCTGGTTACTCCAAAAAATTAAAACGGGTTTTATCAGTTCGGCAAAAAACAAACCCCGTTTTACCTAGAACTTCCACTTCTGTTTCATTACACAACTGATTGTCTCCAACCCGTTCCGCAGCAATGAGTGGACGAGGCTCTCTTTTTTTAAATTCGTTCCACAAATATGAATCGTTTGCAAAAATAAGTTGCTGCGGAAACAAAGTCTGTGTCATCACCGAGCGAAACGACCCTTCCCTATTCCCAGGCGGCAACAATAAAAACTGTTCGCTTAGAACATGTTTTTTAAGTTGATGAGCCACCCGATATGTTTGTGCAAATTGATTGGGCATGTCCGAAGGTCCAGAGTTTTCTGCCCGCTCCTCATACGACTTACTTAGATTCTCAGCCATATATTTGACTCTAGGTCCGGCAAATACAGATATGATTACAACTAAATTCATTCCTATAATTATGAATAAAAATCGCCTAATCCGACCAGACCTAATTTTATTACGAATATTATTAAAGCAAAAAATAAAAAATACAAAAGCAGGGTAAATAGCTAACGCTCCCCTTGTGTCAGACAAATTTATAGAATTCCCAGGATGAATAAATGTATTTTCAATATAGTGCGAAAGCATAGGCCACTTGAGTCCAGAATAAGAGTACAAATAAAATTGTGCTGATAAAAGCAATAGCAGTAATACCCCGAGAGTTTTTTCTTCTAGAGCTAACTGTTCCAACTTTTCACTAAAAACAAAAAGGACTAAAAGAATAGTCCCTGTGAAAAAGATATGGACAGCAAAAAATCTAAAAACTCTAATCGAGAGTGTACTCCATAGCGAAATATCTGGAGGTAAGGCATAAACCAAACCGATCAAACACAAAGTTGCCGACGCTATAACCAATATTCTTGAAATTTTATAAGGAAACCGAATCACCCTTAACAATATTAGACCAAACCCTACCCACAACCCGATACAGGCCATCACCAGTTCTGTAATACCGCTATACAGGGGACCATCGAAGTTTAAAAGAACGGCAAACCATAATGAAGGTAAGATAAGAGATGCCAAGCCAAATCGTATAATTATAGATTCTCTTTCGCTAGTTGAATTCTCATTTCGATCAAATATACATACCAATAAAAACAAGGGTAACGCTGAGAAAAGCACAAATTCTGGCCGTGTCCAACTGGAGAATCCGAACATGAGTCCACTCAATATAGCGAGTGATTTATTTTGAGGTATGTTAATACCTTCGAGTGATATTAAATTTTTTTTCACCAATGAAAACCAGTACAGTATGCCAGATGTAAAAAAAACTGCTGCAGTCAAATCCAGAAAGGGGAGAAAGCTGTGCCACCACAGATAAGGCGTAGTGCCTAGAACAAGTGTCCCAAAGGCTGCTATTTTTGAATTCTTTAAGTGATCCCATAACCTGTGAAATACCACAATGAGTAAACAAAAATACAGGACTGGGAAAATAATGGGGAGTCGTTCAATGTTTCCCGATATAAGCCATGCATAGAGAAGCCCTATCATCGGTGGATACTGACGAAATTGAGAAGTTATTCGTTCCGAGTCGAACCGTGCTTCATGAAAATAAACCATTCCCTTCACGTGGTACCAAATTCCATCAGCTCCAGTGATCGGGAAATAAAATGCGTAAGTTATCCCTAAAGTAAAAAGGACCCCAACAATTCCAAATGTCTTAGTATGTACAAATCGCTCTTGTTTGAACTTAAAGACAATACTTGAAAAAGATTTTTGTGACCAAAGCCAGAGAATATAAATAAGAAGTGCCCCTGTAGTAAAAATCAACTGCAGGTCAAGAGAAGGCTGAACCCTAAGCATGATAAACAAGAAAATGAATAGTGATTTTAGGCCCAAACCTAGAAGTATCGTCAATGCCACAAGTTCGCTTCTGGTATCAACTATTTGAAGTCGAAACACGAAAACCCCACAGATAACCATTATCATTAGAATGTCTACTAAAAACATTCAGACCTCATTTCCCACAAAAATTTGAGAAAATTCAAACATGGAGTTAAGTTATATTAAAGACACAAGTCGCTGGAAATGGAGTTTTTATGCAAACTAGTAATCTGTCTCCAGCGATTAGCTTAGGGTGCTTACATTATAGCGCAACTAAAGAAATGCACATCCATAGTAATTAAATTGAATACTTGCACGATAACAAACGGGCCTTAGGTAAAATCAATTTCAAAGAGATCAAAAGTCGGCAATTCCAGGTATGTTATTTATGCTTAAGAAAAGTTTTATTGCATTCCTATTAACTACTGTAGTTGTTTATGGAATGTGTGTTCTAATTTATAAAATCCAACCATATAACCTAATCGTTTATTCAAAAAATATTCTAAGGGATATTTTATTCCATGACTTAAAAAATAGCCCCTGGCAAAATGCTAAGAAATATATAAAAAAAGCTCCAACAATAGAAGATCTGCCAAATATCCCTTCACATGAAGAAGGGTATTCTTTTTATATTGCTGGGCATACATATGGAAACCCAGGAGTTAAATCTAACGGTTTATATGAGCCTTTTACTGAGAAGTTTCACATGATTAACAATTATCACTCAATGAAGTTTGGTTTCTTACTTGGCGATGTTGTGAGAAAAGCTTCTAACGACGCATGGCGATTAGTAAAAAAGGACTTGGATTCTCTGGATTCTAGAATAAAACATGTTATTGTGCCAGGAAACCATGATGTCGGAAAAGGAGTAAATAATTTCAAACGTGATATTTTCCTTCAGCAATTCGGCAAGACTTTCTTTTCATTTGAGCACGAAAAAGATCTTTTTATAATACTTGATGCGAATATTGACGAGTGGAACATTTCAGGAGAACAACTACAGTTTTTGAAACAATCTTTATCTAACAAAAAAGATGCCATAAATAATATCTTTATATTTTCTCATCAATTAATATGGCAGGATGCCAGCAAACCAGAGTTTAAAAAAATAAAACCAAATAGCCTCGAAGGTCGTTCTAGCAATTTGAATTTTTGGAATGAGGTATTTCCTCTATTTTCTGATTTCACCAATGATGTTTATTTTTTTGCCGGCGATATAGGAGCTTTCCCAAATGGCAACGAATTATTCTACGCCAAATTTTCAAATGTAAAGTTTCTAGCTACTGGAATGGGTGGAGGAATGAGAGACAATTTTCTAATCGTTTCTGTAATAAAAGGCAAAGTTGAAGTATTTTTCGTCCCCATAAACTAACGTGATTATTTTTTCAAGATCTTAAAATTCACTCAAGTATATATTTAAAATCAGTCGCCGCGTATGCCTCTCATTCCAAAAACATACTTGGAGTTTCTGCTCATACTTACAGGCATGTCTTTAAAGATTTTACAAACTTGTTCTCTCTTCTTCTCACCGAACTTTAACTCTAAAATAACGGAGGAGGGTAGGATGGCTTTGCGTGCAAGGTTGGGAAAGGAACTATAGCGTTGATCAAATATCTTGAGCTCAGTATCTATTGTCATTCGAATAGTATGATCTCGATTAATAAAATAATTTCTCTTGTAACGATTAATTAAAACAGGCGTCGGGTTCTCTTGAAAACGGCAACGAGCTTCATGAGGCAAAGAACCCTTCAACCTCTTGAAAAGAGTCTTCCAATTAGTACTTTTATTCAACAAACCTATTGAAAGTTTATAGCTATCCTTCCATGTGTACTGATTTTTACGGTTTTTAAATTCCAGAGTTCCTTCCTCTGAAAAAAAAGACTCCCCATACCAACGATATCTAACCTTAGTTCTAGAACTAAAGCCGGATAGGGTTTCCCAAAATGAACTGTAATCTTGAGAATCAAAGTAAATATTATTAATTGTTCTATCTGGGTAATGGGCAAAAAAACCGTGAGAATGATGTTGCACCCAGTGCAATAATCGATGGTATTCAAGTTCTGGGGCAGTGTATTTTATTTCCAACCTTGCTCCCGAAGGGATTATATCTTTATTCATTTTAGCCCCGACTTCATCGAATTTTCATAAAGCTCATTGACAGGAAGTTCTGATGGTTCAATCAATACCCCACTCAGCATCAATTCGTTCCCAGTTTGAACTAACGCATTGGGAGTCGATTGTTTAAAGGTTATATCTTTAGCATGTAAAGTTGCAGAAGGATAAACTGATTTTTTTGTATATGCCATTAGTCCTGCTAATTTTGTTCTCATAATTTCCGAACTTTGAATCGTTGCGTGCGAACCATCTTTGCTGACTATACCGACACCCACATTTTGAATGGATAATTTGTCACTGATCAGACGACTTTCTTCACCGACAGATATTGCTTTATCAGCAATATTAAGAAACTGGGTTCCCGTAATAGTGACTCGTGCCCCACTCAAATCTATCCCATCACCTCCTCCAGCATACCCAAGGTTTTTAAATACTCCTCCTGTGACAGCTCCATTTGAAAAATCCGCATCCAATCCGTCAGAGATAGCATCTTTGATATCAACGTCTATTAGGTCAAAAGTTGACCTAATAATGTTTAGTGCGTCTTCGCAGCGATTCCCAGAGAATGTGACATTTTTTAAGTGAACATCCGACTGGTAAAAAGTTACTCCAGCTGTGATCACCCACTCATTATTATTAATCCCTTTAGTATTTTTAATTTGCACATGGGACCAGTGGGAAGGAGCCTCAGATTTCATAACAAAAATCCCTTGCCAGTAATTTTCTTTCGTTGGACTTTTTGTTCCTTGAAGAACTACCGGTCTATCTTTTGTTCCTTTTATGGTCACCGGACCTCTGGCAAGCAATCCAGCTGAAGGCTTAAAGTATAAGGTGGTTCCTTCTGGAAAGATTAATTCAAAATCTTCTGGCACCACCAACCAGGAATCAACCTGCCATTGGCCTGACTTAACGCGTAGGACGTTTCTTTTTCCATCTAGTTCTAAATAGGGATGCTGGGATAATGTTTTAGCCAGGGTTGGCTGGAGAACTATCGGTTTGGTTGTATTTGAAAAATAAAGAACAGATTTTATGGTATGGCTTTCCCTATCGCCTTTAATATTAGCTGTTACCAGAAACTGAGACCCTGCCGCGATATCCTTTCTTTTGAAACGAATTTTTTTTCCAGTGGGCAACCCACCTTTTTCAGAGGGAGCTAGTTGCAAGGGGAATAAAAATTCCTCCGTAAACTTTAAATTTATAGGCTTTTTTGTAGAAGAGTTAGATAATTGAATATCAGAAACGATAACGTCATAAGGCAGTGGATTCTGGAGCTCGAGATAATAATCCGATTCATTTTTAACAAGGTATACCTGTATAATTTTTGGATACAACAAATCTTTTCTTTTTATGCTATCAAGTTTTTGTTCTGCCCATTGAGTAAGCAGACTCAAGTCGACTCCTTCCAACCAAAAATATTCTTTGTGCAAGGCCCTAAGGTTTTTATTCGTTAACTCTTCCACCCAATGGGCAGTTGTTCCATCCCTAGCTTCCTCAACAAGTCTTTCTAGGGTTTTCATATAAATTTTTCTTATAGAATCATCTAATATTTTGGTAACGATAGGTTCGCTGGTAGGGTCGTGGGCTGGCCTTTGGTTGTATGCAATACCCGCATCGAAACCTATTGGCTCAAGATAACCAGTGATTGCGTTATAATAAAAACGTAGATTGTGCCACCTTAGCCCATGCCATGCACCCCAGAAATCTCCAACGGCAATAAATCGACCCATTAAAACTGGGTCGAATACTTGGGAGGGCTCCAATGTTCCATCAATAAATGCTCTTAGCAATCTTGTCGCGCTCTCCAACTCGGTAGTAA
>Ga0208411_1002198_pt1 | contig 12113 bp, 14 predicted proteins | sample ETN01SmetaG_4_FD_185793 | JGI IMG/M metagenome (GOLD analysis project Ga0208411, IMG submission 185793) | Marine microbial and viral communities from oxygen minimum zone, Eastern Pacific Ocean - ETNP2014F12-01SV261 (SPAdes) (version 2) | ecosystem: Environmental > Aquatic > Marine > Oceanic ...
CAGAATCAAGAATTTTTTTTGTTTCTAAATTAACTCCGTCCAATTTAGATTGTGTCTTATCTAAAAGATTTTTAGCTTCGGATCGTAGTTTTTCACTTTCATCAATTTCGTTTTTAATATCAGAAATAAGTTTTCCAAGTAGTTCATTTACTTTCTGAGGAATTTTTAAATAAATAAGAGCACAAAAAAAGATTACAAATGAAACTGCCACCCAAAAAGTTGCATCAAATTTCATGGTTTTTCTCCCTAACTTTTCTAGAAATGTCCTCAACTATTGCAGCAATACTGCTATTATTTACTTCAATCCCAATTAATTGCTTGATTAAATCAGAAGATGTTTCAGCTGCAATTTTGTTAATTTTTTCAGGAGAGTTACTTACGAATTCAGAAATTTCTATTTCCGCTTTATTAATTTCCTCGTTAATTTCACTTTCAAGTATTTCTTTTTTTTTATCAATATCTTTTAAGATTTTTTCTCTAGCTTTATTAAAATAATTTTTTGCTTCAGTTTTGCTATCAAGTATTATTTTCTCATATTCTTTAATCTTATTTTCACTTTCTTCCCTTTCTTTTTCTGCTGCTTCAATATTTTCTGAAATTTGAGATTTTCTTACTTCTAGGGTTTCACTTATTTTGGGTAAAATTAATTTTGAAAGTGTAATAAATAAAATTCCAAATGTAATAATTAACCAAAATATTTGTGAAAACCAAAACTCAGGATTAAGTTGTGGCATTCCGCCGCTTTCAGAGCTTTCTGCAAAATTTATAGATAGAAAGCTTATTAATATTAGATGAGAAAATAATCTTAATAACATCAATTAAAATGCAAATAAAATAATTAATGCAACAACTAATCCAAATAGACCTGTAGCTTCAGCTAGCGCAAAACCTAATAACAAGTTTGGAAATTGTTTTTGTGCTGCTGATGGGTTTCTCATTGCCCCAGATAGGTAATTACCAAAAATTATTCCAATTCCTACACCGGCACCGGCTAATGCAATCGCTGCTAGCCCCGCTCCAATCATCTTTGCTGCTTCTAGTTCCATTATATCCTCCTTATATTGTTAATGGTGTAAATTTAATGCATCATTTAAATAGATGCAGGTTAATATTGCAAAAACGTATGCCTGAAGAAAAGCAACTAGTATCTCCAAACCAGTTAAAGCAACTGAAAAACTTAATGGGAGCCAACCTCCCACTATTCCAAGACTTATAACAAAGCCACCGAATACTTTCATCATAGTATGTCCAGCCATCATATTTGCAAATAATCGAACTGATAAACTTACAGGTCTGCTTAAATATGAAATTACTTCAATTACAACTATCAAAGGTAATAAAATTATAGGAACTCCACTAGGAACAAATAGTTTTAAATAACCAAAACCATGCTTCACAAAACCAATTACGGTTACTCCTATAAAAATAAATGTTGCCAAAACAAAAGTAACTATTATATGGCTAGTTACAGTAAATGAATAAGGTATCATTCCAAACATATTACAAAATAATACAAACATAAACAGTGAGAATATAAATGAAAAATATGGTTTGGCTTTTGAACCAGCGGTATCATTAATCATTTTAGAGATAAACGAATAGCTAAGCTCAGCTATTAACTGCATTTTATTTGGAATTAAGGAATTTTTTTTTGTCCCTAGATTAAAAATTAACAGTATTGTAAGAGAGCATATTACCATAAACAAACTTGCATTAGTGAAAGATATATCAATTTCTCCTAATTTAATTTCGGGACCAATTCTATAAACATTGAATTGGTGCATTGGGTTTGTTGCCATAATATTTAATTATTAAGTTTACTTTTGCATATTTTTTGCAGATTTAACTACATTCATTATTCCAGCTATTACACCTACGAAAAAAAATATTAAAATTAACCAAGGCTTAGTACCAAACCATCCGTCTAAAATAAACCCAATAATTGTCCCTACAACTACCGCGGCAACAAGTTCAGTGCTCATTTTAAAAGCAATACCCAAACTAGAACTTGGATTATTATTTTGTGTGTTTTTTCTTCTAAATACCTTATTTTTTGCAATCTCTAGGCGAGTTTTAAACGAATCTTTTGGCATTTTTAAGCAACCATGGTTTCAGCTTTTTGTAAGTCAACAGCGACTAGCTGACTTATTCCTTTTTCAGGCATAGTTACTCCGTACAGTCTGTCCATTTTTGACATGGTTAGGGCATGGTGTGTAACAATAATAAACTGTGTGCTTGTAATTTTTGTTAATTCTTCTAACAAATTACAAAATCTTGTAACATTTGCATCATCTAAAGGTGCATCCACTTCATCAAGCACGCATATAGGAGATGGATTAGTAAGAAATACTGCAAAAATTAAAGATAATGCAGTCAAAGCTTGTTCTCCCCCTGATAATAAAGTAATGGATTGCAACCTTTTTCCTGGTGGGCTTACAAGCATTTCAAGTCCAGCATCTAAAGGATCATCAGAGTCAACCAATTCTAGCTTTGCATTCCCACCATTAAATAGTTTTGTGTATACCTCATTAAACTTTCTATTAATTTTTTCAAAAGCTTCTAGAAGTCTTTTTCTACCTTTATAATTAAGTTCGTTAATACTTTCTTTCAATTTTAAAATAGCTGTAACTAAATCTTGTCTATCTTGTTCTTTTTTTTTGATTTCTGTTTCATATTTATTAGTTTCCTCATCAGCTCTTAAGTTTACTGACCCAAGTTTCTCTCTTTCTCTTTTCCTAGAGTCTAATAGTTCTTCTTGCGTGACAGCATCAGGAAATTCTTTATTTATCTCAAGATTAGAAAATTCTAAAATATTATTTTCACTCAAATTAAGTTCAGTCTTAACTCTTTCAAGTAAATCGTCTTTTCTTTTTTTTAATCCATCTATAGTGGCACCAGAGCTAGCTTTTCTTTCTCTAATTTGAATAGTATTTTCTTTTGTATGATTTAATTCAACTCTCAAGCTGTCAATTTTATTACCTGTTTCCTCAATTACTATTTCATTTTCTTGTTTTTCTTTTTCAGCAATTCTTAAACTTTCGGAAATTTGCCCTTTTTTTTCTGCTTGTGACTGAGGTTGTTTTTCTAATTCTGAGAGTTTATTTAAAAGTTTATTTTTTCTATCATTTAATTGATTAACCATTCTTTCAGAGTTCGATAATAAATTTTTCCAGCTTTCGATTTCAGTTTCTATTGTTTTTATTCTTTCATTTCTTTTTATAGACTCTTTTTTAATTCCCTGGTTTTTACTATAGTTATCAGCATAATTTTCTTGGAGTTTTTTGATATCTTCATTTTTAGAACCTATTTTAGAAATTTTAATTTCATCATCTTCATCGTTAATTTTTTGAATTAAAAATGATAAGTTGATTTGGCATTCTTCCAATAAAGATTGTGCGTCTGATATTTTTTGTTCATCAATTAAATTTTTTATTTTAATAATATCTTCTTTTACTTTGTTAATTACATTGATATTTTTCTTTAAATTATCTAAATTAAAAGTACTAAGAATTTGATCAACTTTATCTTGTTCATCTTTTAATTTATTTTTTGCAATTTCTAAATCTTCGTTAGATTTTTTTTCTGTTTCATAATATTTTGAGTCAACTTCTATTAATTCATTTTTTTCTTCTTTTAGTCTTTTTTCATTTGAATTAGCATCAATTACTATACTCTTTTCTCTGTCCTCATCTTCATCAATTATTTTTACTGAGCTTTTTATATTGTTTATTTCTTCTTTAATTCTTTCATTTTCTTCATCTAAGTTTTGTAATTCGAGATTAAGCCTTTGTATTTTTGATAAATTTTCGATATTTTTTTCTCTTATAGGGTTAACCTTGTCAGTTTCAAATTTAATTTGTTTTTCAAGTTCTGCAATCGTTTCATTAAATTTATTAACTTCATTTTCAGCTTCATCATTTATTTCGTTTTCAAGATTTATTTCATGATCGATATCTTTTAATCTTAAATAATACAGTCCTGCTTCAATTTTTTTAATTTCTTCAGATATTAATTTATACTTAGTCGCTTCTTCAGCTTGTTTTTGCAAATTTAATAATTGTTTTTCTTGTTGTTTTCTAAGCTCATCAGCTCTTTTTAAATTGTTTTCTGCTGCATTTAATCTAAGTTCTGCTTCGTGTCTTCTTACATGGAGGCCAGCAATGCCAGCTGCCTCTTCAAGTATTGCTCTTCGATCCACTGGCTTTGCAGTAACAAGTGCCCCGATTCTACCTTGGCTTATTAAAGAAGGTGAATGTGCACCAGTAGACAAATCTGCAAAAAACATTTGAGCATCTTTAGCTCTTACTTCTTTATCGTTAATATAAAATTTTGATCCTTTGTCTTTTTCAATTTTTCTTCTTATTTGAATTTCATCTAAATCTTTATATTGATATGGACCATCCTTATTTTCATTTGATAGAGTGATTGAAACTTCTGCAATATTTTTTGAAGGCTTATTCGAAGTTCCAGAAAATATTACATCTTCCATTCCTGAGCCACGCATACTTTTTGCTGAAGTCTCTCCCATGCACCATCTAAGCGATTCTACTATATTTGATTTTCCACAACCGTTTGGGCCAACGATTCCTGTTAATCCACTTTCAACTAAAAAGTTAGTTTTTTCAGCAAATGATTTAAATCCATTAAGTTGGATTTTTTTAAACTCCATTTGTTAACTTATATCAGTTTTTCTAGTGATTTTTTTAATTTTTTATAATTTTGAGGATTATCAAACTTTTTATCGTTAATTATCAGTGTTGGCGTAGCTTCAATATTATAATTTTTTACAGCGTTGATTCGATCATTTAGAACATAATCTTCTATATTTTTATTGTTTATACATTTATCATAATTAATTCTAAAATTTTGTTCACTTATAAGTTTTTTCAAATTTTTATTAAGATCTTCTATGGTTTCACCTTGCACCCATTCTTTCTGATTCGAATATAAAAAATGTAAAATATTTGATTTACCATCATTTTTACAATGTGCTATTTTAGATGCGTTTAAAGCAGCTAAATCAAGAGGAAAATTTCTAAATTCTATTTTGGCTAAACCTGTATCGATAAAGTCTTTTTTTAATATTGGATAAATATCTTCATGAAAACTAGCACAATGACCACATGTCAAAGATTCATAAATAATCAATGAAATTTTAGCATCTACATTACCTTCATAAATCGCTTTTATTTTTGAGTCAGTATTTGAAACTTCATTTTTAATTAAATTGTCCTTTTTTTCGCTTTGTTCATTTCCCGGTGAATCGCATCCTAACAAAAAAAATAATGACAATATGAATATAAATAATTTTTTTTTCATTTTTTTTTAAACAATTTGCTCAACTCAGTTAGAGAGTTTTTAATTTTTTCATTCTTAATGCCAGAAATTTTTTTAATATATTTGCTTTTTGTCACATTTTTTTGTGTTTTTTCTTTGAACTTTTCTTGTTCTCCCTCGAAAGTAATTAGCTTTATTTTTTCAACCACATTATTTCCAAAAAAAATATTCATTTTATTCATAATTATTTTTTTAGAGTATTCCATATCAACTTCGTGTCCTCTTTTAACCATTATATTTAAGCAACTGACACCTAAACGGTTAGAATTTTTAAATGATTTTGGATAACATACTTTAAATAGTTCGTCCCCAACTATATATCGCCAGTTATCTAGTGTCTCAGAGTATATACGCCCTTTTTTATTGATAATTTTTTTAATTTTTGTGGGCAGAGTATCTTTAAAAGATCTTAAACCTTGAATAGTTTTATATCTCTGCTTAGTATTATATTTAAAATCCATATGAATAAGCAAAACATACCAAAAAAAATTCTTTATTGGTACGATAATAATAAAAGAATATTACCTTGGAGAAAGAATGTTTCTAAAAAACAAAAACAATATTTTACATTAATTAGTGAATTTATGTTGCAGCAAACACAAGTTAAAACTGTAATTCCTTATTTTGAAAATTTTATAAATAAAATTCCCAATCTAAAGAGTCTTGCAAAAATTAATAACAGAAAATTAATTAAGTGTTGGGAAGGACTTGGATATTATTCAAGAGCTAAAAATTTAAAAAAATGTGCAAAAATAATTATAGATAATTATAATGGTAGATTGCCAAATGATTTTGAAGAATTAAAAAAACTTCCAGGAATTGGAGATTACACGGCAAGCGCAATATTAGCTATAGTACATAATAAATCTATTATCCCGTTGGATGGAAATATTGAAAGAGTATTAAAACGCATTTTAAATTTAAAAAAAGAAACTAAAAAAGAAAATTTACATAAGCTAAAAAAAGTTTTTGGAACAGCAAATAGATCTTGTGACTATGTGCAAGCATTAATGGAAATAGGAGCGCTAATATGCAAACCAAAAAACCCTTACTGTGAAAAATGCCCAATTACTAAAAACTGTTTATCTTTTAAAAAGAAAGATTTTGAGATTAAGAAAAAAAGTAAAAAAATTATTGATAAATATTATTTGGCAACGCTCTATAAACATGATGATCAAGTTTTATTGATAAAAAATGATAAATTTAAATTTTTAAAAAATTTACTTATATTTCCAATGAAAGAAATCTCTCAATCAGATTCTTTATCTAAATCAGATAATAAATTAAATTTGAAAATGTCTAATATGAATATGAATATTCTTATCGATTTTTCTAATATCAATAAAAAACCAAAAAATGGTTTATGGGTTGAAAAAACAAAATTAGAAAATTGTATGATCCCAACATTTACAAAAAAAATCTTTGCATCTGTGAAACATAGCCTATAAAGAAAGTGGTAATAATAGGTGCGAGAGTTTCAGGTTTATTTTTTGTAAATTTATTAGCAGTTATGTAGGTAAAATTTATAAAAATTAGTTTTTTGAAATTAATCTTTGTCTTAAGCTGTCTAAGGGTACTATTTTACCATTTACATCGCAATGCCAATATGTCCAGCCATTACAACTCTCAGCTCCAAGAATAGTTGCTGCAACTTTATGAATAGATCCTTCAGCTTGATTATGTTTAATACTTCCATCAGCCATAATCTTAGCTATAATTTTTTTCTTGGGATCAAATATACTTGTGCCTGGCTTGATAATTCCAAGCTCTACTAAAGATCCAAAAGATATTCTTGGTTTAGATCTATTATTTTTTAATGTATCTAAGAAGTTATCTTCAATAGGTTTCGTATTTTTTAGTCTTTGTTGTGCAGCTTTAAAATAGCTTTTTTCTTTTTCAATCCCATAATAATTTCTACCTAATTTTTTTGCAACTGTAGCTGTTGTGCCAGATCCTAAAAATGGATCAAGTATCAAATCACCTTTATTTGAAGATGCTAATAAAACTCTGTGTAGTAAAGACTCTGGTTTTTGAGTGGAGTGAACTTTTTTTCCATTTTTTTTTAATCTTTCAGTTCCATTACAAATTGGCAAATTCCAGTTTGATCTCATTTGAAGATCATCATTTAAACATTTTAATGATTGATAATTAAAAGTGTATTTTGATTTTTCACTTTTAGATGCCCAAATTAATGTTTCGTGAGCATTGGTAAATCTTGTTCCTCTAAAGTTAGGCATTGGATTATTTTTATTCCAGATAACATCGTTTAAAATCCAAAAACCTAAATTTTGTATAGCAGTTCCTAATCTAAAAATATTATGATAACTACCAATTACCCAGATAGCTCCATTTTTTTTTAGAATTCTTTTACATTCATATAGCCATGTAATTGAGAATTCGTCATATTTTTTAAAACTTTTAAATTGATCCCATTTATCATTGACAGCACTAACTTTAGATCTATCCGGTCTAGTTAGTTCATTTTTTAATTGAAGATTGTACGGAGGATCAGCAAAAATAAGATCAAATGTTTCACTTGGAATTTTTTTTAATTCCTCGAGACTATCGCCATTTATAATTTTATTTTTAAAATTGTTGTCCATTTGTAAAAAATAATTAGACTCCAAATGGATTCAACGGTCAACCTCAGATTGAATTATTTGGATTCCGTTTGTGTGGTGATTTTTTAGAACAACTAGATCTTGTGGATAGGTGAAAAGCTTTTCCTATGATGTTTTGTAATGCCAAATTTTTTTAAAGCTATTAAATGTTTTTTTGTTCCATAACCAAAATTTGTCTCCCAGCCATAATTTTTAAATTTTTTAGAAAGTTTAGTTATGAATTTATCCCTTGTGACTTTTGCAATTATTGAAGCTGCTGAAATTGAAGGAATTTTTTGATCGCCTTTTATAATATATTTTAAATTATAGTTTTTAAGATCTGGTAGCTTATTACCATCCACTAAGACAAGACTGGGTTTTTTTTTAAGTTTTTTTATAGCTCTAGTCATGGCCAATAAACTAGCATTTAATATATTAAGATTTTCTATTTCATTTATAGAAGCTTTTCCAATTGCCCAAATTGAATTTCTTTTAATATAAGTATTGAGTAATTCTCTATTTTTTTTAGATATCGATTTAGAGTCTTTTAATAAATTATTATTTATTTTTTTGTTAAGAATTACTGCAGCAGCATAAACGGGACCAATTAAACTTCCTCTACCAACTTCATCTACACCAGCAATCATCTTTTTCATTAAAGTATGAAAAAATGATAAATTAACAAGCCGATTATTAATCCCTTAATAAAAGATATCCATGCTACTCCATAATCAGAAAAACCAGTTTTTTTCTTAAACCAATCTACTCTTCCTTTATGCCATTCAATCATTTCAATAATTTATAATATTATATTTAATTGATCAATTTTTTTTCTTATTTCTTTTAAATCTGTCCATGAATATTTCTTATTTTCAGGTTGTCTTAATAGATAAGCAGGATGAAAAGTAATCATGCAAAGGAAGGTTTTGTTGTTAATGATTACTTCTTTCCATAGCCCTCTTTCTTTTGTAATTTTTATTTTATTTCCAAATAAAGCTTCCATGGCAGTACTACCCATTAAAATTAATATTTTGGGATTAATGATAGATATATGTTCTCTCAAAAATTCTGAGTATCTTGTGATTTCTGCAGGTTCGGGTTTTCTATTATTGGGTGGCCGATAATTAACTACATTTGTAATATAAATATTTTTTCTTTCTATATTTATAGCTTTAAGCATTTTATCTAATAATTTACCAGCATCTCCAACAAAAGGTTTTCCGATCTCATCTTCTTTTTGACCGGGTCCTTCGCCCACTATCATTAAATGACTGTTTTGGTTACCATCACTAAAAACTATTTGTTTTGCACTTTTTTTAAGATTGCAATTGCTAATGTTTTTAATTTTTTTCTTTAAATTTTCAAGAGCAGATTGAATATTTTCTATTGTAGGTTTATTATTAAATCTATTAATTGGCTTGTTGCTAAAAATATAATCAATTTCATATGAGTTTATAAGCTCAGAATTAATAATGTTATTTTGATTTTTGTATTTTATAATCATAGAATAGTTTTATGTTATCAAAAATATTAAAATTAGTTTCAATTATTATATTTTTCTTATATCAAAATTCTCTGTATTCTAAAACAACAGTGGATGTAGATTTCAACCCCAAGTATTTATCAAATTATCTTTCAGCGCTTTTGGCTTATGATAGGCAAAACAATAATGAAGCAATAAAGTATTTTAATTCTTCAAAAAATCTTGTTAAAAAACACGAAAAATTTTTAAAACAGTATGTGTTTTCTTTAGTTTTAAATGGTCAAGTTAAAGATGCAATTAAGCAAATAAAATCAAGCAAAAATAAAAATAGTGCAAATTTTTTTGAGGCATATGTTTTGCTATTAGTGGATAGTTTACAAAAACAAGAATTTGAAAAAAGTGATTTAATTCTAAATGAATTTCAAAAATATCAAAATGATGGAACATACCAATTTGTAATTATTGAAACTTTAAAAAGTTATAAAAATTTATTTGAAACAAAAAAAATTGATAATAATGTTGAACAAAATTTTGGAAAATTAAGTCTTATTAATGAAGCTTTTCAAAATTGTTATTTAGAAAACTCTAGGGCTAAATCTAATTTTTTGAATTTAATTAATTCTGATGATGGTGACTATTCTAGATATTTATTTTTTTATTTGAGCTCTATTATTAAAGATAAGGATCTTGAAACTGCAAAACAAATTGCACAAACTATTGATGAATTGGAAAACAATTTACTGGTTAATCAAAGTAAATCTTGGATTAATAATTCTAAATTAGAATTATTTGAAAAAATTTTTTCATGTCAAAAGGATGAGAATATATTGAGCGAATTTTTTTTTTTAATTTCAAATTTTTTAGCATCAGAAGAAAAATTTGATAAATCTAATTTTTATTTTAATATTTCAAATTATCTAAATCCTAAGTTTTATTTTAACTTAACTCATTTAGTTGAAAACTATTATGAAAATAAAAATTATGATAGCGCCAAAGAGGTGCTCAAAAAATTTAATGATGAAAATGATGTATTTTATTGGTATAAATTAAAAAAACTATCTCAAATTATTGCAAAACAACAAAGTTCAGAGCAAGCTCTTAGTTTTATAGAAGAAAAATTTACAGATATTTTAAATCCTTCTGTCAAAGTTATTTTTGAAATGGGTAACATTTATAAAAATAATGGGAAATTTGAAAAATCAATTGAAATATATTCTATTGTTTTGAATCAACTAGATGAAAAATCGGAATCTTATGCAGAAATTTTGTACAGAAGAGGAGGTAGTTTTGAAAGAATTGGAGAACATTCTAAATCTGATGATGATTTATTAAAATCTTTATCGATCAAACCTAACAGCCCCTATGTAATGAACTACCTTGCGTACAGTTGGCTTGAAAGAAAACATAATATTGATGAAGCGATCAACATGCTAGAAATAGCATATCAGCAAAGGAAAAACGATCCATATATTATCGATTCTGTTGGCTGGGGTTATTATTTGATTGAAGATTTTATAAATGCTGAAAAATTTTTAAAAAGAGCAGTAGAACTAATGCCTTTTGATCCTATAGTAAATGATCATTATGGGGATGTGTTATGGAAGTTAGGTAGAAAGATACAAGCAAGATATTATTGGAATAATACACTTAAATTAGATGATGTAGAAGATGAAATGAAAAAGAATATTTTAAAAAAAATAATTAAAGGTGTGTAAAATATCTAGTTAATGACTTCCTCAGTAATAAAATCTCATGCAAAAATTAATTTATCTTTAGGAGTTATAGAAAAAATTGACTCTGAATATCATAAAATAGAAAGTTTAATTTCTTTTTTAAAATTTTATGATGAAATTAGTATAGAAAAAATAAAAAATAAAAGTCATAAAGTAGAATTTTTTGGAAAATTCTCAAAAGGAATAGGTAAATATAATACTGTAACAAAACTCCTAGGTTTATTAGACAAGAAAAAATGTCTCAATAATCAAAAATATTTAATTAAGATAAAAAAAAATATTCCTCAAAAATCGGGGATGGGAGGTGGCTCAATGAATGCTTCAACAATTATTAGGTATTTTAAAAATAAAAATATTATCAGGTTAACTGATAATGAAATAAATAAGATGGCAAATTTAATTGGATCAGATGTAATTCTGGGTCTAGAAAAAAAAAATTCTATTCTTTTTTCCGATGGTAATGTTTTAAGAGTAAAAAATAAGTTAAATTTATATACTTTAGTGGTAAAACCAAACTTTGGCTGCTCTACCAAAGAAATATATAGTAAAATAAGATCTTTTTCTTCAAAAAGTCTAAAAAGAAAAAAAGCAAATTATTTTAAAATCTCAATTATTTTAAACCTTAAAAATGATTTAGAAAAAATTGCATTGAAAAAATATCCCAAACTTCAAAAATTAAAATCATTTATGGAAAAACTACCTAATGTAAAAATTGTTCGCATGTCAGGTTCGGGATCTACCTTTATTGCATACTTTAAATCAAAAAATGCCTCTATAAATGCGGCCAAACTATTAAAAAGAACGTATAAAAATTATTGGTGTATTTTATCAAAAACTATATAAAGCCATTTTTTTATGTTATACGAAATTAATTTTGGGGTGTAGCCAAGCGGTAAGGCAGCGGTTTTTGGTACCGTCATCCTAGGTTCGAATCCTAGCACCCCAGCCATTTATGATAAG
>Ga0208411_1002201_pt1 | contig 12105 bp, 11 predicted proteins | sample ETN01SmetaG_4_FD_185793 | JGI IMG/M metagenome (GOLD analysis project Ga0208411, IMG submission 185793) | Marine microbial and viral communities from oxygen minimum zone, Eastern Pacific Ocean - ETNP2014F12-01SV261 (SPAdes) (version 2) | ecosystem: Environmental > Aquatic > Marine > Oceanic ...
GGTCAAGAAACTGATGGATGAGAATGGATGGGATAAAATAGTTTTGGTGACCTCAGCTTGGCACATGCCGAGGGCAGAGGCGGTCTTTGTTTCAAGCGGTGTGGATGTGTTTCCGATGGCATGTGATTTTCATAGTGTTCCTGATTCTAGTTGGAAGTTTATTCCATCTGGCGGCCGATTGAGTACGTTAGGAATATATTTATACGAAAGATCAGGCTGGGTATATTACCGGTTAAAAGGTTGGATTCGTATGGAGGCGTTGCCGCAAGGATGAAGAGAATTAATCCAAACGCGGCTTTGAAATGTGCTGAAGCTGTCTCCCGAAAGGTTGGCGTGTTTCTCAAAGGCAAGCTGAGATCGCATAAGCGTATCAATCAACAAACAGCTCATGATATTAAGCTGGAACTGGATGAACGCAGTCAGCGGATGATTGAAAGGCAGTTGCGTAAAGCCTTTCCGGAAGTCGCCATCCTTGGAGAAGAAGGGATCGTGGGGGATCCGGGATCTGAATGGCGTTGGGTGGTTGATCCAATTGATGGCACGGTCAATTTTAGTCGTGGATTGCCTCATGCCTGCGTGTCTATTGCCCTGCAACAGCGATTGCCTGAATCCAAGGGCCATTGGGATGATTACACAACCGAAGTGGGCGTTATTTATGATCCTTTTCTCGATGAAATGTGGACAGCCAAGAGTGGAGGTAAAGCTAAACTGAACGGACGGGTAATCAAGGTAAGCGAAACCGATAATCTGGAGAGTTCGGTGGTCTCAATCGGCTTTGCCAAGAGTAAGGCTACGATGAAAAAGAATTTGCCGCTTTTTACCCGCCTTTATCAACGGGTTCTTAAGGTGCGCCTCATGGGGAGTGCAGCACTGGCAGTTGCCTGGACTGCAGCCGGTCGCCTGGATGCCTACCGCGAAAACGGCATCCACTTGTGGGATATTGCCGCCGGGGGGCTTATTTTGGAATGTGCTGGTGGAGAGTTTTGGCGCAAGCCGCTGCGAGGAAAATATACCTATGAATTAATAGCCAGTAATGGCAGGTTGCGTAAACGGATTGAAAAGATGCTTTAAGGCCGGCAAGCCTTTGCAAATGCCCTGAATGGTTTAAGGAATTCCGGGTATTTTTCCCATAACCGTTCCGGGTGAAATTGCATCCCCAAAAGAAATGGTCCGCTCTTGGCCTCCTCTTCATTTAGTTCGATGGATTCAATGATTCCATCGCGAGTTTTACCGGTCGCACGAAGCATGGGGGCTAATTCTCCAACTGCCTGGTGATGGGCGCTGTTTACCTTGAGGGTGCGTTTCCTGAATATCCGGTGCATGAGACTTCCGGAGGTGATGTCGATATCGTGGACGGGCCGGTGCGCTTGTTTTTTGCGGCTATGATTAAGTGAATTGGGACGTTCCAGAGGGATATCGGTAACCATGCCTCCTCCCAGAGCAACATTGAGCACCTGCGGGCCTCGGCAGATGGCTAATAGAGGTTTATTTTGTTTAAGAGCCTGTTCGATTAGGAGCAACTCGGATAAATCCCGCTGAGGATCAACCCCGCCAGCAGTGGTCCGAATTTTTTTGGGAAGATCTGGATCGTACAGGTCAGGTTGCAGGTCGTCTCCACCAGTCAACATCACTCCATCGGTTCGGCTAACCATATCCCGTATGATTTTTTTGTCCGGTAAATTAGGCATCAAAACTGGCGCGGTCCCAACCTTGACCAGTGTGCGGGTATACCAATGGGAGAGGCTGGTGGACCAATCCTTGAATTCGGCTCCCTTCTGCTCGTTCATGGTTGATAGCAGGATTACGGGAAGTTTACTCATGGACTTGCTTCGGGGTAATGCTCTTTAATCATGCTGATGAGACGGTCCTCCTCAATCTCAGGAATGAGATTGCGCTGAATTCGACGCCGGACTGAATCGAGTAGTTCCATCCAATCTTCCAAATCCGGGTTATTATAATCGGCCCAGTTATCAAATTTTTGAGCCCGGATTCGAAATAGCCACCGGTTGCCTGTCTTGCGCGCGCAAATCTGGATCTTTTCGCCGTCTTCATTACGGCGTTTCCAGCCTATCTCGCCCTTGTTGGCCATGCTATTGGGGGAGCTCAACGCTGGCTACTGCGTGGGCGGCCATGCCTTCGCCTCGTCCGACAAACCCCATAGTTTCGTTGGTGGTAGCCTTGATCCCAATATCCTTGGTGCTCACGCCGAGGGCGCTGGCGATATTATTTTTCATTTTGGGGATATAGGGTGAAATTTTTGGAGCTTCGGCAATGAGCATGGCATCAATATTAATGAGCCGTCCGTTTTGTTTCTTGATTTGTTTGGCGGCTTCCTCGAGGAAGATTTTACTGGAGGCATCTTTCCACTGAGGATCGCTGGGAGGGAAAAAGGATCCGATATCGCCTTCGCCCAGTGCCCCGAGTATTGCGTCACATATGGCATGCATTATTACATCGGCATCGGAATGACCATCAAGACCCTTCTCATGTGGGATTTCGACGCCCCCAAGGATTAATGGCCGATTATCTTTTAATTGATGGACATCATAGCCCAAGCCTACGCGGTTCATTGGGTTAAGTGTAAGGGGCTAAAGCTCATCGCTCAATATTTACCATCACGCACTTCAAAATGGGTTGGTTTACCAAGGCTGCGGCCTTCTGATTTAACCCAGTGCGCGGTCCATTGCAGCATGGTCTCGAGAGAGGTCTCTGGTTGGCCAAAGAGTTCAGACGCGCGGGCTGGGTTATTGAGCCAGGCAGTGGGAGATTCAGTGCCGCTGAATTTCACCTCGCGTCCCAGTAGTTGGCTTAGTTGTTCGGCTATGGCCCGAACCGACTGTGTTCCCGGTGCAGTAAGGTTCAAAATATTGGGAGGAGAAGAACAGTGCCCCAGGCTTCGTATGATGCGTTCATTGGCATCCCCCTGCCAGATACAGTTAAAATGGCCCATGGCCAGATCAACGGGATCCCCCTGCCAGATCTTTTGGGCGATGTCGTGAAGCACGCCATATCTCAGGTCGATGGCGTAATTGAGCCGGATAATAGATGTGTTTATGTCGTGTTTCGCACTTTGATATTCAAAGATGCGTTCACGGGCAAGGCAGGCGCCTGCGTATTCTCCAATGGGTTCAGGGGGTGTTTTTTCGGTGGCTCCTTCGCTTTGGGTTGAGACCAGGGGGTACACGCAACCTGTTGAAAGGGCGACAATACGGGAATGCGTGTAGCGTTTACAGGCGTACGCAGGAACGAGAGTGTTCATTGCCCAGGTGAGGCTGGGGTTGTCGTCTGTCCCAAATTTCTGGCCAACCAAGTATATGATATTTTTACTGTCAGGTAGGTTCAGCCAAGGGTCTGGCTCTGACAAATCAGCTGTGTGGGTTTGGACTCCATTATTTTCAAGCCACTGCCGGGTGGTGTCGTTTGAATAGCGGCTAATGGCGATGACTTCAAGGGGATGGCCGGCTATGTCCGCCGCATGCTTCGCCAACGCCGCGAGAGTGGGCCCCATTTTTCCACCGGCACCCAGAATTACCAGTGGGCTGGAAATTTGCCCAATAAAGCCGCACAAGGCTTCGCTGGGCTGGATCAGCACGGAGTCAAGCTGCGCTTCATCCTTAATGATCTCAGGCTGCGCATTCATGAAAGTGGTCGGGGCGGCAAGATTCGAACTTGCGACATCCTGCTCCCAAAGCAGGCGCGCTACCAGACTGCGCTACGCCCCGAACGCCCGTCTTATACGGTATGATTGTCTGAGGCTCAATGACGAATTGAATTGCGCCTGCCCGTGGGCCCTGTTTTAGTCTGCTTCTTTATGCCATTTAGTAAACTCGGACTCTCCAAGACAACCCTTCAAGGGGTAAAAGCCATGGGCTGGACGGACCCTTCTCCGATCCAGTTGCGGGCTATTCCTTTGCTTCTGGAGGGAAAGGATGTGATTGGAAGTGCGCAAACGGGTACTGGAAAAACAGCGGCCTTTACTCTTCCGATCCTCTCACAGTTACCCAAGCCCGACGGCAAGAGTCGGGTGCTTATTTTGGAGCCCACCCGTGAATTAGCTTCTCAGGTCGAAACGGCCGTTCGGGATTATGCTCGCTTTACCGATCACGAGGTAGCGGTGATTTATGGGGGCGTTGGATACGGGAAACAAGTGGATGCGTTGAAGAATGGAGTGGATATTATTGTGGCAACTCCGGGGCGCCTGCTGGACCACATGCAGCAGGGCGTTGCCAAAATGAAGGACATTACCCACGTGGTTTTGGATGAGGCAGACCGAATGCTCGACATGGGATTTTTGCCAGACGTGAAACGTATTCTGGAAAAATGCCCCAAGGACCGAGTGACGGCTTTATTCAGTGCAACGGTTCCTCCAGAGATTGAAACATTGATCTCGTGGGCAATGAGGAACCCCGAAACCATTGAGATTGGGATGCGCCGTTCGCCGGCTGATACGGTGAAGCATGTGATCTATCCGGTGGCCGAAAAGCAGAAGACCGAACTGCTTTTTGCGGTGCTTAAGAGTGTGGACTTTGATTCAGCCATTATTTTTTGCCGAACCAAGCACGGGGCAGATCGTGTCGGTAATCAGTTGAAACGGGAGAATCACGCGGTGGCGATCCTGCATAGTGACCGGACTCAGCGAGACCGGGAAAAATCACTAAAGGGTTTCCGGGATGGAAAATTTGAGGTGTTGGTCGCCACCGATATTGCCAGTCGGGGTTTGGATATCTCCGGAGTCAGTCATGTGGTGAATTATGATGTACCGCAGCATCCGGAGGATTATGTGCATCGGATTGGGCGCACGGGCCGGGCAGAGGCCACAGGAGATGCCTTTACCTTGATGGTGGCAGAGGATGTGCAGCACGTGGACGCCATTGAGCGCTTTATTGGAACCAAGATCGAACGGGCCAAGTTGGAAGGGTTTGACTATCGCTACACCACCATTCTGGATGAGAAACGCTTCACCGGTGTCAGTGTAAGGGACCGGAAGATGAAGACAGCCCGGATTGGTAAAGGGCAGCACTTTGGGTTTGGAGGCAGGCGCCGTCGGCGTTAACCGCGTTTTCGGGTCAGTTCCCTGCGTAATTTATTCAAAGGGAGGGTGTTAATGACATCATCCTTGGTCAGCCAGCCTTTACGGGCGATATCAGTCCCGATTCTCAGGAAACCGGCATGTTCATTGCGGTGGGCATCACAGTTGATCACGCACTTTACTCCCTTGCTTTTGGCGTACTGCCAGTGGCGCCAGTCCAGATCCAGTCGATAAGGATTGGCGTTGAGTTCAATCCAGGTTCCGGTTTCGGCACAGGCATCAATCACTGCCATTTGGTTAAGTTTTTGTGGGGCGCGCTCCAACAGTAGGCGCCCGGATAGGTGGCCGAGCACATGCACATTCGGGTTATTGGCCGCCTTGATCAGGCGTTTGGTGTTGTCTTTTTCCTCACTGCCGGTCACGTGCATGCTGGCAACCACAACTTCAAGTTGGCTCAAAAGATCATCGTCCAGATCCAGTCCCTTCTTGAGAACGTCCACCTCGATTCCAGAAAGCAGCCGGAAATCATTTCCTTCATCCTCCAGCTTTTTGTTCACCTCATTGATGGCCTTGATTTGTTTTTTGATTCGCCCTGCATTCAGGCCGTTGGCTTGGAAGGAAGCCTTGGAGTGGTCGGTGATGGCCCAGTAAGTCAGGCCCAGCTCACTCATGTGCGTGGCAATTTCCTCCAGAGATTCATGGCCATCACTCCAGTCGCTGTGATTATGCAGTGAACCCTTGAGGTGGGTCCACTCAATGAGCTTGGGAATATTGTTTTCCTCCGCCGCATCAAACTCGCCACGGTCTTCGCGTAACTCAGGGGGTACATAAGCCATACCCAGAGCGGCGAAGATATCCTCCTCGCTCTTGCATTTAAGGCGCAGCTTGGGGGCTCGGGTTTCCTCTTTGGATTTGAAGAGGCCATATTCATTAAGTCGCAAGTCACGGGAAATGGCCCGGCTGCGCATGATGATGTTGTGTTCCTTGCTGCCGGTGAAATAGGCCAGGGCGCTGGCAAACTCTGAATCATCCACTACGCGCAAGTCGGCCTGGATACCGCCTTCCAGCAACACACTCGCCTTGGTATTGCCGGCAGCCAGCACACTCAATATGCCATTGCGGGTGGTGAAGGCATGGATAATGTCTTCACTCTGTTTGGCCGAAACCAGGAAATCAATATCGCCACTGATCTCCTTTCCTCTGCGCAAGCTACCGGCGATATCACAGCGAATAACATCTGGGTGGGAGCGCAGATCATCCAGAATAGGTTCAGCCACCAGTAGCATCTTGTGCCGATGATGATGGCTGGCGTGTTTGCGTTTGAATTCAATCCCTTCAAGAATCTTTTCCTCGCTCTTTTTGCCAAACCCATCCAGTTCAGCTACCTTGCCCTTCTTGCACGCACTCTCCAACTGCTTGATGGTCTTGATGCCGAGCTTCTCGTGCACCGCCTTTACCTTTTTGGGACCCATGCCGGTGATATCCAGCATCTCGATTAGGCCCGGAGGGATGGATTTTTTGAGTTCGTTGTAATATTCGAGCTCACCGGTTTTCATCAGTTCAGTGATCTTATCAACCAGGGCAGCACCGATCCCTTTGATGTCACCGAGCCGTTCTTCCTCTATAAGCGTTTCCAGTGGTTCAGTGAGGCCTTCTACAATTCGTGCGCCATTGACATAAGCACGGGTCTTGAAAGGGTTTTCACCCTTGAGCTCGAGGAATACCCCGATTTCCTTCAGTACCTCAGCGACTGCATCCTTGTCCATGCGCGTCGATTGTAGGGGGAGATCGGGTGCGATGCAACGGAGGGCGGAAATGAATTGGTGTTTGGCGAGTGGTGATTTAGCTTCGGTTTAAATGAAACCCACCTTCATAGCTTTGTTGGCTTTCTGTCTGTGCCTCCCTGCAATTGGGGCAGGCAAGAAGCAGCCCGATATTATTGTGATTATGGCAGATGACGCGGGCTTTTCAGATTTCGGTTGTTATGGTGGGGAGATTGAGACGCCTGCGCTGGATAAGCTCGCTGCCAATGGGTTGCGCTTTTCCCAGTTTTATAATACCGGCCGCTGCTGTCCTTCACGCGCGGCACTGTTAACCGGGGTGTATCAACATCAGGCGGGCATGGGGCACATGACCAAGGATAGGGGAATTCCCAGTTATAGCGGCACCATTCTCCCTCATGTGCCGACTCTGGCCGAGCGCCTCAAGAAGGGTGGGTACCGCACCATGATGACCGGCAAATGGCATCTGGGCACCGAGCCAAAGCAGTCGCCCATCGCCCGTGGGTTTGATCGTTTTTATGGCACACGCAATTTTATCGATTCCTATTTCACAGTGCTCAAGCACTGCCAGGTTTTTCTGGATGACAAGGAAGTGCTGCCGGGCACCGAGACACCCGTAAACCATCTGCATCCGGATCAGCAATGGTACACGACCGATGTCTTTACCGATTACGCCCTGCATTTCATGGATGAATCCTTCAAGCGACACGCGGAGAAGCCGCTCTTTTTGTATCTGGCCTACAATGCACCTCATTTCCCGTTACATGCCAGGGAAGAGGATACAAAGAAATACCGTGGCCGCTTTCGGGATGTGGGCTGGGATAAGCTTCGCCAGGAGCGATATAAACGGATGGTGAAGTTGGGATTGATCAAAAAGGAATGGGCACTTTCGCCCTTGGATGTTTCCAAGTGGGAAACCTATGATGCGAAGCAGCGCGATGAACTGGATTTTAAGATGGCGCTCTACTCAGCCATCATTGACCGGATGGACCAGAATATTGGCCGGATTGTGGAGAAGCTCGAAGAAGCTGGTCGACTCGATAACACGCTCATTATGTTCATGGTCGATAATGGTGTGCCCGGCACAGGCGTACACGATTGGCGTGGGCTCTTTGCCAAGAATGGTCGGCATCCCGAAACGCGGGTAGACAATTACGCCGAGTGGGGGAGGCGCGGTGGTTGGTCCTCCAGTTCCGGCCGCGGTTGGGCCAACCTGAGTAATGCCCCTTTTCGCATGTACAAGCGCTACACCCACGAGGGTGGGGTGGCTACACCCCTGATTGTGCACTGGCCGGCGGGGGTGAAGGGCAAGGGGGCATTAAGGCATGCTCCCAGTCACTTGATCGATATCGCGCCCACTTGCCTCGCTGCAGCGGGCTTGGAAGGCAGGGGGATGGAAGGGGAGAGTTTACTTCCCGTATTTGCTCAAGATCAAAAAAAGGAGCGTACCCTTTTTTGGGAACATGAGGGCAACCGGGCTGTGCGAAAAGGAGATTACAAGCTGGTAGCCATGCACAATACCCCATGGGAATTGTACGACATGAGTAGGGATCGCAGTGAGCTCAAGAATCTTGCAAGCTCCATGCCTAAGAAGGCGGCAGAGTTAAGAAATGATTGGGAGGCGTGGGCCAAGCGCGTAGGGGCTATGCCTTGGGATGAAGTGAACGTGAAAAAGAAAAAGAAGAAATGAAAAATACATTAATCCTTACATTGACGCTGTTGTCTTTAGTTCCCCGTTTTGCAGGTGCAAAAGATTATGCCGTGGTGGTCTCCAAAGCGACGCATGTCAATAAGGACTGGAAACCGGTGGTTAATGCACTGGTGAAAAAGCACAACGCGAAGGTCATCAAATATGAGGGCAACGTCGGCAGTGTGCTGGGCAAACTACGCGAACAATTCCCGCGCTACGCGTGTTTTGTTGCCACGCCCAAGGAGGCGACAGGAGCCTTTGTGGCGCAGGTGCACCAGCTCACGCGCAAGCTGGATGACGACCCCTACACCGACACTTTTTGGGGGGTGCTCACCGGCTTTGATGCGGCCAACGCGCTGGCCATCGCAAAACATGCCAAACCCCTTACGGTGCGTAAGGTGGCCTCAGGCACGGAGATTGCGCTTGAATGCGTTACCGAGGGCTTGTGGTACGATGAATTGGTGAAGAACAAGTTTGTGCGTAAAAAACCCGGTGGCCAGCCTGAGCAACTGCGTGGCCCTGATGACACGACTGAGGCCTTTGCCAAGGTGCTGGCCGATTATCAGCCGGACCTCTTTATCACCTCCGGCCATGCCACTGAAGGCGGTTGGCAGATTGGGTTTCGTTATCGCAATGGTTTCTTGAAATCAAAGGCCGGCCAGATTTTTGGTCAGGATACACAGGCCAAGCATATTGAGATCAACTCGCCCAACCCCAAGGTGTACCTGCCCATTGGCAACTGCCTGATGGGCAATATCAATGGGCCCGACGCAATGGCGCTGGCTTGGATGAATGACATAAGCGTGAAACAGATGATCGGCTACACCAAGCCGACTTGGTTTGGTTATCAGGGCTGGGGTGTGCTGGATTATTACGTGGAACAACCCGGGCGTTATACACTTACAGAGGCCTTTTTTGCCAACAACCATGCGCTCATTCATCGTTTGGGCGATTCAGCTACCCCTTCGCGTGACAGGCAGGGTCTGCAGTTTGACCGTGATGTGGTTGCCTTTTATGGAGATCCTAAGTGGTCGGCCAAGCTTGCGCCGGGTAAACTCGCCTATGGTCAAACGCTGGAATCTAAAGAAGGGGTATTCACCCTAAGAATCCAACCCAACCTTGGCTCAAAGAGTTTTGATACTGTGAACAACAACGGCTCCCAACGTGGCGGTCGCCCAATTGTGGCCTTCCTCAAGCAACGTATCAGCAATGCGGAAATTATTGAGGGGCAGGATTTGAATCCAGTCATCACTGATGACTTCGTGCTCGTGCCGCGCCCTGCCAAGTGCGATCCCAATCGCGTCTACCGCGTAAAATTCCAGGCAAAGGTTCATTAAATGAAATTCATCTTCGCAGGTTTGGTGGCCTTGAGTTTGTGCCTTGTTTCAATGGCACAGGAAAAACCCAGGCCCTTGCCGATTGTGAATGTGCGTGATTTTGGTGCCAAGGCAGACGGGGAATCGGATGATGCGCCGGCGATCCAGCGGGCAATTGAACAGGTGGCAATAACCGGCGGACGGGTTTCTTTGCCGGCCGCAACCAAGCCCTACATCATCCGCACCTCACTGTTTATCTCGGCTGATAACGTCGAGCTGTACGGGCCGGGAGCCACGATCAAGCTTGCTGATGAAGCCAGTGGCGGGAAGATTATCGATTGCATCATCATTGAAGGCACAGAAAAAAAACCCGTGAGCGGAGTGCGCATCACTGGGCTGACCATTGATGCCAATTATTGGAAACAAACCGGCAGCGCGAATCCACGCGGCATCGACAGTGACTGGGCCACGAAACTGGTTATTGAAAAGGTCACTATCAAGCGGCCCTTCGTTGGGTTGACTTTCGGTCTGGGCGTGACTCACAGCGAGGCGCGCGACTGCACCATTAGCCAGTGGCACAATGACGCCTTTGATGTCAGTGGGGATGCCAAGACGGGTAGTACACATCATATCAGGTTTATTCGTTGCCAGGCCAGGAACAGCCTGAATGAAACCGACGGAGGCCTGGCTGGCCGACGCAACAACGCTTGGGAGATCGAAGATGGTTGCAGTGACGTTGAGCTTGTCGATTGCGTGGTTGAGGACGCCGGTGGAACCGGTTTTGGCGTTCGCAATCATGGCTGGCCCCACGCGGTAGCCACCCGGCGCATCTCCTTTACCCGTTGCAAAACCAAAAATGTCCGCTCCGGCTGGGTGGTTCGCGGCACCGATCATCAAGTGACTGTCAGTGGGGTGAAACTCACCCAGTGCCAAACTGATGCCACCAGCTCGACATTTGTGCAGGCAGTGGATGAAGTGGAGATCACCGGGAGCACCTTTTCCGGGCTGCTGCTTTTGGGCATGCGCGGCACGCAGGCTGCTGAATTGGAAATTACCGACCGGCCGGCGCGCGATGTAATTATCAGCAACACCAACATCGGCAGATTCAAGGCCAACCTGAAACCCGGCAACAGCGGAAAAATTGACTACCAGCCGACTGCGCGATTGATCAACGTGAAAGTGGAATCAGCGCAGGTGTTTGGCAGCTTAAAAAGTCTCAAGACAAAAGGCTGCCAGTTTAAGACACCGCTCAAACATGGAGGCCAGCCCTAAATTTAATCGTTCTTGCTGATGATTAATTGAGTCTGAAATTGATTGAAGAGAAATAATGAGATTGATGCCATTAGCTTTGGTGAGCCTGTGTCTCGCTGGCTGTGTCTCGCTTTTCGGTGAGACTCAGGATTCGAATCCTTCCGCACGAACAGAAGTAAGACTGTTGATGTTGGCTTCAGAGGCCAGGCCAGGAAGCACAATAATGGTGGGCGTGCTCTTCACCATGCCAGACCCATGGCACATTTATTGGCGTAATGGAGGTGATGCTGGGCAACCTCCCGAAATCAAGTGGCGATTGTCTGAAGGGATTTCCGCCGGCCCCCTGCAGTGGCCGCCGCCACAAAAATATCCATTTGCTCAACGCAGCGCGGCCTATGTCTATCACCAGCAAGTGGTGCTGATGACTCAGCTTCATTTATCAAAAGGCATTTCTTTGGGTAAAAAACTGATTAGTGCGCAGGTTTCCTGGTTGGAATGCAATGAGGGTTGTCTTTTTGGTGAGAAGAAAGTGGCCCGAGGGTTATTGGTGGCAAATAGAGAGCGGCTTACTCAAGAAGCGAAAAACCTTCAGGATTGGCGTGCCCGGTTACCATCAGCTAAACCGCCGCTGGGGTTGACCGCCCGATTGATGGGGCAGGCAGAGGATGTAGAACGGACTCTAAGAATTGAATTACCAGCAAAGAATGGGGTCGAATTTGATTTTTACCCTTATGAGACTGGCCAATACACCGTTGGAACACAAACCAGAAGGGAAGGGGGACGGGACAAAGTGAAGCTTGGTAAGAAGGTAAAGAAGCTGGCTAGTATTTGGCCCATACAAATAAAAGGGTTATTGGTGGAGTTATCTGCAGGGAAGCCAATTCAGTCTTGGGAAGTGGATTTGAAATTGGGCCACTCAGGTAAGATCAAGTAATGGCGCCAATAAATAATCTTCCGGTGGCCCTAACCATAGCGGGCAGTGATTCCGGGGGGGGTGCTGGGTTGCAGGCTGATCTACGCGTCTTTCAAGCTGCTGGG
>Ga0208411_1002212_pt1 | contig 12059 bp, 10 predicted proteins | sample ETN01SmetaG_4_FD_185793 | JGI IMG/M metagenome (GOLD analysis project Ga0208411, IMG submission 185793) | Marine microbial and viral communities from oxygen minimum zone, Eastern Pacific Ocean - ETNP2014F12-01SV261 (SPAdes) (version 2) | ecosystem: Environmental > Aquatic > Marine > Oceanic ...
CTTAGAACGAAGTTTGAATCAATGGGTAGAAGAAGTCATAGAACATATTACTGGTAAAGATAAAGATTTTGCCAAATATCTACACAGCAAAGGTGTGACATAGCGTTAATTCTAACAAGTGATTATTGGCCTTCCCTGGCTTAAATCCTTCGGGCAGTTTAAAAAAGCAACCAGTCCAATTCGGTTTTCCTTACCGAATTGTGGTTCCGGCCCCTGGCCGGTTTAGGTGGTAATACCCATCCAACGTTTGTATTCTCCTGTCAGGAATAGCTTTTCCCATTGCAAAGTGATATATAACTTCATATCCTTCCCTCAACTGCAGGAACCGATTGACATCATCGTCAAAAAAAGCGCCAATTCCAGTAGAGTTATAGTTTAAAGACTCTGAGCCAAGGTAGAAAGCCTGTCCGATTCTTCCAGCTTCAAAATGTATCGCTCTATATCCTATTTCTCCCAGAAGAGAAAATGCCAATGAAAAGTTAGCTATCATTGCAAAGCATACAGACGAGTCTGATGCAATTTCCTGGGATAGACTGAGACTCCTTGCTGCAGATTCAATATTGCCATTTTGTAGTAAAAAAAGTTGATGTTCTGATTCATCATATAAATAAAGTCCTCTTTCCAAACCTTTGATTCGGTGTACAAAAAAGTATAAGTCTATTAATGAAGATGTGGTTAGATCATAATCCAGGTTTGGTCTTAAAAATGCTTTTTTTAGAATCAAAGATAAAACATTTAATTCCATTTCTGCTTTCTTATCGTAAGCCTGTGCTGATCGGCGACTTCTCACCATAGTAAAAAAGTTCTTTACTTCACTTGATGAATCGCCCTTCAATGTTATTATCTTTAAAGGATTAATTTTTGTTGAAAGAAGACTTTTTGGTGGGTTAATTTGTTTATGAGAATTTAATTCTTCAAAACAAACATCAAGACTTTTTATTTCTTCAATCAGGGGATAAGTGACTTCTGTATCAGAAAGAGTATTTGCTTTTCCCATGTAAACCCTTTCACTTGTATTAAGCTTATGAGGACTTGAAGTATTGCCGAGTCCAATGACAACTAGAGGAAACTCATCGCCATCTTTCAGGGCCAGCAGTTTTTTTAAATTTATACTATCTATTTTTACAAATACTTTGAAATCTAATTTCATCTGTTCAAGAACATATTGGAGAGAGCCAATGGCATGTCCTGCGTCGTGAAAACAGTAGCGCAATGCTCTTCTTTGATATTTCCATGCCTGACGCCAGGCTATAACATTAATAACAAAAAAAGCGCTAAACTTTTCAGCCGTTTTATCAATTCCTACAGAACCCCATTCATTTAGTTCTACTGGTTTCAAGCAACGCATTTCTAACAAGTGCTCAAGGACATTATAATGATAAATGCCAGGTTGTAACCCTTCTACATTGTAGGCAATAAGGTGGATTTCTTCAGGATGCAAATTTCCCGCAGAAGGGTTAACTCGAAGATGCCAGCTCGACTCATCATATTTCTTCCAGGCTGCAATGGAGAGAGAATAGTAAAAAATGAGAGAAAGAACTTTTATTGAGATGAACTGATTTTTTCCTATAGACGGAGGCTGAAAGAAGTTCCCATAGATACTTTTTTCACCATGGTCTAATGGAATTCGCTTTGTTTCCTGGTAGATACGAAAAGGGTTTGGCTGGTTTTCCCAATTAAGGTAGTGGGACTCAGAGAATAAAGTGGCTACGGAATGTTTTGTTAGTTCATGGTATCGGTAAGAATGATAATCTTTTAAATTTTTCACTTGATCTCAATATTTTCCCGTTACTCATGGCCATTATTATTTCTAAATGAATTTAGTTTGTTATAGCCGAACATTTACGGCTATTGTCTATTATTTTCTGAATAGAAATAATGTGCTCTTTTTTGCTATTAATTATTCCCTTAACGATCTTTTTTGATTCATCATGAACCATAGAGTTAAGTGTTTCTCCAAATTTATTAATTGATTTTTCTTCAATCTCTAAAACTTCTTTAAGTAATTCGACTGATTTTGCCATATTATGTCTCCGAAATTAGTGAGCGCAAAAAAAGTTAAAAAATGAATTTGACTCTATTACATTAGATAGAATTATATGAAAAAGATTCATGTTTTTTAATAAAACAACAAAAAGAAGGATTTTAACCTCCTACCCCCTCCTCCCAAGGCAGTTTTTTACGTTTTTTACATTTTTTAGAATCCTAGCTATGCTTTTGAAGTCTAAATATATCATAAATCGTGATTATCCTCAGAGAAGGTTACTCTGGAAAGAACTCAGGGCATTTCAATGAGTAGACGCAGAAAATAACCTAACGGCTCAATCTGCTTAACTCAGCTTTATTATTATAACAATCGTACTATTAAGTAAAAAGGAGGTGTTTAAAACTGTTCAGGTTGTAAAAATCAGAGAAAATTACGATTGCTACTAAGTAAAACAGAACCTGTCTAGGGAATCTGCTAGATTCTTAAAACTCATTATTTATTTATTTGATAGAAAGGAAACTAAAAAATGGCTTCAATTACATTAAAAGGTAACAAAGTAGAAACCTGCGGAGAACTTCCCAATATAGGCTCGGAAGCTCCTAGTTTCAAACTGACCAAAAGCGATCTTTCGGAGATAACTCTCTCTGATTTAACAGGAAAAAAAACGGTACTAAACATTTTTCCGAGCGTTGATACACCGATTTGCGCAACTTCAGTAAAGAAATTTAGTGAAGAGGTGGTAAAGGCTAAAAACACCCAGGTTCTCAATATTTCTGCAGATTTGCCCTTTGCTCAAAAACGTTTCTGCGGTGCAGAAAACATAGAAAATGTTGAAACAGCCTCTACATTTAGAAGTACGTTTCAGAAAGATTACGGCCTTGAGATTAAGGATTCCGTTCTGGCCGGTCTCTGTTCCAGGTCCATTATCGTATTAGATGAAAACAATAAAGTAGTCTATACAGAACAGGTCCCGGAAATTACGACAGAGCCTAATTATGAGAAGGCGCTGTCCGCCCTTAGCAATTAAGGCTCATCATCAAGTAGATTATCTCTTCTTACCGTTATTTAGATTTTTATGTAGATTGGAAAGGAGCTACAGTCACCTGTAGCTCCTCACCTTAAAACCCATCGTACTGAGTATGCGGTCGTTAATTTTATAGCTAAACACGTTAAAACCTACATTCAACGCCCTTTCCTCAACAATCCTGAATATGGTATCATTACGCATTAATCCTCATAGGAGCAGAAACCGTGAAGATCTTCCATTATTCTGGTAACTGTCATAATAGAGTCCTGAAAACTTCTGCACATCCAAATATCTTTTTAATTGTACTTCTACTTGCCACAATATTTATTCTATATTCATCTGCTTCTGCAGAAGTAAAAAAAGAACATTACCGAAGTGGAAAGTTGAGGTCAGAAGCAAATGTTGTAAATGGTAAATTGGAAGGAATTGCTAAGGATTATTACGAAAACGGACAGTTAAAGCTTGAGACAAAATTTGTAAACGGAAAACTGGAAGGACTTGTTAAGAGTTATCATAAAAGTGGAGTGTTAGAGGGAGAGGTAAACTACAAAAACGACATACCAGAAGGAACTGCTAAGTACTACTATGAAAATGGAAACATTAGTCAAAAAAGTAACTTCAAAAACGGTAAACAAGAAGGAATTGCTAAAAACTATTATAAAAATGGAAACATTAGTAAAGAGCTAAACTTCAAAAGCGGCAAGCAGGAAGGACTTCAAAAGTGGTACTCTGAAAGTGGAGTGTTAGAATCAGAAATGAATTTTAAAAATGGAAAAAATGAAGGTATGAATAAATTTTATTATAATAATGGAGAGCTAAAACAAGAGCAAAACTACAAAAATGACAAGCGGGAAGGTATCAGCAAAGGATATTACGAAAGTGGAAAGTTGTGGTCTGAGTGGAACTTCAAAAATGGTAAGTTGGAAGGTATTTCTAAAGGGTATTACGAAAGCGGCGGAATAGCATACATAGATACTTACAAGAATGGAAAAAAAATAAACAGGAAAACATATACCGAACAATGGCAACTCAAACTTGATCAAGAGTATCCACAATAACTTTGCTCAGCAAGTAGAAAATAATATAGTTTTTAGAAATTTGGTTTTGCTGAGGAATAATTAGCGGTTACCACGTCCTCCGCCAGGTCTGTCACGACGGCTCCCGCCAAAATCACCACGTTTCCTGCCGCTGCCAGATCCGCCACCATATCCACCGCCACGTTTCCCGCCGCCAGGACTGCCACCGTAACCCCCGCTTCTTTGTCCACCATATCCACCTGGTCGTTTATGGCCCTTGGTCTTTGAACGCGCTTCATTGACGGCAATGGTTTTTCCACCTAGGTCAGTACCGTTAAGCCCTTCAATGGCTTTCAAAGCCTCTCCTTTTTCAAACATCTCTACAAAACCAAAGCCTTTAGAGCGGCCACTGTCACGATCCACAATAATAGTTGCAGATTCAACTTTCCCATAAACTTCAAAAGCGGCTTTGAGCTCGTCTTCTTTCAAATCGTAGCTAAGAGCACCAATAAATATTTTCACTATTTCTCACCCTTTTTCTTTTGCCATAGTTAAGTATTAAATCGAAAGTCTGTCCATGGCGTCGAAACATATTTCGATGGAATTTTTTTATAGGGGATACCATCCCTTAAGCATTTTCTTATATTATAAAATACGGGGTCTAAAATCAACAAAATTTTAAAAAAAAGGGACGAGTTCATTCTTAACTACATTGTGATCCAGCTATCAGCAGTCAGCTCATCCATTGCCTGAAAGTCTTCCTTACTTCCTTATCTAATATTGAAAAAATGCAATGCGCTTTATCCCTGGAAGTGGAGCGGGTATGTCCTTTTACCTTTATAATCTTAAAACCCAGGTCATCGTAGAATTTATAAAAAGCCTGATAAAGAGAGGCGTTTCTTAAATGGCGCTTTGTTTTACCAGAGATATAAGTTTTCTTCTCCAGCGTCTCCCTTCTTTTCAACAACCCTGCAACGCACTGGGAATCAGTATAAAGATACAGCATAACAGGTCCCGGTACTTTTAATCCTTTCCGGAAATTATCTAGGGCCCATAAAACTGTCTGGACTTCAAGCTTTGTAGACGAACTCTCTTCAAACTTCTTTGACCTAACCAGTCCCGATATTACGGACCTCTTAATAGGACCGGAGAAAGTTTCCTGAATTTCCATCGGAACGACTAGGTAAGCGCCTATACCCAGTTTGCTAACGGGATCCAAGCTTACATCGGTAAACAATGCAAAACTATTCATATAAATTTAACTCGTTTTCTTCAATTGCAATTCTGAGTATCGCCAGGATTTTACATGGATAGAAAGTCATCACTCTACGTGTGGTAGTAAGATTCATGGTAGGTCAAACTGAAACTTCTTTTGTCTCGACTTCAACCTTGAGTTGCTCGGTACCTCCGCCCTTAAAAATGGTTCCACTGACGGGCGTAGCGTCCCGATAGTTTCTTCCGCAAGCCACGCGTACATGATCCTGTGCTACCATACAGCCATTGGTGGGGTCGAACCCGCGCCAGCCTAAAAACGGCAGATACACTTCCACCCAAGCGTGGGAGGCATCGGACTGGAGTTTGTTTTCATAATGGCCACCCGTGTAAATATAGCCCACCCGGTATCTCGCCGGGATGTTTAGCAGACGACATAGACATATGAACAGATTAGCGAAATCCTGGCATACGCCTTTTCGTATGGAGAAAACATCAAACGCCGTGGTCTCAAGAAAGGTGATGCCCTGAACGTAGGTGAAGTCCTCATGGATTTTCTTATTAATATCCATAAGGCTATCGATCAGATCAGAATCGTTTCGCTTCACAAAACTCATGGCGAAATCAGTTAACTGCCGGAGTTGCGTTTCCGGGAGCTCAGGAGGTAGCAGGTATGGAAGCATCATCTGGCGTTGCCAGGGCATCCACACGAGCGGAATCTGTGAACGGCGCATGGCCGCGCTGTGGTCGTCCGGGGAACAGGAGTAGACTTTAACTCGGCTTTTGGCTTTGATCAAAAGCTTTGTGTAGGCACTAGTGATATCGTAATAAATCGAATGATTCGCAAATACATCTTCAAATTGTAACAGTTTACCGTCTACCGAAAGCTCCATTGTGGCCTGCACCACCTCCTGAACCGCGTCTTCCACCGGGTTTAGGCGAAAGGTATGGGTACTGTGTTCGACTGGAACGGAATAGTTGTACTCTGTGAGGTGGACAGTGTCGTAGGAGCGGTATTTCAAAGGAATCCCATCCGGTGCATGGGTAAGAGATTTAATATTGATGATATTCGAAAAGCTTTCCGTTACGGTGTCCTCCGTAGCAGCAATTTGCGCGCTAGTTTGAGATTGCGCCGTTTGCTGAGAAACGAACAGCTCCTTTTCTTTGGCGGCCTCTTCTTTTACCGCCGGGAGGAGTTCAGCAGGGGTCCGCTGAGCCCTGCTTTTCGCTTCACCGGACAAGCTATCCCAGTAAATTGCCCCTCTACGGACGATGATGAGACGCCCGGGATCCATGGGCTGAAAAGATATCCCATCAACCTGAAAGGACGTAACCAGGAAAACAGTGCGTAGCGAATCGCGCGGGTCTTCCAGGTCCAAGGAAACCAGGTCGGACTCGAAAACGGGCGGCTTTTCGGAAGGCAACACTCTGTGAAAGTAAAGGTTGCTGTCCGAATTTTTCCCGTGGTAGATGGCGAGGCTCCTCCCATCGCTCACGAGGAAGTCGGAGGTCCCCAACCCGTCCAGCTCCTCCATGCACTTTAAAAGTTCGCTGCTACTGATGTCGGTCAACCCTTTTGCAGAGCAAGCCATGAGTTTGCCTAGCAAGAAGCAGAACGCCATTTCGGAATCGGTTTTCCCCATTGGTTCTAAAAGACCGAAGGGATCTTTATGAAGTTCATTAAGGGCAGCCCGGTCTAGCTGGCCGTTGTGCAGGAAAAGCCAGTCGTAACCGGCAAAACTGCGACGGAACGGCTGAGTGTCGTGCTGAGTATATAGTTTTCCTGTCCCCTTGACTTTGCACATAAAAGTGGTGGAACGAAAACTGGTCCCATCCTGGAGCGCATTCAACAAAGTCTGGCTGTCATTTGCCATGGACTCTTTTACTATGGAGGCACCGTAGTCATCGTTTGGATACCAGGCAAAGCCCCAACCTGGAGTTTTAAGAACCTTGGAATCTTCGCCGACCTTTAGTTTAATGGAAGGGGAGCCCAAACAATCAAAATTAAGTACAAGGATTTCTCCTAACATTTTTCGTTTTGACATTGTGTTAATAATTGAAAATTTCTACAATTATTATTCTATAGCATATTTAAACTCATTTTATCTTTTTTCTAAGGTCTAAGGTGTGAGGAAATTCCGGGTTAATCTCGGTGGGAGGGACCTTACATTTATTAGGCGAATGTCCCATAGCTTGGAACCGGGAAAGGCATCTTCCTTCGGCCTCTTGTTCGCTTACGGGAAAGGCTTCCTCATTGCGTCCGCCCTGATGTTCGACATGATAGGTACAGCCTCCAATGGAACGGTTATAGCGAATATCGATAACGTCAAAAACAAGCGGCGAATTTACGGGAAGCGTTGGGTGCAGGCCAGACGGTGGAGACCATGCTTTAAATCTGACACCGGCAATAAACGTCCCTTTTTCGGAAGTTGGTTTCAAAGGAAGGCGGCGACCATTGCAGGTAACAACATAACGGGAATCAATAAACCCTTCTGTTTTTACTTGCAGGCGTTCCACCGCCGCATCCACGCCCCGGCTTACAGATCCCTGGTAGAGCTCTTCTCCCATCACATTCCACGCCTCAAGCGCCATTCTTAATTCTAATTTGATAGGACCTATTTGCGTCGATCCATATTTTGGGAATCTGAATTCTAAAAATGGCCGAAACCAGTCCAACTCAAAAGAATATCCATTTGAACTCAACAGTTGGATCACCTCGGATAAATCCTCCCAAAGTCGTTGAGGAAGCATGAACTGGTCGTGCAAACGGGTTCCCCAACGGATTAGTTTTTGACGGTAAGACCTTTTCCAAAAACAGGCTATGCAAGCCCGCACCAAAAGCGTCATGAGAAGACTCATCTGAGGGTGAGGTGCCATTTCAAACCCTCGCATTTCTAATAGACCCAACCGCCCTGCATCACTGTCCGGGCTATAGAGTTTATCTATGCAAAACTCCGCTCGATGGGTATTTCCCGTTAGATCGGTAAGCAGGTTGCGGAACAACCGGTCGACCTGCCAAGGAGGCGCTTTTTCCTTCTCGGAAATTTGGTCAAAGGCGATGTCAAGCTCGTAAAGTGATTCGTGCCGTGCTTCGTCTATACGAGGAGCCTGACTCGTTGGCCCAATGAAGAGTGATGAAAAAAAGTATGACAAAGACGGATGATTTTGCCAAAAGATAATTAAACTTTTAAGCAAATCCGGACGCCGCAAAAAAGGACTGTCTTCCGGAATTGCCGCCCCCATTACAAGGTGATGTCCTCCCCCTGTGCCAACACGGCGCCCATCTGGTTGAAATTTCTCAGAGGTAAGCCGCGCCAAACGGGCCTCTTCGTAAATGGTTTGTACTATAACAACCAATTCGTTCCAACCTCCGGCGGGTTGCACATTGATTTCTAAAACACCAGGATCGGGCGATATCTTAAAATACTGAATCCTGCGATCGGCAGGAGGTCCGTATCCCTCAAGGACAACTGGAGTATCCAGTTGTTTGGCGACATTTTTAATGTGCCTAACCAATTCCATAAAATGTTCGATGCGTGAGACAGGAGGCAAAAACAAATGCAACTTCCCTTCCCGGCTCTCCGTGCATAGAGCATGTCGGATTAAACCAGTTGGGTCATTCTCGAAAGACTTAGAGGTTGTCTTAGAGGCTTTTGCTTCATCCGGCGTTAAATCCACAAAGCGATACTCCATATTTGGAAGCTCGTCAACTTGCTGAAAAGGATTTCTTTTTGCAAAAGTTTCTTCTTCCGTTCCAGGCACAAAGGGTAAACTGTGTAACGGCAGGCGTAATCCTATTGGAGAGTCGCCGATGGCTAAGATGAGATGCCCAGAACGAAATTTCCAAAAGTTGCTGATCCACTGATTTTTTTTCTGGGAATAAGTCAGGGGTAACACATAACCCACTGGATCGGCGAGTTGACTATCCAGTAATTTTTGCAGCCGTTTTCTTTCGGTTTTTTCAAACAAATCTGTTTTATATATATCGCCCTCGATAGGCAGGCGGTTTTCTTTCCAAAGGTAATACGCCGCGTCCTCCCTTGCAGGTAAAATGGCCTGATTGGGAATGCCCAGAGATTGTGCCAAACAAGACATGAAATGTTGCGCGGTTTTAACGTTGTGACCGTAATCCTTGCCGAACTCCGCAAAAAGAGAGTCTTCTTTCCAAATAGGATTGCCATCTTTCCACCAGTAACAATTAAATGACCAGCGGGGCAATATTTCTCCCGGGTACCATTTTCCCTGCCCGTGAAACAGTAATCCGCCTGGCGCAAAGCGTTCTTTTAATCTTAAAAGCATGTCGCTGCCTAGTTCTTTTTTTTCCTTGCCTAAAGCCTCAATCTTCCATTCCGCGCTTTCGCGGTCGTCAACCGAAACAAACGTAGGTTCCCCTCCCATAGTAAGACGCGCGTCATGCACCTCTAAATCCCTATCCACCTTTTGCCCCAACGCATTAATTTCGGCCCACTGCACTTCGGTGTAAGGTTTAGTCACCCGACGGTCTTCTTCGATGCGTACGATGGACATTTCAAAATCCATAATAGACTTGCAAGCTTCCATATTTCCGGTAATAGGCGCCGCACTTGATGGGTTGGGGGTACAACATAAGGGAATATGCCCTTCTGCGGCAAAAAATCCTGAAGTAGGATCGAGTCCAACCCACCCCGCTCCCGGCAAATAGACCTCCGTCCAAGCGTGTAGATCCGTTACGTCTTTCTGCGGTCCCGCCGGTCCTTCAAGAGCCTTGATATCGGGTTTTAGCTGGGTCGAATAGCCAGAGGCAAAACGGGTGGCCAAACCACGGAGGCGGAGTATTTGGCATAAGAGCCAAGCCATATCTCGACACGATCCGGATTTCAGTTGAAGAGTTTCCTCGCAGGTTTGGATTCCCGGTTCCAAACGAATGGTATACTTTAAATATTCGTTCAGCATTCGGTTGACGTTGACCAAAAAATCATTGGTCGTCTTTTCCCTTTCAGGCAAGGTTTTAAGAAACTGGTTGAGTAACGGTCCGCATTCTTTAACCTCCAAATAAGGCTTCAACTCATCTAGCAATCGAGGTTCGTACTTGAAAGGAAACGCCTGCGCATAATCCTCTAAAAAAAAATCAAACGGATCGAAAGTGCGGATATCAGCGACAAGATCCACTTCAATCTGGAACGTCTTTATCTTTTCAGGAAAAATAACACGCGCCAGAAAATTTCCAAAAGGATCCTGTTGCCAATTAAGGAAATGCTTTTTTGGCGAAACTTTTAAAGAATAGGATTGAATTGGAGCCCGCGTATGTGGAGCGGGCCGTAAGCGGATCGTTTGCGGCCCAAGCCGGATGGGTTTATCGTATCGATAACGGGTTAAATGATATAACGCAATCTGAATTGCCATAAGTTTTAAGATAACAAAAGCTGAGAAAGATTTCAATCAAGCAATAACCCCGCCTCGAATGAAAGCCCGTCGCGGACCCTTATTGAATATGATAACCGGAGTGACTTGAGTCTGTCACTTGCTTGATTGCAAAAAAGTTTTTAAAAATAGCGTTATCTATATTGTTTAGGTTGGATTGGATATCATCCAGAAATTCATGTAGCCCGATTGACATGACCTCGCTCACCTTGGCATAGTTGAGCTTGGCGGAAAGTTTTCCAAATTGCCTCTCCAGTTCGTTGTTGAAAGCACCCATTGGCGTGCCCGTGATCCTTAACAAGGACTGTTCTGCATGGTTGACACAGTATATTATCGAACGGGGAAACTCCCGGTCAAAAACCAGGAAGTCGACGATATTTTGCGGACTGATCAAATTGAATCTTTTTCTGTACATTTCGAAGGAGCTTGTAGATTTTAAAAGTGCAGACCATAGCACATTGTCCATCGAAGAACCCACATAATCCAATCTGGGCAAAATAATGAAATATTTAACATCGAGAATCCGCGACGTTTTGTCGGCTCTTTCAAGATACCTGCCTAATTGGGAGAAGTGCCAGGCCTCGCCACGAGACATTGCTGTATAGGCTATTCCCACGATCAGGTCGCTCGCCATTTTGATATCAGAATAAAATTTGTGTGGGTTTTTAAAAGCCTTTAAATTTATTTCCATACCTACAACTTGAAGATAGAGTTTGTTGATCATTTCCCAGATTTCAGAGGGGATCACCTCTCTTACAGACCTTGCGTTTTCCCGGGCAGAAGTCATGCAGGATTTGATGGAATGGGGATAAGCACTGTCAAAGGTGTGAAAGAACATTACATTTTCTCTTGTGGGAGCGCCAACCTTTTCGGAAAAATAATCACCGTCACCCGTGATATCCACCAGCGGTTTCCATGCATTTGGGTCTTCCCTTAAGGAAGGCAGGTCCAAAATCATATGCAACTGAGTTTCAATCAATCGGGCAGCATTCACTGCCCGCTCCAAATAACGGCTCATCCAAAAAATAGAATTTGCAACTCGACTTAACATTGTCCTCTGTTTACCATAATCTAGTTTGAATCGTCTGCCAGGACCCAGGTGTCTTTACTTCCTCCACCCTGGGAGGAATTCACCACAAGAGAGCCCTTTTCCAAGGCAACTCGTGTTAGACCTCCAGGGAGAACATAAATCTCTTTCCCATACAAAACGAAAGGCCGAAGGTCGATATGCCGACCTTCAAAATGATCTTTTACAATTACGGGTACGCGGGAAAGCTGAATGGCCGGTTGACCAACATAATTGCGCGGATCTTTTTTTATGTTTTCGATCATCTGTTGCTGCTGATCTTTGGAAGAAAAGGGGCCGATCAACATCCCGTATCCTCCTGAGCCATGAGTGGTTTTGATAACAAAACTT
>Ga0208411_1002216_pt1 | contig 12049 bp, 10 predicted proteins | sample ETN01SmetaG_4_FD_185793 | JGI IMG/M metagenome (GOLD analysis project Ga0208411, IMG submission 185793) | Marine microbial and viral communities from oxygen minimum zone, Eastern Pacific Ocean - ETNP2014F12-01SV261 (SPAdes) (version 2) | ecosystem: Environmental > Aquatic > Marine > Oceanic ...
TTTCTTTTCACGAATTAATCCCTCCAGATCCGAAAAACGCTCCACCACATTTGAGAGATTTAAAATTCCTAAAGGAGGCAAAGATGCCTCAGGCCACACCAGTAAATCCACATCCTCATCAACCCCGGCCTCGGAGAGATCCATCATATCCTCAAAACGTTTTTCCTGACTCTTTTGGTCTCCCGTATTCCAAAGTACAGTTTGAGGAATAGCAGGTTGGACCAATGCAATTTTCAGGCTGCCACGCTTCTGGGCTAAAGGTTGCGACAAGACCGATCTCCCCAGTCCCAGAGCCACCGCCAGCAAGATCACCGGCCCAACCAATTCCAGTAACAGACACGGTGTGAAACGATCCTTCTCGCGCCAACGCCAAAAAACAAGCAACGCGCCCACTGACCCCCAAGCCACCACCAGCGATACGCCCAATACCCCGGTGAATTGTGCCAACATCGCGAGCTGTGTGTAGTTAATCTGTGATCCCCCCAGATAATTCCACGGAAAACCGGTGATTACCCAACCTCGCAGGCATTCCTGAGCCACCCATCCTATTGCGCAGGCTCCTCCCCAAAGTAGTCGGACTTTAAAGGGCATTTGACTCACCGCCTTACCCACCTCTTTTCTGTCTCCGGGGAAAATTAGCCAACAAAAAGCCACCCAAATTGCCGGGTATATCGCGCAATAGCCACTCAACATCACCCATCCAACAATATTACTCCCAGCAACCGGGATATACAGAACCCAACTGAGAGATGAAAAGAAATGTGCGGCACCAGCAACCCAACCTAAACAAAAAGCCCGTCGAGGTTCAGCGGCAGTCGCCCAAAGCAGCATTGCAGGCGTCAGCCAGGCAGCCAATTCGCACTGCAGCGGAGCAAATGCACAGAACCAAACCAAACCGGCAAACACCGCCTTGAGCCATTCAAGTTTGCCTCCCACGAAAGAACAGTGCGCCCGAAGCCTATTCCAAGGCAAGCGCACCCTGTTCACGCAGGATTTTGTTTTACCCGCCAGCCTAAGCTCCCTTAACTTAGTTCGCGCCCAACGTAATGAAACAAATCCGAATTGGTAAAAGCACAATAAAAGCCTCAGCCTTGGCCTTCGGTTGCTGGCGTATCGCCGGAACCTGGGAGGCCCGTAAAGTCACCGCAAAGGCAAGGGACTCCGGAATTAAAGCGATTTTCGCTGCTCACGAGGCAGGCTATACGCTTTATGATCATGCCGATATTTATTGCGGAGGCGTCTCGGAGGAACTTTTTGGTCTCGCACTCAAGAATTCAAAGGAACTCCGGAAATCATCCATCATCGCGACAAAATGCGGCATCCGGATCCCAGACGGGAACGAAACCTATCGCTATGACCTTTCCAAAGACTACATCATTCAATCCTGCGAAGGTTCCCTTCAGCGCCTCGGGGTGGATTGCTTGGATATATACCAACTCCACCGCCCCGACTGGCTAATGGATCCTACAGAAATCGCCAAAGCTTTCACCGCTTTAAAGAAATCAGGCAAAGTGAAATATTTTGGAGTCAGTAATTTCAAGCCTTCCCAAGTGAACCTTTTGCAAAGCGCACTAAAGGACCCCCTGCTCGTCAACCAAATCGAATTGAGCCTCCTTCAACTCGCTCCGTTCAACGATGGAACTCTGGATCAATGTATGGAGAAAAATATTACCCCCATGGCATGGAGCCCGCTGGGAGGAGGTTTTTTAGGGACAAGCAAGAGTGATGTCCTTCCTTCACAAGAAAAATACAAACCCACGAAAGTGCGGAGACGCCTCGACTTATTGGCCCGTGAATTAGGCTGCTCACGCGCAGCCGTTGCGATAGCATGGCTACTTCGACACCCTTCTGGCATTCTCCCCATTATTGGCAGCACCAAAAATGAGCGCATCAATGAATTAACCAAAGCAACCGAAATTAATCTCTCCAGCGACCAGTGGTACAGTCTACTAAACGCATCACTAAAGGAGGACCTCCCCTGAAGACCCCCACTCAACTCGGCTTCCGTATGCCCGCCGAGTGGGAACCTCATGCTGGCACCTGGCTCACCTGGCCCCGCTCTGAAGGAATCAGCTTCCCGGGCCTTTACGGCCACATCCCTCCGATTTTCGCAACCATTGTACGCACCCTCTCCGCTGGAGAAGGAGTATATATCAATGTTTGGGACTCCGCGATGGAAGAAGAAGTCCGCTCTATCCTGCAAATCCACGATGCATTAAACAGCAATGTGGAATTCTTTCACCACCAGGCCTACGAACCATGGTGTCGCGACCATGGGCCATTATTCATAAAGAATAAAACAACTCGTGCCATTACCAACTGGGGCTATAACGCTTGGGGTGAAAAATACCCGCCCTTTGATCTAGACAACCAAGTTCCAGAAAAAATCGCCCACCAAAGACATCTTGAATGTTTTACCCCTCAAATGATCCTCGAAGGTGGCTCTATTGAGATCAATGGCACCGGCACTCTACTTACCACTGAAAGCTGCCTTTTAAACCCGAACCGAAACCCAGCACTCAGCAAAACTGAGATTGAGAATCGCCTTTGCGACTACCTGGGTGTCACGAATATTATTTGGCTGAAAGAAGGCATCTCAGGAGATGACACCGATGGGCACGTCGATAACCTTACACGTTTCGTCGATCCTCAAACTGTCGTTACCGTAGTGGAAGAAGAGTCAGTTGACGAAAATTATGATCTTCTCCAAGAAAACCTCAGACAACTAAGAGAAGCAAAAACAGAAAAAGGCACGTCGCTGCGAATTATTGAGCTACCCACGCCCGGCCTTGTGGAACACAAAGGTGAGCGACTGCCCGCCAGTTATGCTAATTTTTATATTGGCAATTCATCAATCCTTCTACCCACTTACAGCCATCCCAACGACCTCGCCGCAAAAAACATTTTACAGAACTGCTTCCCTGACCGGGAAATAATTGACATCGATTCCACCCATCTGGCTTGGGGACTTGGGTCCTTTCATTGCCTCACCCAACAGGAACCTGCTTGAACCAATTACAATTCCGTCGGCTTTTTGCAATCGAATTGCCTTGCAGCTAACAGGCTGAGTTCGCTTCAATCATCGCATGAGTTCAGTGGACCAGTTTGCCAGCGTCTTTAACGCCGCTGCCAAAACCATTTTTCAGTACAAACCTCCTGTGCTCAAAAACGCCCTAATCATAACAGATCTTGAGAGCGAGGCGGCAGCCCAATACGTCGAAAGCGCGAAATCTTTTTTCGCGGAAAAAGAAGGACCATGGGATGTTCTGGGAAAAGGAGACTTCACAACGGTCAAAGACCTCCTTGATATTGTGGGAAGTAAAAACCCGGACCTAATCGTCACCTACCGCCATTTACACAGCGAAGCATGGCGGTGGCCCCATAGCCTCGGGGAACATCTGGACGTGTTAATTCAGGTAACCGAACCGCCCGTGGCAATCATGCCTCACCCCGATCGTGAAGGCGTCCCTGAACACGCGATGAAAAACACTGCTAACGTAATGGCGATCAACGATCATCTGACAGGGGAAGATTGCTTGGTCAATCATGCCGCTCAGATGACCCTCTCAGAAGGCACTCTCCACCTTACCCACATTGAGGATGATGTGATTTTTGATCGTTACATGGATGTCATCAGTAAAATTCCAGAAATCGATACAGATGTTGCACGCGAGACCATACGAACACAGCTGTTGAGCGAACCTTCTGCCTATATTGATTCTGTTGGAGAAGTCCTCAGTCATGAGTTGCCAAGCATCAAGGTAATCAAGCACATCTCCCATGGGCTGCAACTGGACGAGTACCGGAAAGCCGTCGACGAACACAAGGCTGATTTGGTTGTCGTCAAAGCTCACGACCCAGACCAACAGGCAATGAACGCCACCGCCTATTCAATAGCCGTGGAATTACGAACCACCCCACTACTGATTGTGTAAGGAATTAACATGAGCGAAGCCACAGAAACTGCGCCCGCGAAAAAATTACACAATCCTTTGCACGTTACGATTGCTGTAATTGCCGTAACTGCTGTTTGCGCCGTGATGCTTCATCACTTCAAAACCGATCCCAAGTATGTATTCGGCCTTCTTCTGGCTGTGACTTTAGGCATGCTGGCATTGGAAAAGGTCAACAAGGCCATTCTGGTGCTGCTGGGCTCAGGCATCGCACTTCTTTTGGGTTTCTCGGATACAAACATTCAAAAGCACCTCACCGATGCAGTCAGCCATGGCGGAGACTCTGCGCACTCAATCCCCTCATATATTGTGATGATCGATTGGGGCACAATTGGCATCATCATCGGCTCAACGATCTTTGTCACACTGATTTCTCGTAGCGGGCTCTTTGCCTGGATCAGTGTAAAAATCCTCAAGGTTTCTAAAGGAGACCCTTTCAAACTGCTGATTTGTTTCTCGGGCCTAACCGTAGTTTTCAGTGCCTTCCTTAATAATGTCACAGCCATGATCATTGTGGGCTCCCTCACCATCGTGGCGTGCAAGAAACTGAAACTTTCGGCCATGCCCTTCCTGCTGGCTGAAGGCATTTACACCAATATTGGTGGCCTACTCACCCTCATTTCCTCTATTCCCAACATTATTGTGGGAACGGCTGCAGGAATTGGATATGCGGAGTTTCTGACGGTCGCCGGCCCCTATTGCCTAGTCGCTTTTGTTGCGACCCTTTATCTGGTACGCGTATTATTTAAAATCAAACCTCTTGGCAGTGAAGATGAGAAATCCAATGCCAAGGCTATGGTTGACGCCTTTGATGAATGGGAAACAGTAAAGGATCGAAAGTTTTTCTACATGTCTGCTTGCGTTCTGGGAGCGATCATTCTTGGTTTCGCTTTAAAGGATTCGATCCCTCTACTCAAGGATCCAAATATTGGGTTAGAAGTGATTGCGCTAATGGGAGCGGCAATCATGTTGGTGATATACCCGACTGATGTGGAAGCGGTGCTCAATGAAGTTGAGTGGACGCTGGTCCTCTTCTTTCTGGGTCTTTTCACTTTACTGGGAGTAATGGAACATGCCGGTGTACTATCGATGATTGGCGAATGGCTAAAAGGGCCTTTAGGGTCAGGAGAAATAAAAGGCCCCATCGTCATGCTGTGGAGCAGTGCATTTTTCAGCGGCCTTACTGACAATATCCCCCTAGCTGCTGTTCTGGCAAAAGTTCTGGGAGGATTTCAAGAAGCATATATTGCAGGGCAAGGATATGAATGGTTTGGCGATGTGGAACAAGGCTACAGCCAACTACTCTGGTGGAGCCTAATTTTCGGGGCAGGCCTCGGCGGCAATTTCACCCCCATCGGCAGTGCCTCCACCGTGGTCGCCATCGGAATCCTCAAAAAGGAAGGCCACACCATAACCTTCCTGCAATACGTCAAGATCGGAGCCATTGTCGTCCTGGTTCAGTTGACCCTCGCCACCGGATACCTATTTGCCGCCTCAAAATACACGGATCTCCTTAAACAAAAAAATCCGACAGGCAAAGAGGCTCAAGCCCTCCTACATGACAATAACAGTTCTGATGGGCATTGACCCAAGGCATTTTTCCTGCTAAGAATACCCTCCAACATGTTGAACCTGCCCGTACAGACTATTAGCTTATCGGTAGTACCTGTCGTACTCACCGAAGCCGCCGGTCACTGTCGAGGCTAGAATGACTTTCGACAAGGACCCGCGGCTGGAAACGGTCGTGGGTCTTTTTATTGCACCCGGATCAGCCGCAAACCCGAAGCAACCATGAGCAGTAAAACCAGTAAAAAGAGAAAGCCCCGCCGCAAGCTTGGAAAGCCAATGAAAGGCTGTGAAATCCTCGTAGCCACCCTGGAACGTGAGGGCGTCGATACCATCTTCGCCTATCCTGGCGGCACCAGTATGGAGCTGCATCAGGCGCTCACCAAATCCAAGCAGATCCGCACCATTCTCCCCCGGCATGAACAAGGCGGAGCGTTTGCTGCAGGGGGCTACGCGCGTGCCACCGGCAGAGCCGGCGTATGCATGGCCACCAGCGGCCCCGGAGCCACTAATCTGGTTACCGGTATTGCTGATGCCTGGATGGATAGCGTGCCCCTAATCTCCCTCACCGGCCAAGTACCACAGGCCATGATCGGCAAGGGCGCATTCCAGGAGACTGATTATTATGGCATGACGCTGGGCGTTGTAAAACACAGCTATCTTATCACTGATATCCGTGAAATTCCGCGGGTAGTTAAGGAGGCTTTTCATATCGCCCAAACCGGACGACCCGGCCCAGTCGTTATTGACTTCCCGAAGAACATCCAGCAACAGACTGCTCAACCCGTTTGGCCAACTAAACTCAGTCTACCGGGTTACCGCCCTTCACCCAGAGCCGATGATCTGGAATTGAACGAAATCATTGGACTGATCGAGAAGGCAGAACGACCAGTGATTTATGCCGGAGGCGGTATTATATCAGGCAATGCTTCCAAAGACCTGCGGGCTTTTGCCGAAGCAACGAAAATCCCCGTAACCACCACCCTTATGGGAGTGGGTGCATTTCCTGAAAGCCACAAACTATCCCTGCGCTGGCTGGGCATGCATGGGGCAGCATACGCCAACTGGGCGGTGAGTGGGGAAATCCGCAAAGACACGAAAGGCAACCCCCGCAAGATCGCCGCTGGGGCCGATCTTCTATTGGCCTTTGGCGTACGCTTTGATGACCGGGTGACCGGCAAAGTGGACAAATTCTGCGAAAGCGGAACCATCGTACACGTCGATCTGGACCGCTCTGAACACAACAAGAACCGGCAGGTGCAATTACCCGTTCACAGTGACGTAAAATATGCGCTGGGCAAACTGCTCAAGATGGTGAAAAGCCGCCCGATCAAGGCTCGCTACAATAAGTGGCACAAGCAGATTGCCGAATGGAAACAACGCGCCCCTTTAGGATATGAGGTAACAGATGAGGTGATGAAATCCATGCACATGAAGGAGCATCTCAAAGGAAAGGAAGATCAGGTTATTCTCCCGCAACATGCCGTTGCCACACTGTATAAGGAAAGCAAGGGTAATGCCATTATCACCACCGGTGTAGGTCAGCACCAAATGTGGGCCGGACAGCACTACCAGTACAAGAATCCCCGCCAACTGATCACCAGTGCAGGACTTGGCGCGATGGGATTTGGCTATCCTGCAGCTTTAGGGGTAAAAGTCGCACACCCGAACAAGGAAGTGATAGACATCGATGGAGATGGATCCTTCCTGATGAATATTCAGGAACTGGCTACAGCAAAAATCGAGAAGATTAACGCCAAAGCAATCATCCTCAATAACCAACACTTGGGGATGGTGATGCAATGGGAAGATCGCTTTTACAAAGGGAACCGCGGCAACACCTATCTTGGAGACCCGGATGACCCCAAAGCCATTTATCCCGACTATCCTGCAATCTGTGAGGGGTACGGCGTTAAATGTGAGCGGGTGATGTACAAGAAAGATCTAAAGGCAGCCATGAGACGCATGCTGAACGCAAAAGAACCTTACATACTGGAAGTCATTACTCCATACACAGAACATGTGCTTCCATTTATCCCCGCTGGCCATACAGTTGCAGATATGATTTATTAGCCCAATGAAGTTAATTTTCTTCACCCTTCTAACCTGCCTTAATATTCAGGCTGCAGATAATCCACTGGCCTTGGATAAACAAAAACTAGGGAAAACTCCAACTGGATTCCAGGTTATTCACGTCGGCCCCGGCAAACCAGGTACTGCAAGGGTCATCAAAGCCGATGTCCCCAATCAATCCACCGGAATACTGGAACCCCAACGGGTCATAGAAGTTACCGGCGGTGATTCCAATACAAAGCACTACACTTTACTTCTGCTCGAAAAACCCAAGCAGAAGGACTTTGTCTACTCAACCCGATTTAAAATAACAGGAGGAACCGGAGTGCGTGCTGCGGGCATCATCTTCCGAATGCAGCCCAACCAGAAAGACTACTACCTTTTGGCCGTCAAACCCTTGTCCAAGGAAGCATTTTGGACCGTTTTTAAAAATAATTTACCCATAAAAGGATTCCGATACGATGATGATCAGTTCACCTCTCCCAAAGATGAATGGCAATCGATTAAACTAAGTTGCGAGAAGAACAAACTCGAGTGGACCCTGAACCACCGTCGCGACTTTATTGAATATGACCCGTCGAAAGTACCTGATTATCGTGAGGGGATCATGGGGTTCTGGGTTAGAAGCGATTCACAAGCCCAATTTGCCTCCTCACAGATACGCACCTTACAAGAAGAAAAAACCCTTCAATTGGTTAATCTGTTACTCAATGTCACTCGCAACAACAATCGGATTCTTTCACTACAGTTAGCTGCACCTCCTAAAGAAGAAACAGCTTCGGTCGTAATAGCCAGTATTGACCCAAAGCAGATCGGCAAACCGGCACATGAAGTCGTCGCCAAGGTCTTCGAGACGAAGGAAAATTTTCATGGAATAAAGAATGAGGTCGCCATAGTTACTGTTCCTGTAAAAGATCGCAATGGAGACATCGTCGGTGTAGCCCGAATGCGATTAAGAAACAAAAAAACATCCACTAAACGTGAGGACTTGGCGTATGCGAACAAAATCGCCAAGCGCCTTCAGGCGGAAATTCCAGAAGACGGATTCCTATTGAAATAATTCATCTTGGAAAAGTCAAACGCTTCGAGGGCAAGGACGCAGGCCTCCTTCTCCCCATCGGAAAATCCCAAGTGGAAACAATCCGCTGACCACCAGATACTTCAATCCTCCCACGGACTGTTTTATACAGTCGTGGGCGGCCCGTTGTATTGTTAACCGCATACATCCTGCGCCCGACAAGTTCACCAGCGGGGTTAACAATGCAATAAAGATAATTGCGCGCATAGCACTGAAAAAACACATGCACCAGGCCCGATGCATCAACTTCAAATCCTAAATCCGGAGTCGGCATCTGTATCATTGTTCCCAGAGCCATAACATTGTAGATCTTAAAATTCGGGCTGTTATTATCAGATACCCTCATATACATGAATAGTTTCCCGTTTACCCTCGCTTTCTGTAACGTGTAACGTCGCACCACCGGGGCTAGCCCGCCTCGTGCCGTTGAAATACCGCGCTCAAGTGTTGCCATATCATGACCGCGAACAATTTGAAAACGCAAAGGCTTCGCTTCAATTTTTTTATTACCCCAGTTTGGAATAGCTGTAACGGCCGAAACAACATATTCACCGGGCTCAGAAAAATCGAAAAAGGAATCTAATCGAACCTCCCGTGCCACCGCCTTCCCTGATTTAAGAACAAAAACATCACCTTCTGGAGGATTCCCATGTTTAGCAACCGGCACCCCCCGGGCTCGACTCACTGTAAATTGTATCCAGTTTTTTTCATTTGCCAAAATAGCCAACTGATCGGAGTTGTTACGCAGGGACACAGATACAACTACCTGTTCATTGAGAACAAAATTATCACGCCCACTCTTTAGGCGTACGTCAAGAAGCTGCGCCCACACGTTAGGAACAAAGCAAACGCATAGAACCCCAATAACCCAATTCCTCCCCACGGATGAAGATTTGCACAATCCTGTGTATTTCGCGAGATGAAAGAAATACAGCCTTAAATGAGTTATTCACACTCAATTACAGCAGCAGCCACTACACTGGGATCAATAGACTTCATACAGTCATGACCTTCTTCACGGTATGAACGGCCATTTATGCATCTATCGCATTGCCCATACTCCTGGTAGACCACTCTGCCTTTAGCCCTGTAGGGGCCCGTCTTCAATGGATCTGTAGGGCCGAATAGTGCCACCACTGGAACACTTAAAGCAGCGGCAATATGCATGGGGCCCGTGTCATTAGTAACCACCGCCGAACACACACGCATCCATTCTATCATTTCAGGCAGAGAAGTTCGACCTGTCAAATCCACCACGTGCTCATCGGTGGCCAATCTTCTCCCCATTGCCATATCATCCTTCCCTCCAAAGACCACGAAACGAACATCCGGATAATCCAATTTTTTTACCAATGCCTCGAACGATTCAACCGGCCACTGCTTGCTCTTCCATCGAGCGCCAGGGCAAAGCCCTATCCAACGAACATTAGATTGATAGCCCAGACCACAAAGTTGATTGGTCATCCAATGACGTTCTGGGAGCCATTCAAACGGCCCATCAGCACTTAATCCAATTCCCGGCAACACCTCCAGACACCAGTCAACCGCATGAGTTCGACTGCTTGGCCTGGGGATTAACATATCATAGAGTAACGATGCTCCCTCTCTCCGTTGATCCAAACCTATTGTGTACCCTCCATGAACAGCCCATCCATGCAATGCACTACGAGCCAACCCTTGCAGATCAATAATTACGTCAAACCGCTCCGCCCGCATACGCCCTATGCACTGCATGCCTCGAACAACACTCTTATATGATCTCAAGGCTTGCCGCTCAAAGTAGTGCAATGCACTAATATCCCGATCCATTTCAAGCAATGGCGCAAAGTTTTTTTCAATCCACCAATGCACCTCCCACCCAGGTCGTTGCTGCTTGATAAGTCGCAGCACAGGCAAGGCATGAATAATATCGCCTAACGAACTGGGCTTAAGAATAAGAACCTTCACAGGAAGGTAAATTATTTACCGTAATCCAAGCGCTCCGCCAAACGCTCAGGGAGGCCAGCCTCACGAATCTTGGCCTTGGTTGTTTCGATGTCATACTCCAAACGAAACAGCTCGACAGTCAAGTCGTCAGAATCATAAATACAGTAGGCTGCACGAGGATCCCCGTCGCGGGGCTGCCCAACACTACCCACATTGATGAAATAACGATTGCCTATCTGAAGCTTCAATGGCTCGATAAAACTTCCGTGATGAATATCCACCCCATCGTCGATAAACATTTGGGGCACATGGGTATGTCCATGAAAACAGAGATTAGTGCTTTGGTAGGTAAAATTAGCTGCAGCATCATTTGCATCCGAAACATAACCCCAGTGCCGAGGGCTATCCATAGTGCTATGCACGATAGAAAAGTGATCCACCAGCCTAACATAACGTAAATCCTGCAGCCACTGACGATCATCTGGGCTAAGTTGTTCACGGCACCAAATAACCGCCTCAGCTGCCACAGGATTAAAAGCCGAAAGATCACACTCCTGTCCGATATACTCATCGTGGTTCCCCATCACACATGGCATATCGAGCTCACGCACAATATCCATACACTCTTTTGGATTAGCGTTATAGCCCACTACATCCCCACCACAAACATACTGTTCCACGCCATTGGATTGGGCATGTTCCATCACGGTATTCAACCCCTCGAGGTTCCCATGTATATCTGATAATATGGCGTATCTCATGCTGAAACCTTAACGAGAAATTTCAAAACCTTTGAATTCACCCGTCCCTTTGCTCCAATTGGAGTGAGTCTCATGGATAAAGCGGCGCAATCCTGCATCGGGAATAGCATTTTGAAAAGTCTCTAATTCGTTCCGATCTCCTTCAATCACCAGCTGCACTCGACCATCAGGCATATTTTTGACCCAACCAGTCACCTCAAACTCCAACGAAAGCTGTCTTACAGCGTACCGAAAACCCACACCCTGAACATGTCCTGAAAAAAAAATTTGAAGGCGATCTGGCATTAAATCCCCCGATCTGGCTTATGCACCTCGTATTCCCCTTTGCTTGATTTCTTTAATACAGTAAACCCATTATTGGTAGCCTCCCTAACATTTACTTTTTTGAGGTGTTTCGGCATATAAACTGATCCAAACAGCTTGTGCACCGGCTTTTTACATACGGGACACTTGGTCAACGGTGGTGTTTTCATGGGTCGGTTTACTTCGAAACGAACCGGACAGATTTTGCTCCCTTCGGTGTGTTCATACTCGTAAATGGGCACACCAGATATATACCAAAAGTCTAAGAAAATGAAAAGCCCTCGACTAGTCTATATCATGAGTGGAAACTACGCCACATGGCCGTAGTGCGGATTTTAGTAGATGGTTACAGCCTCCTTCATGCCTGGCAAGACCTTGCCCCTAAGGAA
>Ga0208411_1002222_pt1 | contig 12019 bp, 11 predicted proteins | sample ETN01SmetaG_4_FD_185793 | JGI IMG/M metagenome (GOLD analysis project Ga0208411, IMG submission 185793) | Marine microbial and viral communities from oxygen minimum zone, Eastern Pacific Ocean - ETNP2014F12-01SV261 (SPAdes) (version 2) | ecosystem: Environmental > Aquatic > Marine > Oceanic ...
TCAGCAGTACAAATGATATTATAGGTATAAGTACTAATGGAGGAGGCGAATCAAATATAACTGAAACTACACTGCCTGGGATTTGGCATTCTATTGCTTTAGCTCCAGATTTATCCAAGTTTGCTGCAACTACTATTGGCGAAGATTCAACCATTTACATTTTTGACCTGGTAAATTTAGGTACCCCCACAGCTGTTCATTTGTATTCCCCCACAACGGTTGAGGGTGTGAACTCAGAGGTGGTGGTCTATGCTGATGCTCTTGACTTTGACCCCAGCAGTACCTACCTCATTTATGATGCATTCAACAGGGTTCCCCAGAACGATGGACCGGACCTGGAGTACTGGGATGTGGCCATATTGGATGTAGTAAATGAGATTATTTTCCCGGTATTTGGTGCACTCCCCTCTGGAATCAGCATGGGGAATCCTTCTTTTGCTCAGACCAACGGTAATTATTTTGTATTGGATTATATTGATCAGAACTCAGGAGATGTATGGATTATGGCTCGTGACCTTTTCGAAGGTGGTTTTGGTTGGATTGAATATAATGGATCCTATTCAAGTTTTCCCCGGTACTCTCCTGATGATTCCCATCTCATATTCCAGAGAATGGATGGAAATGGCAGTACGACACTTCGTACATTGGCATTGTCAGATAAGATTACAGCAGACGGTCAATCATCAGAATTTACAAGTAACAGATTGTTGCCATCATGGTTCGTTATCGAGGGTGCAATACAGTCTGTTGAAGAAAACTCTCTAACTCCTGGAAGGTTTACTTTAGAGCGGAATTATCCCAACCCATTCAATCCTGTTACCCATGTTGAGTTTCAAATCCCTTATGATGTTCAAGTGAAGATTTCTGTTACTGATATTACTGGAAGAGAGATCAGGGTCTTGGAGAATAGCAGGTTCAACTCTGGAGCACACAGGGTTATGTGGGACGGGAGAGACCGATTTGGGAAAAATGTCAGTGCTGGTATCTATCTCTGCCATGTGAAGGCAGGGGACCAAATACATACCGGAAAAATGCTGCTCCTGAAATAGGTCACCCCGGTAATGTTTCCTTGTCTTTCATGAGGACCAGGTATATGGCAGATGATATCCCGGTAGAACCGAAAATCATGCACATGACCATGATCTGATATCTCACCGCTATCATTGGGGAGATCCCGGAAAGGATCATGCCTGTCATGGTTCCCGGAAGAGAGACTAGTCCCACTGCAAACAGGGAATTGGTGATGGGGATGAGAGATGCCCTGAACGATATATTCCTTTTATCCTCATAGGTAAGCCCTTTTCCGATCTCATTCTCAAAACGTTCTGCTGCAAGGCTGATGGAATTCATGCAATTAGCAAAGATCATTCCTCCCAGGGGAATTAAAAAATTTGGATTATACCATGGGCTGATCTTTATTACGTGTTGAGTAACTATATAGAGTGTAACTGATCCTGCAATGAAGATGGAAATGGTTGAAAATAAATAATTGAAAAATTGTTTTTTCTTCAAGGGTCTCGGTGCAATGTATCCGGCAATAAAGATCATGGTAACAAGGATAAGTAAAATAGCAATTGGATGATCATTATCGAAAATATAGTTAAGGCAGTACCCAATAGCGATGAGTTGAATAAACATTCGGGTGTGTGCATAGAGCACAGTAGAAAAATTTAACTTCCATTTGAAAAAGATATAAATGACGATAAGGACAGGTATAATAATATAGATGAGGTCAAAATAGGAAATGGATTGTGCGACTTCAGACATTAGTTAAACTTTATTTTTTTTGACCATTTGACGAAGAAAATACTTCTAAAAGTGTGAAAACTTCTCTTTTATTTATTTTCGATTTTATTATTAAAATTTATAGACTACTTTAGTTTATTCATTACTGATATATCTTTTTTGATTTTATTCTAGATATTTCAATATTCTTAATGATTACTCTACACACAATTAATAGTATATGATACAGTTAAAAATTGGAGATAATTGTCCGATATTAAAGATGAACACGGGTCACTTTCGGCCATCAGATTTATGTGGTATTTTTAAAGTGAGATATTATAAAAGGACCACAAATATAATTTTTTAAGGGATAAAAAATGAATAATGGAATCTTAGGAATAAAAGAAGTCGCTGATTATTTGAACATGAAAGAACAGACAGTTTATCGTTTGGTTCAGCAGAGAAAGATTCCAGCCTTAAAGATAGGTGGTCAATGGAAAGTGAAAGCTGAACATCTTGACAAGATGTTTGATGAAATGCTTCAGGAAAAACTGAGGGAGATTCAGCTCAATTAAACACTAATTTATTTTTGTTTTTTATAGTCCTACAAATCCGCTAAATGATAGACAGATAGCGGATTTTTTTTTATAATAATGGTACTATCACGAATCTCTAATGGATGCATAAATACCTGATTTTACTTTAGATATACATTCAAATATTCGACGAGTTTTGAGACGGCAACTTCACTGCTCTCAGCACAAAAATAAAAGGGCTGCGTTTGGGTGGGATCAAAATCCGTCTTTGCCATCACTTCAGGATCAAATGGTAGATGAGGATGTTCACCGATCGAACCTAACTCACCTATAGAAGACAATAGGCCTGCACCGATGGCTTTGATTTTTTTATTTTCTTTTACCAAACCGAATTCAATTGACCACCAGTATAAGCGAATTAACTTTTCGGTCAATATATCATCTGCTGTAGTGGAGACCTTACCAAAAAGCCGATTGACCATGACAAAATTCGGTTCCACCAACATAGCTCCATGTCCCACTAGTTCGTGAACCACATCAGGCTCGGGTGTGAACGCTGGCTGGGAATTGTGCCGGATAAGGATATTCAGTCCAAGGGCTCTATGGGTATTGTTGAACCTGGAGGTTTTAGTGCCCATGATCATTGGAGAAACAAGCTACACTATTCACCTCTTTGTAAAATAGTGGGGGTGGAGTAAATTGAAATAATGGCAAAATCTGAATTTCAAGAGATATATAATATATTAATTGGGATTAATAATGTCAGCAAGATATTATTGTAGGTGCATTTTTTGTTTTTTTAATTTCAACATGCTTGATTTTCGTAAAATAATCTTATTCTTTATATCTAGTGGAATAATATTTCCACATGGGGTTTCTGAGTCCGATAAAACTCAAATTATTCATGGTACTTTGACAGATTATTTATATTTAGGGGCCAAACATATGATTACAGGGTATGATCATATTTTATTCCTTGTTGGGGTTATTTTCTTTTTAACACGTTTTTCAGACATTGTAAAATTTGTTACAGCATTCACAGTTGGGCACAGTATTACCCTTGTTTTTGCCACTTTGTTTAAAATTACCGCTAACTATTATCTAATTGATGCTGTCATTGCTTTTAGTGTCATTTATAAAGGTTTTGAAAATTTAGGTGGATTTAAAAAATGGTTATTTTTTAATCCGCCTAATTTAGTTTTGATGGTTTTTTTATTTGGATTAATTCATGGTTTTGGGTTATCGACAAGACTCCAACAAATTAATTTGGGAAGCAACAATCTAATCTATTCTATACTGTCATTTAATGTAGGCGTAGAAATTGGTCAGATTGCGGTTCTAGCTATTGTATTTCCCTTGTTACTATTAATAAGGGGCAAATATTTTGAAATAATATCTAAACTTTCTAATTGGGGAGTAATCATGGCAGGTGTTTTCTTATTGATTTACCAGTTAAATGGTTTTTTGGGAATTGATAAACACCAGAAGATTGAAAAAAAGATCGATATAGAAAAACATGATCACAACCATACAGATGAGAAGCACGAACATTCTAATCATATCCATGAGCATAGTAAACCTAATCACAATCATCATGATGACTAACCTATTAGCTCAAACTGTTTTTTGAGTAGGAGAGTTTGTTCAAACCAAGAAGATGGTGCTGTTGAACTAAGTCATTAAGGGTTATAAAATTCCCTAAATCCAATATTTCTAAAAAATGTGTATCTTTTAGAAAAAAGCGAAGCTCCCAAAGGAGTATAATGAAACAGTTCAAGGAGGTAATTGAGAGCTCCGTCAATAATTCTAATATAAAGGTAGACAAAAAGAACCTCCACTAAAAAATGGATCTATGACATGAGCTATGTAAAAATTTCTTATGTCTAAATCTATATTAGTAACTATAGACATTTAAAAACCCAAAATTGTTCCAATAATATTTATTTAATTACAATTGGGGAAATATTATTCAAAATAAATATAGATTTTTTTGACACTCTTTAATAAGCTTTTTACTCTATCCTCATCTTAAATTGGTGATGAAGAGATTTTATATTTTCTAGAAGGATATAATAATGTACCCGATAAAGCAATGAATAATTAGAATGAATCGAGATAATTCAATAACAAAAGAAGCTTGTGTAGAAACGGTTGAAGAAGCAATTTTAGCTGAAAAACGAGGTGCTGACAGGGTAGAGCTCTGTGATAGATTAGAATATGATGGTCTTACACCTTCAAAACAAAATATAGAAAAATTAATTATGTCTCTGTCCATACCTATAAAAGTTATGATACGACCCAGAAAAGGAAATTTTATTTATAATGAAAAGGAAATAATGGAGATGGAATCAAAAATCGAAATGTGTAGAAGTATCGGTATAACTGAAGTTGTTTTTGGCTTATTAAAATCAGATAAAAATATAGATTATATATCTACGGAACGGTTGGTTAAAAAAGCTTATCCAATGTCAGTCACATTTCACAAGGCAATTGATATCACTTCCGACATTTTTAATTCAATAGAAAAATTGCTATCAATTACTGGTATTACCAGTATACTTTCCTCCGGTGGAGAAAAAACAGCATATCATGGGAAAGAAAGAATGAAAGAAATAATTAATAGGTTTGGAGATCGTTTTGTTTTCATTGTGGCAGGATCAATAACAGAAAGTAACCTTCCAGAAATTCATAACTTTATTAGAGCAAAAGAATATCATGGAAGAAAGATTGTTGGTAATTTACTTAAAGAATAATGCAAATAATATGTCTTCCATACCTTAGTAATATTCACCTCTTCAAAAAAGTGGAGACTAGTTAATTTGAAGATCAAGCAGGAGAAATGATGAAATATCAAGACAAACCACATAAGAAAACTGAAGACAAGAAATCCTTTATAACAAAATTAAGAGAAAAAGAACAAAGAGAAATCGATAGGTTAGAAAAAACTGACGATAAGAAAAACGAAGACGATTCAGAAAAAGTAGATGATAATAGTCAATGACTGAAAAAGATTAGTGGGGAAGGATTCTGCTACATCGATAATAGCTTAGAAAGCCTCTTTTATAGAGGCTTTTTTGTTTTGTAGATTGAAATATGAAAAAATATAAACTAGTTTTTCTTTTATTCTTCCTTCCCGTATTTATTTTTGGTTCAAAAAATAAAAAATACTATATAACCAATGTTGATATAATAGGCCAGCTTATCGAAGATGGGAGTGTAGATGTAACTGAGAATCGAACATATAAATTCAAAGGATCATTTAAATATGCATTCCAAAAATTAAAAAAATCAGAGGGGATTAGATACGATAATATATCGGTATCTGAAGGTCAGAGTTATTATTATTTATCAAGCCAAAAAGATTTGGGTAGCTATCAAATAATTGAAAGTGATGACCACATAGAAATCAGATGGAATTTCAAGGCCAAAAATGAATCCAGAACATTTACCCTGAAATATATAATTTATGATTTGATTGAAAGATATAATGATGCGGCCACGATCTATCATAAGTTTGTTGGAAATGATTGGAGGAAAAGTCAGGAGAGTGTAACCATAACACTTCTACCACCAGTAAATATATCTCAGTATGACCTGCAGGCGTGGTTGCATGGGCCATTGTGGGCCGAATATAAAATAACCCCAGAGGGCATTGTTAAAGCCTGGTGTGACAATCTCCCCAAAAAAACTTTTTTTGAGATTAGAGCGATATATCCTCAAAATTTATTTTTTAAAGTTCCTATTTCTCCTAATTCAGTTAAAAGTCAAATTATAGTAGAAGAGACAAAAGGAGTAGAGGTTGCAAATCAAAAAAGGCAGAACACGATTATTAAGGAAAGAGAGAAAGTAGAGAGATGGGAAATTGGAAAATGGGTTGTCATTATTTTTTGTATTACTTTCTTATTTGGTTGGTTATATCTCTATGGTCAATTTGGGAAAAGACCCCAGGTGCCTTATAAAATAGGTATTTCATCAGATATCCCGGAGCCCATTGCTCCAGCTCTATTGCAATATTTACTAGCAAATCGTGAAATCTATGGAAACTCTCTGATCGCAACGATATTTGACCTTTCAAGAAAAAATATTATGCACATCAAAAGAGATAAGGTTGAAAAGAAAAGTTTTTTTGGAAAAATAAAAACCAAAGATGAATATATATGGGAAATAGATAGGGATGTCTGGGATTCAAATAGGTCAACCTTACTTAAATATGAAAATCAACTTTTAGAATTTATATTTAATAAACTCGCCAATGGAAATAATACAATTACAATTAAGGAAATCAAGAAAAGTACAAAGGCATTTACAAAATTTTTTAATGAGTGGAAGAAATTAGTTAAATCAACTGCAGAGGATGAGCAGTGGTGGGATAAAAATAGTATCAAGGGGATGAATTACTCGTTTTTCCTAACGGGTTGTATAGGTATATGTAATATACCTTTTATAGTTCTGTTTGGACCATGGGCAATAATTTCTGGAGTTACAACTATATTAATATTGTTGCTATCATTTGCTATAGTTCATCGCACACTTGAGGGTGAAATTCTATATAAAAAATGGATAGGATTAAAAAAATATCTAAAAAAAGGTCATTTTAATAAATTAGATATAGGAGATTCAATTAACAATATAAGTGATTACCTCTTGTACAGTACTGTTTTGGGTATAAAGAGTAAAATGGTTGAACAAATGATTTCTAATATCCCTGAAAAAGAGATTAATCATATTTTCCATTGGTATGGAGATGGATATACTTCTCACGATGGATTCGCTAACTCATTTAATACTATGATTTCAGCAACATCATCTACCATGAGTACAGCCTCAGGTTCAGGGGGAGGTGCGTCTGCTGGCGGTGGTGGAGGCTCTGGTGGCGGCGGCGGCGGAGCTGGATAGCCTATTTTTTCATTAATAAAAAATATTTAACCTCTTTGTAAAAGTATAGACAGGGTGAAGAAATAAAATATTAATAAGTGAATTATAATTTTGATCAAAATAAATGAAAATTAAAATCTATCAATTCACAATATTAGTTAGTCTGTTTGTTACAACCATCGTACGTGGTCAATGGTTTGAGTTGAACCATGGGGGAGTTATCAGAACATACTTGATGTCATATCCTGATAATTCCCTAGGGTCATGTCCACTAATTATCAATATGCATGGCTATACAGGCAGCGCATCGCAACAACAATATTATACTCAAATGGATGAATTTGCTCATCCACAAAATATAGCAGTAGTCTATCCTCAAGGGATGACTAACAATCAGGGGATAACATCTTGGAATGTGGGTGCAAATTGGGATGGGAATTCATTTGATGATGTAGGATTCATTAGCTCGATGATTGACGACATTGCTTCCAATTTTGATATTGATTTGGACCGGCTGTATGCCTGTGGGATGTCTAACGGAGGTTATATGGCATATGAGTTGGCTTGTGATCTATCTGAAAAGATTGCAGCTTTTGGTTCAGTAACCGGTAATTTTATGTTAAACAATAACCAGAGCTGTGATAATGGGAGAGAAATTCCTATTATTCATTTTCATGGAACCGCGGACGGAGTTGTGGGGTATTATCCTCCTTCATTTGATGGCTCACTAACAGTAGGCGAATCAATTGATTTCTGGGGTGATCTAAACAACCTCACAATTGAATATGTTGAAACGCTCAATGAATATGTAGATATATTATTTTATGAAAGTGAAGTTTCGTCAACTAAGTTCGTCCATTTCAAAGTCGAAAATGGTGGGCATATATGGTTTGACTATAGCTGGGGGTTCCACAGCAGTGAAAAATTGATAGACTTCTTTTTAGAATATAAATTAACCGATTTTCTTTCAGAAGAGGTTGTGATTGAATATCCGTCTGGCTGGAACTTGGTCGGACTACCGGCGGAAGTAGAGAACTCTGAGTATACCTTATTGTTTCCTGAAGCGATTCCCGGTACACTATTTTCTTTTAATGAGGGCTATATCTCCCAAACTGAATTATTTAAGGGAATTGGTTATTGGCTTCAATTTTCTGAGTCAGCTCTAGCTCAAATTACCGGATCTCCAATATCATCGATTTCCATTGAAATGAATGAAGGCTGGAATTTGATTACAGGTATCTCTTCAGATATAAACGTTAATAGTATTCAAGACCCTGAGGGGTTAATAGTTAGCGGTACATTTTTTGAGTTTAGTTCGGGTGGGTACTTAAACACAGAAAATTTAGAACCGGGGAGAGGATATTGGGTTAAAACAAACAGCTCTGGTGTTATTACCATAATAGAAAATTAAACTTTTCTATCTCTTTGTCAAAAAGTAGGGGTGGGGTAAATATTTGATTAAATAAAATAATATTTAAGAAAAATCAATTATGAACGATAATATTAATGAGAGTATACTTGTACATTTTCATGAAGTTTTACCGTTTTTATCATGATTAAAAGCATAAAGCGGGTGAGAATATCTTTGCAGGATTAATTAATTCTGTATCAACAAAAAAATCCGTAACCCCATTCCTATGGGGTTTTTTTATTCCCAAAACCCCCTAACTAAGTCCACCACGATTTTCAGTTGAATCCAGCTAGTTTTAGTGCCCAAAAGAAAAAAATTAGAAATACCTATTTATTAATCACAATCTGTATTTTTGAATCGTGATAAATACCATACAGATACAAGTACTACCTGAAGTGGCATCAACCCCAAATTTGCTAAAAACAACTATATCAAAACAGCTGGATATTTCTAATCCTGAGATCAAACATATTGAGATTCTTAAAAGATCTATTGATGCTAGGCAAAAAACAACTAAGATTAATCTTAAAGTTGCTGTTTATATCAAGGAAGAATTTGTACCAAGAGTAGAAGATTTTCCTGAATATCAGGACGTAAATGGGAAAGATGAAGTGATTATTATTGGAGCTGGACCTGCTGGCCTTTTTGCAGCTCTTAAATTGATTGAGAATGGTAAAAAACCCATTGTTATTGAAAGAGGAAAAGATGTGCAGTCCAGAAGAAGAGATTTAGTTAATCTCACAAAAAAACATATTGTTAATGAGGATTCTAACTATTGTTTTGGCGAAGGCGGTGCTGGTACTTTTTCAGATGGAAAGCTATACACACGTTCTAAGAAAAGAGGAGATGTAAATAAGGTATTAGATGTATTAGTTAGGCATGGTGCAACTCCAGAGATTAGGGTGAATGCTCACCCTCATATTGGCACGAACAAACTACCCAAAATCATACAAGCTATTCGCAATACAATTATTCATTATGGAGGGCAAGTACTTTTCGATAGCCGTGTAATAGATATTAGTATTAAAAATAATGCCGTAAAAGGGGTTGAACTACAAAACAGAACAAAAATTAAAGCCAATAAAATCATATTAGCAACTGGGCATTCTGCTCGAGATATTTTTGAACTATTACACCAAAAAGGAATAGCAATAGAAGCAAAAGCTTTTGCCTTTGGCATAAGAGTAGAACATACTCAAGAACTGATTGACCAAATACAATATAAATGCAAGACTAGAGGTGCATTTTTACCGCCTGCTCCTTACTCAATTGTCAAGCAAGTTGGTGGTAGAGGCGTCTATTCATTTTGCATGTGCCCTGGAGGAATAATTGCTCCTTGTGCCACTAGCCCAGGCGAAGTGGTGACTAATGGGTGGTCGCCATCTAAAAGAGATTACTCTACTTCTAATTCAGGGATAGTAGTAGAATTAAAAGTAGAAGATTTTGCAAAATATGAAAAATACGGTCCTTTAGCAGGTGTGCAATTTCAAAAAGAGATAGAACAATCAGCATGGGAATTAGCAGGTGAAACACAAAGAGTACCCGCTCAAAGATTGGTTGACTATGCTAACAATATATTATCAACTGATATTCCTAAAACTTCTTACATACCAGGAACAACATCAGCTATGATCAACACTATATTCCCTGAATTTATTGCAAAAAACTTACAAGAAGGATTACGCCAAATAGGCGAACAAATGAAGGGTTATTTTACCAATGAAGCAGTGGTTCATGCTCCTGAAAGCAGAACATCTTCTCCTGTGCGTATTCCTAGAGATAGTGTGACATTAGAACACTCACAAATAAAAGGTTTATATCCTTGCGGTGAAGGGGCTGGTTATGCAGGTGGAATTATCTCTGCTGCCATTGATGGCGAGAAATGTGCAAAAATGTGTTAAGTCTGGTAAATGTGACTGAGAGAATAACGATAGGGTGTAAGTATAATCGTAGATGCCCAAAATGTAATGAGCCGATGATTCAGAATAAAACAGCAGTTAAACTTTCAAAAGTTGGAATGAAATCGATGAAATATGTAGAGCAGCATTTCAGTGGCTGAATCAAAAATAATAACTCTCTCTGAAGTAGGTGATGTTTTATTAGAACGCAGCTATCGTGCCAAGTATATTATCATTTCTGTTAAGTCACCTTCGAAAATAAGAGTAGCTGTGCCAGTAGGTATAGATTTTGAAAAAGCACATAAATTTGCAGAACAAAAAGAGTATTGGATAGAAAAGCAGCTAGCAAAATTTTCTAATTCAACGGCAATTCCTATTTTAGATACTTTCGCCTGTGAAGATTTAGTTGCTCGCAAAAAGTATCTAACCAAAAGAGTTGATGATTTAGCTAAACAGCATGGTTTTAAGTATAATAAATTAAGATTCAAGGTGATGAAAACCAGATGGGGGAGTTGTACTGCAAAAAATAACATTAGCCTAAATATTTTAATGACTCAGATTTCTAAAAGGTTACAAGATTATATCATTTTACATGAATTAGCCCATACTCGTATTAAACATCATGGCAACAGCTTTTGGGCATTGATGGATAGAATTACGGGTGATGCAAAAGCAATTAATAAAGAACTAAAGGAAAAATACACTTTGTATAAATAAAGAAAAGTTGGGCCCCACATTCGTGGGTTTTTCTGTTCTTCACCTCTTTGCAAAAAAGTGGGGATGGGGTAAATTGAAGAGATGAATAAACAAATTACACTTCTCCTATCCTTTTTATTTATATCAATCTCTTTCTGTGATACAATAAAATATAAAGAGAGAAAAGCATCTGATGACTTTGAAATTATAGTTGTTACAGATGTAGAATTTTTAGGAGTTAGCAGGAAAGGTCTTCATTATCAAAAATCAACCTTTTTTGGCAATGTATTAAAAACAATTCCCTGTGCGAATGTCGATGAAATTCTTGATAGTAATAATATTATTATTAATTATTCTTGTTTAGAGTTTACTTATGTACCCAAAGCATTTTATCAGGAAGAGAATGTTGAATTAACTGAAGTTTCTACTATTGATGATGTTAGTTCTTCCATTGATGATGTTAGTTCTTCCATTATTCAGATTTTACCATCTTCATCAAAAATTAAAAATATGTCTGAACAAGAAAAATTGTTATTATATGAAGAACATAAAATTAATCCTTATTATAATGCTTTGATATCAGGACTGTTACCAACTTATGGTCATTATCGAGTGAACAAGTGGAAAAGGGGGTTAATAATTCTCTCTCTTAATGCTTTGGCATTATTATTTAATGATGCAGATTTAGACCCAAGCGGCCCTGCCCCTGATGGCGTTACAGAAAGCGAAGCAAAAAAATATGCTCAAGTATTTAGTCTAATTTTATTAGGTGATACTTTCTATCAAACAACAATTTATAATAAGAATTTATATAATATAATATTTAGTACTGAAAATTCAACCCAATGAAACGCCTTTTACTTATAGCATTAGAT
>Ga0208411_1002226_pt1 | contig 12008 bp, 9 predicted proteins | sample ETN01SmetaG_4_FD_185793 | JGI IMG/M metagenome (GOLD analysis project Ga0208411, IMG submission 185793) | Marine microbial and viral communities from oxygen minimum zone, Eastern Pacific Ocean - ETNP2014F12-01SV261 (SPAdes) (version 2) | ecosystem: Environmental > Aquatic > Marine > Oceanic ...
TAGCACCAGATCATCATTATCTAATTGATTTTCAATATCGATCATCCTAGCATCAAGCTGCTCTAGTGCATAAGCATAACCGGATACATCTCGACGATGACCGTACAAGGTATCAAAATCATTTAAGTTTACAAAAATTAACCCCTCTTTGACTTTTTGCATTTGGATTAGGAGTTGATCAATTAGATCCATATTGTTTGAACCTTTTACTGAATAGGTGACACCTTGACTGGAAAATATATCTGCAATCTTACCTAATGACACTACCTGGCCTCCAGCCTTGTTAATATAATCTAGCAAAGTTAAACCGTTAGGGGGAGTTGTCAGGTCTCGGCGATTACTGGTTCTTTTAAAATCAGAATTACTGCTGCCAATAAATGGTCTTGCAATAACTCTAGTGATATTGAGATCGTCAACCAGATCTTTTGCAACTTTACATAGCTCATATAGACGCTCCAAGCCAAATTTTTCTTCATGAGCGGCAATCTGAAATACTGAGTCAGCCGAGGTATAGCAAATAGGTTGTCCAGTTTCAAGATGCAGTTCGCCAAATTCACGAATCACCTCTGTTCCGGATGCATGCTTGTTGGCCAAAGTGCCCTCTATTTGTCCTTTTTTTATTAACTCCTTGAGTAATGAATCAGGAAAACAATTATCTTGATCTGGAAAAGTTCCCCACTCAAATGGGACTGGCAATCCGCATATTTCCCAGTGTCCACTTGGCGTATCTTTGCCTGCGCTCAATTCACAAGCATAACCGAACGCACCTTCGGGTTTGTTGCCATTTAGAGGCAGTTCTTGATTACGACTGAGATTGGCTGCTGCCCCTAAGCCCCATCGAAGAAGGTTAGGTATTTTTAGCGGTCCGCTACGCAAATTACTATCAGCATTACCATCGTCACAGGCTTCAACAATGTGCCCAAAAGTATCAGCACCTTCGTCTCCATAGAGATGAGCATCAGCACTACTTCCCAGACCTAAAGAATCAAGAACCAATATAATACTTCTTTTCATGGATTTCTCACTTGCTAGCTTCTAATATTTCGTATATCAAAGGCTTTTCTTGAGGCTTTTCCTGATGAAATTGAATTAGTGCCGGAATGTTTTTCTGGAGAAATTCAAATTGATCATTATCACGCACATTGGCATATACCAAAGGGTCTCCAACATCAACCCATTGACCAACTCCTACCATCTCTGTTAATCCTACGCCATGATCTATCGTATCACCTGATTTAGTGCGACCAGCTTTTAGATTAATCATATTTAGGCCTATTGCACGAGAATCTATGGTACTAACGTAGCCAGAAGAATCTGATAACACAGGCTTAATAATTGCCGTCGGATTTATATGTTTATTTGTGTTTTCAATCAAATCAATTGGGCCGCCAAGTGCGCGAACCATATTCGCAAAAACCTCAGCAGCCTGACCAGAGTGAAGTGCTTGCTGGGTTTTTTTTCTGGCTGAAATCAAGTCGATTTCTATCCCGCCAAGTTGTAACATTTGAGTTGCCAATTCGAGTGTTAGATTTAATAGTCTTTGATCAGCTTTTTTTGGATTGGTTAAGAATTCAATACATTCAATGACTTCAACTCCATTACCTACACTATGTCCTAAAACCTGATTCATGTCACTGATAAGGCAACGAGTTGGAACGCCTGCACCTGTTGCAACATCAGCAATGCTTTGCCCCAATCCTTTTGCCATTTCATATTCTGAAGCAAAAGCTCCATTACCAGTCTTGATATCTATTACCAGCGCGTCTAGGCCAGACGCCAGTTTTTTTGATAAGATTGAGGCAGTAATTAGGTCAATAGACTCTACAGTTGCAGTAATGTCTCTGGTGGCATAGAAACGCTTATCGGCCGGAGCTAGGTTAGCGGTTTGACCAATAATTGCGCAACCTATCTCGTTAACAACTGCCCTAAATTTAGCATTGTCTGGACAAACATCATATCCTGGAATACTTTCAAGTTTATCTAATGTCCCTCCAGTATGGCCTAAACCGCGACCCGATATCATCGGTACATAGCCACCACAAGCGGCCACAATAGGTGCAAGCATTAAGCTTACCTTGTCGCCAACCCCACCAGTCGAATGTTTATCCACTACAGGTCCATCAAGCTTCATGTCCTGCCATTGCAAGACTTCGCCAGAATGCATCATATGTTTGGTTAGACTTACACGCTCCTCCATAGACATGCCTTGTTGAAAGATTGCCATTGCAAATGCCCCGAGTTGAGAATCAGTCAAACCTCCATCACTGATACCTTTGACCAAGAAGCCAATTTCAGAATCAGACAAAAACAAACCATCACGTTTTTTTCGGATTAGTTCTTGTGGAATGTATTGCTTAGTCATTGATTTAGCAATTAGTCGCCGTAAGGTGTCCAGATGTTTTTCACTTCTGTTGCATTGCGTAAAAATTCAAGCCCTTCACCTTGTTGAGAGTCTAGCCAATCACGATCTCCATCGATATGTACCCACAAGCGTTTCAGATCTGCAGCACTGGTAGATTCGACTTGTGCAACTATTTCTGGTTTAGCCCAACACCAAATACCATCAACCTCAGCATGGCCAGCCAATTGTTTTGCCAAGTCAGCCTTGTTGCCGGTTAATATATTTACAACTCCTGCAGGAATATCGGATGTTTCGAGTGTTTGTACCAACTCCAAGGCGATACTTGCATAGCGCTCACTTGCTATTAACACTATACGGTTGCCCATCGCAATAGCCGGTGCTATAAGTGATACTGTAGTTATTAAAGGGTTTTCCTCTGGGGCTATTTGTGCCAACACACCGATAGCCTCAGGTAGGGCCATAGTTACGCCACGATAGGGCGCATCATGGACAGCGCCATCGTATTTGTCCGCCCACGCAGCATAACTAAAGATGCGGCTCAGACTGGCATGAAATTCTTTTTTAGCTTGTTTCCTGGTGAGTCCACAAATCTCTTTTAAGCGTTTAATCCATTCATCTTCACGTAGTGCTAGATTTTCTGCAAAAAAGTAAATAATTTGAGCTCTGAGGTGACCATTTTGGTTACTCCAGTTGCTTGCTTTAGTTGCGGCACTGACCGCGTTTCGAATATCTTTTCGGTTGCCTGCGCCAACCCAATTTGCAAGACTTCCGTCGGCATTATAGGTGGCAAAACTGTGACCACTATCTGGTCTCACCTGTTTGCCTCCAATATAAAATTTAAGTGTACGGTCAATATTTTCATTGCCATCCTTAAGCTCAACTTTTAGTGGTTTTGGTTTCGCTGCTTTTTTTAGTAATTTTGGTTGAAGGTATTCATAAAGTCCTTCTTTGCCTCCTTCACGGCCGAAGCCAGATTCTCTTACCCCGCCAAAACCGCATGATGCATCGAACTGATTGTGACAGTTAATCCATACCACTCCAGCTTTAATCTTTGGCGCGACGTCCATAGCGCGATTAATGTTTTCGCTCCATATACTTGCCGCGAGACCATAGCGGCTATTATTGGCAAGCGTTACTGCTTCACTTTGAGTTCTAAAAGGCATCGAAACTAGGACCGGTCCAAAGATCTCTTCCTGGGCCAATGGATGGCTTGAATCAATTTCAGTTATCAGGGTTGGCGGGTAATAGTTGCCATCTATCTGAGTTGCGGATGCCTGATAAAGTTCACCCCCATGCTCGAGACCATTTTGCACTAACTCATCAACCCTTTGATATTGCGTTTGACTAACCAAACTGCCTATATCAACAGACTTATTTAAGGGTGTGCCCTGGCGTAAGGTTTGCATCCTCTTTTTAAGTTTAGTGTGTAGTTTGTCAGCAATTTGAGCCTGCACCAGTAAACGTGAACCGGCACAGCAGACTTCACCTTGATTAAACCAGATAGAGTCAACTAGGCCTTCAACTGCAGCATCTAGGTCAGCATCCTCAAAGACTACAAAAGCTGACTTGCCGCCAAGCTCAAGAGTTAATTTTTTGCTCTGTCCAGCGGTAGCTTTTCTTATAGCTCGGCCTACACTGGTAGAACCAGTAAACGCAACTTTATCGATTCCCTCGTGCGCAGCTAAGGCTGCACCAGTAGCGCCTGCACCATTAACGATATTAATGACCCCATCTGGAACCCCGGCCTGTTCGCACAAATGCGCAAAAAACATCGCTGTTATCGGTGTCTGTTCGGCAGGTTTAAAAACCAATGTATTGCCCATAGCGATGGCGGGAGCGATTTTCCAAGAAAGCATTAATAAGGGAAAGTTCCAAGGAACAATCTGTGCCACAACACCTATAGCCTTATATTCAGAAAATTCTCTTTCTTGAATTTGCGCCCAACCAGCATGGTGATAAAAGTGTCGGATGGCCAAAGGGATGTCGATATCTCGACTTTCACGGATCGGTTTGCCATTATCTAGTGTCTCTAAAACAGAAACTAAGCGTGTATGTTTTTGCAACAGCCTTGCTAATGCATAAAGCACTTTAGCGCGACCATGTCCGCCCATCGCTTGCCAGGCTGGGAGCGCCTTACGAGCTGCAGTTATCGCTTTTTTTAACTGGTTAGGGTTTGCGACTTCTATATTCGCCAATAGATCACCATTCGAGGGGTTGAGACTTGCAATCAAATCCGCATCCGATTTATTCTCAAATTTACCGTTAATGAATTGTCCAAAACGACGCCCATGACTGTCGAGCCAACTTTGGGCTTCTTTAGAACTCTCTAGTGCATCGCTATAGTCAAGTTTTTCAAAAGATTCGATTAAGGTCATAGTCTTGTCCTATGTTAAAGGGTGGCGGTATGAGGCTGAGTAATAGCCACTAGCAAAATGATCAAGTTGGCGTTCAATATCGCCAAGTAAACTTGAAGCGCCAAAACGGAAAAGGTCAGGCTCTAGCCAGCGTCTTCCCAACTCTTCTTTAATCATTGTCATATAGGTGAGTGCAGTTTTACTATCACTGATACCGCCTGCCGCCTTGAAACCGATTGAGTAACCGGTTTCTTCAAAATAGCTGCGAATCATCCTTGCCATCACCAGACTCACAGGGAGAGTTGCATTGACAGGCTCCTTTCCTGTGGAAGTCTTGATAAAGTCAGCGCCAGCCATCATACATACCTGAGAGGCTTTGGCAATATTTCTTAGATTGCCGAGTTCGCCGGTAGCCAGTATAGTTTTCATGTGTGCTTCACCACAACTATCTCTAAAAGATTTAACTTCTTCATATAACTCTGTCCATTTACCTTCCAGAACGTGTCGACGAGAGATTACGATATCAATCTCGTCAGCGCCAGAGGCGACTGAATATTCAATCTCTTGCAACCTCAAAGGGAGTGGTGAAAGCCCTGCAGGAAAGCCAGTTGATACTGCCGCTAATTTTACTTTGGAACCTTTTAAGGCTCGATGTGCTGTCTTTAACATATCATGATAAACACATACAGCTGCAACGCTGAGATTTAGTGATTCAATATCTAAACTCTTAATTAATTGAGGACTTAATGGTCTTTTTGATTTACCACAAAGACGTTTAACGCGAGACTCTGTGTCATCGCCTGAAAGTGTCGTTAAGTCAATCAAACTTATGGCTTTTAGTAGCCATGCGGCTTGTTGTTGCTTTTTAATGCTGCGACGAACTGCATAGCCTGCACAGCGACGCTCTACAGCACTTCTGTTGACCGTAATATTTGAAATCCTGTCTATATTGAATTCTATTCCGGGGTTGCGCTTTATATTGAAATCAGCTTCAGGAGTGTCAACCAAATTGATACTTGGATAAGAAATAATTTTTTTATCATGCTTAGCCATTTCTTTGTCGATAACTGAACTTTTAGTATTTTGTTTATTAGTATTCATTTCAATTATATTTGGCTATTAATATAAGTTATTAGTAATGACTCTACAGTATCAGCGGCTTGGCTTGCAAAAGAAATTGTTTGTTCATGACTAAGAGTTGCCTCACTCATTCCTGCTGCATAGTTAGTAATTACTGACAGGACGCACAAAGGTAGGCCATGATAGCGAGCCAGAATAACCTCTGGCACAGTAGACATGCCTACCGCACTTGCGCCTAAAGATTTGATTGCACGAATTTCTGCAGGAGTTTCAAATTGAGGTCCACTCATCCAGGCATAGACGCCTTCATGCAAATTAATATTTCTAACTTTGGCAGCGGAGCGCATTGCATTATTTAAGTCATTACTGTAAGCTTCGCCCATGTCTACAAAGCGTTGATTGCTTTCAACACCAAATAAAGGCGAAACTCCAGTCATATTAATGTGATCAGTTATCAACATTACACTGCCCGGTGTAGCTTCAGAAATCAAACTTCCAGCTGCATTAGTTATTACTAAAGATTGACAACCTATAGCCTTAAGAGTTTCGATAGCTGTAGCCATTGCGTCAGCCTTGCCTTTTTCATAGTAATGAGCCCGACCTTGCAGAATAATTACATTGGTAGGGCCAACTTGCCCCAACAATAACTTGCCAGCATGACCTCCTACGCCAGCAACAGGGAAGCCCGGTAATTCACTAAAGTTAATATTTGCAACGACTTCAACAGTGTCACAAAATTGACCTAAGCCAGAACCCAAAATTAAACCTACTTTGGGAGAAAAATCTTTTGCAGATTTAACAATAATCTTTACACAGTCATCAACCTGACTCATGACAAATACTCTGGCCCAAATGAATAAGGTAATAAGTCAGTAAGAGCTAGACGTTGCTGAACACCATCAGGTGAACACAGGATGACCTGTGTATTGGCATCGGAAAACTCCCTTATGCGTTGACGGCAGCCACCACAAGGCGATCCTCCTTTATCATTTTTACTCATAACATAAATCAATTTAATTTTCTGTTCGCCCGCCATTACCATCGAAGCAATAGCAGATGCTTCAGCGCAATTTCCCAAAGGATAACTGGCATTTTCTACGTTACAGCCAGTATAAGTATTTCCTTTATCAGTAACTATTAATGCGCCTACAGGGTATTTAGAGTAGGGCACATAGGCCTTATTCATGGCTTCTTTTGTTGCTGCAATGTAGTTTGATTCACTCATATCTATAATTCCTTAATATATGGCTGTGCTGAGGCTTTTGGAGGTATCGCTTTTCCAATAAAACCAGCCAACAAGATGACAGTTAATAGGTAAGGTATAGCCTCAATAAATTGTACTGGAACTTCACCAATAGCAGGAAGAACTACTCCTTGTAGTCTTACAGCTAGGGCATCTAAAAAGCCAAACAAGAAACAAGCAGCCAAAACTCTATATGGGTGCCACTTTCCGAATATAAGTGCTGCCAAAGCTATAAATCCTTGTCCAGCAGTCATTTCTTTAGTGAACTGCGCATTATGAGCGATTGCAATATAAGCGCCACCGATACCACACAAAATCCCTCCTATAAGCAAGGCCTTGAAGCGAAGTCCTTCTACAGATAAACCAGCAGTATCGACAGCCTTGGGATTTTCTCCAACAGCTCGTAATCGAAGACCAAATCGAGTTCGATATACAACCCACCAAACAAGTGGAACAGTTGCAAATGCTAGGTAGACCAAAACATTATGACCACTAATTAATTCTCTATAGATAACGCCTAGGATAGGAATGTAATCAATAATGTCAACCCCAGGAAGTGTAATAGAAAGAAATCTCTCATTTCCTTGAAGGTTTGGAGTTATTCCACCACTATTAAACCAAGCCAAAGTCAGAATCATAGTAAGTCCTGAAGCTAAGATATTAATTGCAACGCCACTCACTATTTGATTTCCTTTAAAAGTTATAGAAGCGAGACCATGAATCATAGCAAAGATGCATGATGCAAATATAGCAAACAATAAACCAATCCATGGAGAGCCAAATACAGATGCCGCACTAGCGGCGATAAAAGCTGACATCAGAAGTTTACCTTCAAGACCAATATCGACTACTCCCGAGCGCTCAGCAAATAAGCCAGCCATAGAGGCAAAAATAAGTGGTACACAGACCCTAAATGCAGCGTCCAATGTCAATATAAGATTTAACAATAAGTCATTCATTATTATGTCTCAATCGGTGCTAGAAAGCGAATCAATAATGGCCTATATAAATATTCTAAGCCACCACAAAAAAGAATTACGAGGCCTTGCATAACTACTATGATATGACGGGAAACATTTTGCATTTCAAATGCCAGGTCCATTCCACCTTGGTAAAGTATGCCAAACAAAAGTGCTGCAATTATTATTCCTATAGGGTGATTTCGACCCATTAGAGCTACAGCTATCCCGCCAAATCCATAGCCATAATTAAAATCTAACAACAATCTATGTTGGACGCCCATAAGTTCATTTATTCCAACTAAGCCCGCTAAAGCGCCCGAAATACACATTGTTACTATGATAATTTTTTTTGGGTTTATACCACTGTATACAGCAGCATCGTTGCTTTTTCCTGTAGCACGAATAGCAAAACCCCAGCGAGTATGCCAAAGAAAGAACCAAACTAAAGCTGAAAAAATTAAGGCGATAAAGATTGACAAATTCAGTGGCGATTGAGCAATTTTAATTCCCATTCCAGCAAATACTTCATGAACGAAAGGTATCCATGCGGAGTCTGGAAAGTCTTTACTCTGAGGAGACATTTGACCCATCTCTCGAAGAACATGAACCAATAAATAAACCATCAAGGCTGAAGCTAGGAAATTAAACATAATGGTTGTGATAACAATATGACTGCCCCTATAGGCCTGTAAGTATGCTGGAATGATAGCCCACATAGCCCCAAACAGAAGACCGCCAAATATACCTAATGGAATAATCAGCCAAGCGCTAAGGGTTGGGTCAATATATAAGGCAACTAGAGCAGTACCAAGACCACCAATATAAGCTTGACCCTCGCCACCAATATTAAATAGTCCTGCATGGAATGCAACGGCTACTGCCAAACCAGTAAAAATAAAGTTGGTTGTATAATACAATGTATATCCAATTCCCTCTTCATAACCAAAGGCTCCATAAATTAGAATTTTAGTTGCCTCAATCGGGTTAACATTAATTAGAATAAATACGATAGCAGTTGCCAAGAAGGCAGTTAAGACATTAAAGAGTGGCAGTAACAAGCCATTAATCCATGCTAATCTTCTATCACGAGTCATAATTGTGCCTCCGTGATTTTTTTATCAGAAGGTAAAGCGTTAGCCATCATCATTCCAAGTGTTGCTTCATCAGCATCTGACACATCAACAGTGCCAGTTATTTCACCATCACACATAACAATGATTCGGTCACTGATTGACATGATTTCTTCTAATTCCACTGAAATTAAAATAATTGCTTTACCTGCATCTCTCATATCTATGATGCGCTTTCTTATAAATTCAATAGCACCAATATCGACTCCGCGAGTGGGTTGACCAATAATCAAAACCTCTGGGTCACGTTCAAATTCTCTGGCTAAAATAAGTTTTTGTTGATTGCCACCTGAAAAGTTGGATGACTTTAAGTCTGGATTTGTAGGGCGAACATCAAACGCCTCCATTATTGATTCGCAGTTAGCTTTAACTGATGATCGTTTGAGCCAAACACCTTGGTTAATTTCTTTGTCATTTTGATAGCCTAAAAGTGCAGTTTCACTGGCACTGAAATCTGCAATCATTCCCATTTTTTGACGATCTTCAGGGACATGTGCTACCCCTAGATTACGTAACTCTTGAGGGTTAAGATGTCTCTTAGGAGAAATAGTTTCGCCTAATATTTCAATACTACCTTTTGATAATGGCAATATTCCTGCTAGTGCTTTTAAAAGAGTGCCCTGACCATTGCCAGTGACCCCAGCAATTCCAAGTATTTCGCCAGAGCGTGCCTCAAAACTAACTTCTGAAACTCGCTTAATTCCTTGCTCATTATATATTTCAAGATTATTGGCGATTAGAAGAGGATTACCACTTTTTGCTTCAGTTTTAACAATATTTAGTAAAACTTTTCGACCAATCATTAATTCTGCTAATTCTTCAGGATTAGTTTCACTTGTTTGACGATGTGCTACCATTTTTCCTGCCCGCATGACAGATACATAATCAGTGATACTCATAATTTCACGAAGTTTATGAGTGATTAATATAATTGTGACACCTTGTTTCTTAAGTGCTTCAAATATTCGAAATAATTCGTCTGACTCTTGAGGAGTCAATACTCCTGTTGGTTCATCAAGGATTAGAACTTTTGCACCCTTATAAAGCCCTTTTAATATTTCAACTCGCTGCTGCATGCCAACGGATAGTTCTTCTACTGCAACATCCAATTCAACTTCTAATCCGTACTCTTTTGCAAGTCTTGTTAGTTCTACTCGAGCCTTGCTTAGGCTTTCAGATATTAAAGCTCCACCTTCGCTACCTAGTATGACATTTTCTAGAACAGTGAAATTATCGACAAACATAAAGTGTTGATGAACCATACCGATTCCAGCCTCAATTGATTGTTTGGAACTTGTGGCTCTAAACTCTTTATCAAAAACTTTAATTTGGCCAGAATCTGACTGATAAAAACCATACAAAATACTCATCAAGGTCGACTTACCTGCACCATTTTCGCCGACAATACCATGTATAGTTCCGGATTTAACGCTAAGGCTGACTTTGTCATTTGCATGAACGGCACCGAAATGCTTATCAACATCAGTTAGCTCAATAGCAATGTTTGACTTAGCCATAGATATTTTTAACCAAGAAATATAAATTTATTATAGTTTAAAAAAAAACATCCGGTCTAGGACCGGATGTTCTAAAGGTTAAAAACTGCTAATTATAGAGGGCAGGTATTATCGCTCGTATAGTCATGAACTACTATATCACCAGCAATAATGGCATCTCTTGCAGCTTCAACAGCGGCAATCATCTCAGCAGAAACTAAGTCAGCATTGTATTCATCCATAGCATAACCAACTCCATTTTCAGCAAGACCTAAAACTCTCATTGCAGGATCCCAAGTGCCATTCATCGCGGCTTCATAACTATCATAAGCAGCATCCCCCACTAATTTATACATGGAAGTAAGCATTGTTCCTGGCTGCATGTAGTTTTGGTTGTCATCAACACCGATAGCTAACACACCCATATCGGCAGCAGTTTGGTATACACCAATTCCAGTTCCACCAGCAGCAGCATATACTACATCTGCACCAGCTTCAACTTGGCTGCGAGTTAGTTCGCCACCTTTCGAAGGGTTGCCAAAAGCAGCAGGAGTTGAACCAGTCATGTTAGCCAAAACATTCACAGAACTATCTTGATATGCTACACCTTGCTTATAGCCGCACTCAAAGCGACTAATGAGTGGAATGTCCATTCCACCAACAAAGCCGACAGTGCCAGACTCTGAAGCCATTGCAGCCATAATACCAACCAAGAAAGATCCTTCGTGTTCTTTATAAAGAACCATTTGTACATTTGGCGCCATAACCCAGCCATCAATTAGCGTAAATTGAGTATCTGGATATGCCTCAGAAGCAGCAGCAACGGCATTGGACATGCCAAAACCTACTGCAACAATTGGCTCATAGCCACGCTGTGCAAGTTTTTTAAGGCTTTGCTCAACCTGAGACGCATTTGTTGGTTCAAGTTCAGTAACAGCAATACCAGTATCATTCATGAATTTTGTAACTCCATTGAAAACTGACTCATTGAAAGACTTGTCATTCTTGCCTGCAATATCATAAACAACAGCAGGCTTAATGTCAGCTTGCGCTATTGTTGTAGATAAGACAAATGCACCAGCAATCAAAGCTAGGCTTGTTTTTTTAATTAACTCACCTAATCGCGAGCTTTCCGTGTGTTTCATATTTACTCTCCTTTATAGTTTCTTATTATCTAATCATTAATCTATAGTCAAAAAAAGACAGAAAAACATCTTTTACTAGAGACGGGCATAAGTTATTTTGTATTTCAACTTTGGGGTTTTGATTTTTAACATTAATAAAACAAATACCCGAGTTGATGATATTCTATTCCTGTCTGTAATTTTTGTCAAAAAAATATGTCAATTTTTATTTATTTATTATCATAGAATCATTAAAC
>Ga0208411_1002228_pt1 | contig 12002 bp, 12 predicted proteins | sample ETN01SmetaG_4_FD_185793 | JGI IMG/M metagenome (GOLD analysis project Ga0208411, IMG submission 185793) | Marine microbial and viral communities from oxygen minimum zone, Eastern Pacific Ocean - ETNP2014F12-01SV261 (SPAdes) (version 2) | ecosystem: Environmental > Aquatic > Marine > Oceanic ...
GTTCCCTTTTCATCCCCAAAACCGGGGAACCATCACAGACCCAATGTAGCCACGAACGGGAGCAGTTACAAGCGGTAGAGGAGCCACCTCTGCAAACGATTCCCCCTCCTATGCGCCGCGCGCTAGAAGGTCTTCTGCCAGCTCACCGTAAAGAAATGGTCGGTTTCAAGCTGCGGGCCCTCAAGCCTCTGGTGAACGGGCAGTCCGCCCTCGAGCGCCAGCCAGTTTCCCATCAGGGGACCGCGCGGAATGATAAAATTGAGCCCGAAAATGGCATCGACCCGCTGCCCGCCCTGCAGGGTGGTGCTGGTGCTCTGCACCAGGGCCGCGGCAAGGCCGGAACCGCCATAGGCGGCATCGCTGCGAGACGAGGCGGGCGGAGCGGCGGTGGTGGAAATGCCAATCCCCGCGCCAAGCAGCACTGAGACCGCCATGCCCACAAGAGCCAGCCACGCACCCGCGCGCCTGTGTGCCAATCCGAATCTGTGCTCGCACCTGCTGGTCACGGAGAGTTCGCCGTTTGTACGCTTTGATTCCACATTTCCATCGCCTATATCCGATCCATCGGCCCGCCACAAGAGACGTTTCGTCACAGAACGTTCTTCCGGCGTAGTGGCCACACGCGCCGCTGTAAAGCCACAATTTCTGATAGTATGGCGTGACGCGGCCCTTGCGGAAGATGAAAGGAGGCCCGGACGTGACCCATACCATCGCTCTTGTAGACGATGATCAGAATATCCTGACTTCGCTTTCCCTGGCGCTGGAAGCGGAGGGGTTTGCTGTGCGCAGCTATTCCAACGGCGCCGAGGCCCTGTCATCCCTGACCGCGCGTCCCGCCGACCTGGTGCTGCTGGACATCAAGATGCCGCGCATGAATGGCGTGGAGATGCTGACCCAGCTGCGGCGGCATTCCAACGTTCCGGTCATCTTTCTCACATCCAAGGACGAAGAGGAAGACGAGCTTGAGGGCCTACGCTCGGGCGCCGACGACTACATCAAGAAACCCTTTTCCCAGAGTCTTCTCATAGAACGGATGCGGGTTCTGTTGCGGCGCGACGAGATCGCCACCGGGGGGGAGGAGGACGCCTCGTCCGCGGATGTGATCGCGCGCGGCGAGATGGTTCTGGATTCCACCTGTCATGTCTGCACCTGGAAGGGCGAGACAGTGCCCCTGACGGTGACGGAGTTCCTGATCCTGAAATCCCTGGCCCTGCGGCCCGGCTATGTGAAAAGCAGGGACCAGCTGATGGACGCGGCCTATGGTGAGCATATCTACGTTGATGACAGGACCATCGACAGCCATATCAAGCGGCTGCGCAAAAAGTTCCGCTGCATTGACAAGAATTTCGGACAGATCGAGACCCTCTACGGCATCGGATACCGCTATAATGCCGACTGACCTTTCGGGGTCTTTCCCGTACTAAGAATCCGCAACATGACGGAAAACACGGACATTTCAGGCTCGCAAGCGCAGGAACACGACGCCGGAACGGAACCGCTGGTGCGCAAACGGGGACTGATGTCGCCCCTGACGCGACGCATCCTGGCGCTCAACGTGCTGGCCCTGGCCATTCTCGTGGGCGGATTGTTGTATCTCGGGGAATACCGCAAAAGCTTGATCGAAACGAAGCTGGCGGCGCTGCAGACCCAGGGCGAGGTCTTGGCAGCTTCGCTAGGTGAAGGCGCGGTAACCACCGGTTTCATCGACCGTCCTCATCTGGTCCCCTTTCTGGCCAAAGAAATGATTATCCGCCTGGTGGAGCCCACGGGCGTGCGTGCGCGCCTGTTCGGCGTAGAGGGCGCACTTCTAACCGATAGCCTGATACGTCCCGACACAGAACGTGCGGTCCACCGTGACGATGCCCTGTATCAAGAGGACAAAGGCCTATCAATGGGTCGTGACCTGTTAGAGAAAAATGCGCGTCTTCTTGAATCGGTTCTCGATGAATTCGGCATCCGCGGCACCATTATAAAGGTGCTGCGCGGCCGCATTGTCACCCTGTATGAACTGGAGCCAGCGCCTGGGACCAAAACCAGCCGTGTTATCGGCTTGGCCGACGACATTGCCCGTTCCATGAGCGCCATCTCCGCCCGTATTTCCGCCATGCCGGGCCGCAATGCCATTGGTATTGAACTTTCTAACGCCACGCGGGAAACGGTGCTTCTGCGGGAGCTTCTAGAATCCAAATTCGAAGGGTTTCGATCCTGGATAAACAGCTTGTTCGACCGTGTAGACAAGTTTTTCTTTTCCGCCAACGGAGTGTTTCCACCAACCGAGGTAGAGCCCTATAATGAGCCCGAAATTCCTAGTTCCATTGACTTCGATGAGGTCATGTCAGCACTTCATGGCGAAAGCGCCCGCGCCCTGCGTGCGGACTTCGGGGAGGGTATGACTTTATATGTCGCCGTGCCGGTGCGGCGCTACAAGCAGATCGTGGGAGCTATCCTTCTTTCCCGCGAAGGCGAGGACATTCTGGCCACCCTGCGTTCGGTGCGGCTCGACATTCTTAAGATTTTCGCCGTCACCCTGGCCGTGACCGTGCTGTTGTCGCTGTACCTGGCGGGCACCATCGCGCGGCCCATCCACCATCTGGCCGAGGCGGCGGAACAGGTGCGCCGCCATCACGACCGCCATGTGGTGATCCCCGATTTTACCGGACAGGGAGATGAAATCGGCGATCTTTCCGGGGCCTTCCGCGACATGACGGCGGCCCTGTGGCAGCGCATGGACGCCATCGAAAGTTTCGCCGCCGACGTGGCCCACGAGATCAAGAATCCACTCACCTCGCTGCGCAGCGCCGTGGAGACGGTGGCTAATGTCAAGGACCCGGAGCAACAACGTAAGTTGTTGGCCGTGGTCCTTGACGACATACAGAGAATCGACCGCCTTATCAGCGATATTTCCGACGCCTCCAGGCTCGACGCCGAATTGTCCCGGGCGACGCGAACCCCGGTGGACGTGGCTGGACTTCTGACCACGCTCGGCGACATGCACAGCACCACCAGCGGCGGAGGAAAACCCATCTTGACGGTGGAAACCGAAACCGGCACCGACCTGCAGGTTCCGGCTATCGAGGGACGGCTTGTCCAGGTCTTCCGCAACCTCGTTGCCAATGCCGTTTCCTTCAGCCCCCCGGAAGGCCTTATCACATACCGCGTCACGCGGGAAAGCAGCAAGGACGGTGATTGGGTAACGGTGGCCATCGAGGATCAGGGCCCTGGAATCCCGGAAAACAAGCGCGAGACCATCTTCGAGCGTTTTTATACCGAGCGCCCCGAAGGCGAGAAATTCGGCATTCATTCCGGACTCGGGCTGAGCATTTCCCGGCAGATCGTCGAGGCCCACAGCGGCACCCTGCGCGCCGAGAACCTGACCGGCGAGGACGGCAAGGTAGGCGGTGCTCGCTTTACCGTCCGCCTGCCCTGCGAATAATATCCCTTGTTCAACCGGCTGCCGTTGACAGCCTTTGCCGTTGCGGGCACCGTCACCCTATGACCTTGATCCACGGCACATGTGTCGCCCTCAACGGGGTGACCGTGCTGTTGCGCGGGCCTTCCGGCAGCGGCAAGAGCGATCTGGCGTTGCGGCTGATTGATGGCGGCGGGCGGCTGGTCGCCGACGACCAGACCCTTGTTGAAATACAGGGCGGGCGGCTGATAGCGACGGCCCCGGAAACCATCGCCGGGAAAATGGAAGTGAGGGGGGTGGGCGTCCTGGCAGTTGAAATGGAAAAATCTGGCATCCTTGGGCTGGTGGTGGATCTGGTAGCGAACCCGCCAGAACGCATGCCGGAGTCCGAAACCACCGAGATTCTGGGCATGGCGTTACCCCTGCTGCGGCTCGACCCCTTCAAGGCCTCGGCCGCGGCCAAGCTCCGCCTCGCCGTACGTTCCCTTGGCGGAGAAAAACGGAAGAAAGCATGAGCGACGGGAAGCAAAAAACCCCGTTTTCGCAACCAAAAAACGTGTTTCTTGGTTGCGTGGCGGGATACATCGCGTCAGTCTCCACCGCTGGTATCTGGATTCAACCACCGTTTAGGTGGTCGGGAAGTGCTTGATCATGATCGGAATGGTTCTCGTTACCCATGGCAGGCTGGCCGCAGAGTTTGTGGCGGCGCTGGAACATGTAGTCGGACCCCAGCCCAATATCCGGTCCATCTGCATTGGCTCCAACGACGACATGGAACAGCGCAGGAAGGACATCCTAGAAAGCATTTCTGCCGTAGACGATGGTGCCGGCGTGGTCCTTCTTACCGACATGTTCGGCGGCACGCCCTCTAACCTGGCCATTTCAGTCATGGAAAAAGCCCCGGTGGAGGTCATCGCCGGAGTCAACCTGCCCATGTTGATCAAGCTCACCAGCGTACGCGAGGAGATGGGGCTGGCAGAGGCTGTGGCAAGCGCCCAGAAAGCGGGATGCAAATATATCAACGTGGCCTCGGGCCTTCTTGGAGAAGAGAAAGCGTGAGCGAATTCAGGTCGGGAAAAGACTTTGCCGAGGGCAGGTCCGCACACAGGATCACCATGACCATTACAAACCGGCTCGGCCTCCACGCTCGCGCCGCCGCCAAGTTTGTCAAGACAGCGGGACAGTTCGATGCCGAAATTACCGTCCACAAGGACGGCCATAAAGTCTCGGGGCTGTCCATCATGGGCTTGATGATGCTTGCTGCCACGCCCGGCACCGAGATCGTGATCGAATCCACGGGGGGTGAGGCAGAAGACGCGCTGGCAGCGCTTAAAGACCTGGTTACCAAGAACTTCGAGGAAGACTAGGCATGGCCGGGACAAGAAAAAAAAAGACCCCCGCGGCAAACAAGGAACGGACCCTTGAGGGGCTGGGCGTTTCCTCCGGTATCGCCATCGGCCCCATCCATGTGCGCGAAAGCGGCGCGGTGGAGGTCTCCGAATACTGTATCCAACCCAAGCATCTAGACTCCGAGCTGGCCCGTTTCAGTGAGGCCGTGAAACGCACCCGCAGACAGCTTCTCAAACTCAAGTCCAAGGCCCAGACTCTTCCCGAAGCCACCGCTGAAGAGCTCGGATATCTCCTCGACGCCCATCTTCACATGCTTGAAGGCTCGCGCCTGATCCGCGGCGTGGAGGACCGTATCAGCGGGAAATTCCTTAACGCCGAAGCCGCTGTACAGGCAGAAATTTCCGAGATTGGCAAGGGGTTCGCGGCGATGGAAGATCCCTATCTGGCGGCGCGCATGGAAGATATCCGCGAGGTAGGCAACCGTCTGGTGCGGTCTCTGACCAAATCCCCGCCCACCGCGTTTTCCACCCTGCCCGAGGGCAGTATCGTCGTCGCCGAGGAAATAACCCCCGCCGACACCGCCCTTCTCGACCCCAGCAGGGTGGCCGGGTTCACCACCACGCTGGGCGGCCCCGAAAGCCACACCGCCATCATGGCCCGTTCGCTGATGATTCCCGCCGTACTGGGCGTTCCCGGCCTGCTTTCCGGAATGACAAGTGGGGAAATGATGATTGTGGACGGGGACGCGGGAATCCTCGTCATCAACCCTTCCCCGGCAACCCTTGAGAAATACAAACGCCGCCGCAAGGAGCTGGAACGGGCGCACAAGCAGCTGGCACGGCTGAAGGAACTGCCAGCCGAGACCCGCAGCGGCACCAAGATCGATCTCTTCGCCAATATCGAACTACCCCGCGAGATCAAGAACATAAAGGACAGCGGCGCCAAGGGAATCGGCCTTCTGCGTAGCGAATTTCTTTTCATGAACCGCGACGACCTGCCCGGCGAGCAGGAACAGTTCGATTCCCTGCGCAAGCTGGTGACCGCCATGAAGGGACGGCCGGTGACCATACGCACTCTCGACGTGGGCAGCGAGAAACTGGCCACGTCGCTGGGCGGCCATCTGATGCCCGCCACCAATCCGGCGCTGGGACTGCGCGCTATTCGCCTGTCCTTAAAGATACCCGAGCTTCTTTCGACGCAGCTGGCGGCCATTTTGCGGGCCGGGGCCCATGGTCCAGTGCGCATACTAGTACCCATGATCTCCGGCGTTTCCGAAATCAGGCAGGTGCGGCGGATCATGCGCAGCGTGGCGGGCAAGCTGAAACGCCGCAAGGTGAAGATACCCGACCCCCTGCCGCCGCTGGGGATCATGATCGAGACTCCCGGCGCCGCGCTGGCCGCCGAGAGCCTCGCCAGGCTCTGCGAGTTCTTCGCCATCGGCACCAACGATCTCACCATGTACACCCTGGCCATCGATCGTGGGGACGAACAGGTGGCCCATCTCTACAACCCCATCCACCCCGCGGTACTGCGGCTGATCAAGTTCACCACGGCGGCCGGCGGCAATGCCGGCATCCCGGTAAGCGTCTGCGGAGAGATCGCCGGCGACCCGCGCTATACGGCGCTTATGGTGGGGCTTGGTATCCATGAACTGTCCATGGCGCCGGCCAGCCTGTTGAAGGTGAAACAGCGCATCCGCAGCCTTGACGTGGCGGCGGCGCAGCGGCTGGTCCATGCCGTCATGGGACAAAGCGACCCCGGGCGAATCTCCGCCCTGGTTGATGATTTCAACGCCCTGGCGTAACCAAGGCTTAATGAAAAAGCATGACAATTACAGGCCTGTCTTTTGGAGGTTGAGGTCTTGTCCTTAAGGTCCGGGATTGCTATACGGCGGCACAGATATCATGGTAACGCTACAGCGGCGCGGCCCGCGCCGAGCCCCCCAAGGCATGCAGTGTAAGGAGACGTTTCATGGGCTCATCCCCGGATTACAAAGTCGCCGATATCTCGCTCGCCGATTGGGGACGCAAGGAAATCGCCATCGCCGAAACCGAAATGCCCGGATTGATGGCCCTGCGCGCCGAATACGGGAAGGAAAAACCCCTCGCCGACGCCCGCATCGCGGGCTGCCTCCACATGACCATCCAGACCGCCGTCCTGATGGAAACCCTGACCGCGCTGGGCGCGGAAGTGCGCTGGTCCTCGTGCAATATTTTTTCGACCCAGGACCAGGCAGCAGCAGCCATGGCCGCCACGGGCTTTCCCATCTTCGCCTGGAAAGGCGAAACGGAAGAGGAGTTCTGGTGGTGCATCAACCAGACCATCACCGGCCCCGACGGCTGGACCCCGAACATGATCCTCGATGACGGCGGCGACCTGACCAAGGTCATGCATGACAACCACCGCGACATGATGGAAGAGGTGAAGGGAATTTCTGAGGAAACCACCACCGGTGTATTACGGCTCTACGAGATGGAAAAGGCCGGCAGCCTCGCCGTGCCCTGTATCAATGTCAACGATTCTGTCACCAAGTCGAAATTTGACAATCTTTACGGCTGCCGCGAAAGCCTAGTGGACGGCATCAAGCGCGCCACCGACGTCATGGTGGCAGGCAAGGTCGCCGTGGTCTGCGGCTATGGCGACGTGGGCAAGGGATGCGCCGTCTCCATGCGGGGCCAGGGCGCCCGCGTCATGATCACCGAGATTGACCCCATCTGTGCCCTGCAGGCAGCCATGGAGGGTTTCGAGGTGGTGACTATGGAGGAAGCCGCCCCTCGGGGAGACATTTTTATCACCGCCACTGGTAATGCCGACGTCATCACGCTGGAGCATATGCGCGAAATGAAGGACCGCGCCATCGTCTGTAATATCGGCCATTTCGACGCCGAAATTCAGATCACGGCCCTGCAGAACATGGCTTGGCACGAGGTCAAGCCCCAGGTGGACGAAGTGGAATTCCCCGACGGCAAACGCTTGATCGTTCTCGCCAAGGGCCGGCTGGTGAATCTGGGCTGCGCCACCGGACATCCCAGCTTCGTCATGAGCGCTTCGTTCACCAACCAGGTTTTGGCCCAGATCGAACTGTGGAAGAACCACGACAATTATGAGAACAAGGTCTATGTGCTGCCCAAGAAGCTCGATGAAAAGGTGGCCGCGCTGCATCTTGATAAGGTGGGGGCGCATCTAACGACCCTTAGCGACGAACAGGCAAAATATATCGGCGTTTCCAAGGAAGGCCCCTTCAAGCCGGACCATTACCGCTATTAGAACGGGTCTTTCCTTCCCCTGAACCACTCTGAACTAAACGGTTGCCGCTGCGATGGCCAGAAAGACTCTAGAGGCGGTATAATTCCCGTTTTGCGGCTGTGACACAGCTTTTTCGTTGGGGGAGCGCCAATGGGGTGAAAGACCCTGCCTGTCATCCATTTCCCGGTTCCTGCAGCCGCCTGTGCGGTATGTAGGGGGACGGCGACCCTGTGCCCGGCCCCTGCGGCATTGCCGCGGAGCAGGCGACGGCGACAGGCGAAACCTACGCCGTACTGGCGGTGATTCTGGCAGAGTCGGGATCGGCCGGACGGGCGTAGTGGCTCTTTTCCCTGCCGCTTAGTTCTTCTTTGGCGCGTCGGGCACCCCTTGTGTGGTGGAATACTGGAAGTGGAGTTCCTCGCCTGGATGGACCAGGGGCCAGGCGGCATGGGCGGCGTTGGCCGCCTCGGCGAAGCCGGTAAGAATGAGCTTGAGCTTGCCCGGCAGGGCCGCCACGTCACCCACCGCGAAAATGCCAGGCCGAGATGTCTGGCAGGTGTCGGCGGCCACGGGGATGGCACCGCCTTCCGCCTCCAGCCCCCAATCAGCGATGGGGCCGAGGCTCGATGACAGGCCGTAAAAGGGCAACAGCGTGTCGGCTTCGAGGAGGCGTTCCTCGCCATCCAGGGTCGCCACCATGACCGCGGAGAGCACGCCGCTTTCGCCTTCGAGCCCTGAGAGTTGATAGGGCACCACCAGTTCAATCTCGCCTTTCTCCGCCATTTCTTGGAGCCGGGCGGCACTTTCCGGAGCGGCGCGGAATTTAGGCCTGCGGTGCACCACCATCACATGGGCCGCTACCTCCGCAAGTGACAGCGCCCAGTCCACGGCGGAATCGCCGCCACCGGCGATAACCACCCTTTTGCCGGCGAAATCGGCGCGCCGCTTCACCAGGTAGAAGATGCTCTTGCCCTCATAGCTTTCGATGCCGGGAAGCGGCGGGCGGTTGGGTCCGAAGGCCCCGCCTCCGGCGGCGATGATCACAGCGAAAGCGGTGATCCGTGTGCCTGTCGAGGTGCACAGGACCGAGCCGCCGTCCGTGGCCGGTTCCAACGTTTCTACCGTCTGGCCGAGATGGTAGACGGGAGCAAAGGGCGCGGCCTGGCGTTCCAGCGCGGTGATCAGATCGCCGGCGGAAATTTCCGGATGGCCGGGGATGTCGTAAAGGGGTTTCTCCGGGTAGAGGGCGGTACACTGGCCACCGATCTCGTCCAGTGCGTCCACCACGTGACATTTCATGCCCAGCATGCCGCACTGGAAAACGGTGAACAGTCCTACCGGACCGGCGCCGATAATCGCCACATTAGTTTGATATTCCTGGTGGGAAGCGGCGGAAGGCATGGTCAGTGTCCTAGTTCCTAAGTTCGCGGGTCTCTCTGTCATTGCCGGGGCTGGCTCTGGTAACATGACCGCCCCACGCCGTCCGTTCAAGAGCGGTGGCGGGCCACAGGGACAACAGGCATACAACAACCAATTGCAAAATGGGTAGAGAAGAAAGACGGATGGCCACGGAGATAGAAGAAACCGCATCCCCCGATTCGCCGCTTTCGCGCCACGTGGTATCGCGTCGGCTTTGCGACGTGGACACTACCGCAGCGCTGGCCGAGGAAGTGGCGGTGCTTGCCCGTCCCGGCGACGTGATCGCGCTGGGTGGTGATCTGGGATGCGGCAAAACTACCTTCGCCCGCGCCTTCATCCGTGCGCTGGCCATCCTTCACGGCGAGGGCGACCGGGAGGAGGAGGTGCCCAGCCCTACCTTCACCCTGGTCCAGATTTACCAGCGCCTTCCGGCCCCGGTCTGGCATTTCGATCTCTACCGCGTGGAAAAGCCGGAAGAGGCTTATGAGCTGGGCATCGAGGAAGCCTTCGAGGGCGCCATCTCGCTTGTGGAGTGGCCGCAAAGGCTGGGCCGCCTGCTGCCCACCGAACGACTCGACCTTGATCTGAAATTCAGCAGCGAGGCGCCGGAAGACGATATCTCGAGCGAGCCGCGCAGGGCCACCCTGACCGGGCACGGGGTATGGGCGGCGCGGCTTGAGGGGCTGGAAGGCCCATGACGGAGTGCCCATGATGGAGAGGACAGAGACCAGTGGACGCGAGGAAAAAATCACCGTTTTTCTCCACACCCAGGGCTGGGGAGGATGCCGCCGTACACGCCTTGCCGGGGACGCCTCGTTCCGCAGTTACCAGCGGCTGGAAGAGGGCAAACGGCGCGCGGTGCTGATGGATGCGCCGCCACCGGACGAAGACGTGCGGCCCTTCCTGGCCGTGGCGAGACGGCTACACGGCATGGGTTACAGCGCACCCAAGGTCTTCGCCACTGACGAGGAGAACGGGTTGGTGCTGTTGGAAGACCTGGGGGACACCACCTATACCCGCCTTCTGGGACCGGGCGATGAAGCCCTTGAGCGGAAACTCTATGGGCTAGCGGTGGACCTTCTCATCGACCTCCATGGCCGGCCCGGGGAAGAAACCTGCGCCGGCATTGCGTCTTATGACGGGGAACGTTTCGAGATCGAGCACGCCCTTTTCACCGACTGGTACCTTGCTGCCATGATGGGGGAAAAGGCGCAGGATCAGGTGCGCGTGGAGTATCTCGAAATCTGGCGGCGGCTGCTGGACTATGCGCGCGAGGTTCCACAGGTTCTGGTATTGCGTGATTATCACGTGGATAATCTGATGCTTCTCGAAGATCGGGACGGGTTGGCTGCTTGCGGTCTGCTGGATTTCCAGGACGCGGTGGCCGGGCCTTCTCCCTATGACCTGGTATCCCTTCTCGAGGATGCGCGCCGCGACATTCCTACACAACTGGCGAAGGACATGAAGGACCGTTATCTGGCGGCGTTTCCCGGGCTTGACCGCAACGCCTTCGAGGCTTCCTACGCTATCCTCGGGGCGCAGCGCCACGCCAAGGTCATCGGCATTTTCACCCGCCTTTGCCGGCGCGACGGCAAGCCCGACTATCTGCGGCATATACCACGTTTGTGGCGGCTTCTCGAAAACGGACTCGCGCATCCCGCCCTTGCCCCCATGCAGGACTGGTTTGGCCGTCATGTGCCACCGGAGATGCGGGGGATTCCGCCATGTTAAAAAGCGCGATGATTTTAGCCGCGGGCAAAGGCAAACGCCTGCGCCCGATCACCGACAAAACCCCCAAGCCGCTGGTAAACGTAGGCGGCATGACCTTGCTCGACCGTATCCTAGATCACGTGGAACAAGCCGGGATAGGCCATGTGGTGGTCAATGCTTTTCATCTCGGCAAAAAAATAGCGGCCCATCTGGAAAAGCGGGAACAACCGCCGGTGAAGGTTCTTTTCGAAAAAGAATTGCTGGATACCGGCGGCGGCGTCCGCAACGCATTGGGGGAAATGGGGAAGAAGCCTTTTTTCGTCATCAACGGCGACGTGCTGTGGTTCGACGGGCCGCAAGCCACGCTCGATCGGCTTGCCGGGGTCTGGAACGGTAACGCCATGGATGCGCTGTTGCTGATGCAGCCGGTGGTAAGGGCGGAAGGCTATGGCGGCAGGGGAGATTTCTGCATGGACCCGCTGGGCCTGCTCACACGGCGCGGAGAAGGGGAGATGGCGCCCTATGTGTTTGCCGGGGTGCAGGCCCTCCACCCACGGTTGTTTTCCAGCACACCCGAAGGGCCGTTTTCGCTCAATCTTCTCTATGACAGGGCCCAAGAAGCCGGACGTCTCTATGGCGTTTCCCATGGCGGCGCATGGTTTCATATCGGCACCCCGGAGACCCTTGAGGAGACGCGGAAACTTTTGGAAAACGGGCGCAACAATTTCTACCGGCCATGACCACCAGGAAACCCCGAACCTCAAAAAAAACCAAACCCTCTGAAAAAACCACTTCTGGGGCCTGGTCACCCACGCTCTTCACCATCCCCGGCCACCTGCCCTTTGCCGATACCCTGGCCGCGGGGCTG
>Ga0208411_1002237_pt1 | contig 11961 bp, 13 predicted proteins | sample ETN01SmetaG_4_FD_185793 | JGI IMG/M metagenome (GOLD analysis project Ga0208411, IMG submission 185793) | Marine microbial and viral communities from oxygen minimum zone, Eastern Pacific Ocean - ETNP2014F12-01SV261 (SPAdes) (version 2) | ecosystem: Environmental > Aquatic > Marine > Oceanic ...
GAAGACGATGCTGGGGCGGATCACCGAGGCGTCGGGAAAGGCGGCGCACACAGCGACCTCGCCTGCCGCCTTGGTGCGGGCGTAAGCCGCGCACGAATATTGATCGGCGCCGATGGCGGAAATCTGTACCAGGTTTTTCACGCCGGCGTCCGCGGCAGCCCTGGCCACGTTTGCTGCACCCTGGTGGTGGATGGCCTCGAAGGTGTTTTTGCTCGCACGAAAACTGGATTCGTAAAGGATGCCCACTAGATTGACAACCGCATCGGCATCCGCCACCACCGCCGCCACGGCCCTGGCGTTCCGGATATCCACGGCCACGGGAACTACCTGGCCCACATCGCCATAGGTGATGAGAAACCGGGCGGCATAGGGGTCGCGCACGGCTACCCGCACCACATCGCCGCACGCGGCCAGACGCCGTACCAGGTGGCGGCCGATAAAGCCGCTGCCGCCAAATACCGTGACCTGACGGGCGCGGTTTCCCGGCGGGTTGGTCATGGGAAAACCTCCTTGCTGTGGCGTTCCCTATGCTCGCAGGGGTGGCACCCCAAATTCAAGCGGCTTGTTTGGGAAACACGGCCCTCTATACTGAGCGTACACGGGGTGGCGAATGGCGGCTTTCGCATGTCTTGCCCTGAAATATGGTCTGAAATGTCGATTGACTTTACGGCGTTGCGGCGATATCGACGGAAACCGCTTGAGCTGCCCAGGTGGCGGAATTGGTAGACGCGCTGGCTTCAGGTGTCAGTGGCCGCAAGGCCGTGGAAGTTCGAGTCTTCTCCTGGGCACCATTTCTTTCCCTGATTCCGGCCTTCGGGCACGTACCGCCCGGAACCGGGTGAAGCATAAAAAGCAAGCAGAAAGCGAGGCGGGGCCCATGGCCGGAAGCACCTCTAAATCGAAATTCAAACAACCCGGTCTCAATTCCCTTGAACTGCATCGCGGCGACCTGGCCGCGGGCGTGGATTTCGGCGATTGCGTAGCCGTGGACACCGAAACCATGGGTCTCGATCCCCACCGCGACCGCCTGTGCCTGGTTCAGCTCTCCGACAAGAACGGAAATTGCCATATGGTACATTTCCACCAGCCTTCCTACGACGCGCCAAATCTCAAGGTGCTGATGGATGACCCGAAGGTGACCAAGCTGTTTCATTATGCTCGTTTCGACGTGGCCGTTCTCAACCATTACATCGGCGCGTCGTGTACCCCGCTGTACTGTACCAAGATCGCCTCAAAGCTGGTGCGCACCTTCACCGACCGCCACGGGCTAAAGAACCTGTGTTCGGAACTTCTCGGCATTGATCTCTCGAAACAACAGCAAAGTTCCGACTGGGGAGCGGACGACCTGACGCCGGAACAAATGCAATACGCCGCCGGCGACGTTGTCTATCTGCACCGCCTGCGCGAAAAACTGGACGTGCTTCTGGCCCGCGAAGACCGCGCCGAATTAGCCAAGGCCTGTTTCGAGTTTCTTCCCGTTCGCGTCGCTCTCGACCTTGCCGGGTGGGACGAGGAAGACATTTTTTCGCACTGAATACGCCGTAAGTTGTTGTAAACTATAGCTAAGCACCAAGCTCATTTTAACGATTCCCCTTCCGCCGGGGAGACCTTGGGAGAGACTGTGGGGAAGACCTTGAAAGACCACAAGCCGGAGCCAGGCGAAACCGATCTTGACGCCGCGCGCCGCGTGCTTGAGACCGAGGCCCGCGCCATCGATGCCTTGGCCCAGGCCCTGGACCGTCGTTTCACCGACGTTCTGGACCTCTTCGCCAAATGTACCGGACGCATCATTGTCACCGGCATGGGTAAAAGCGGCCATGTGGGGAACAAGATCGCCGCTACCATGGCCTCCACCGGCACCCCGGCCCAGTTCGTCCATCCCGGGGAGGCCAGCCACGGCGATCTCGGCATGATTACCAGGGACGACGCGGTGCTGGCCCTGTCCAATTCCGGGGAGACGGAGGAGCTCAACGATATTGTCGCCTATACACGGCGTTTCAGCATTCCGCTGGTGGTCATCACCTCGGAATGTGAAAGCTCCCTAGCCAAGGCCGCCGATATCGCCCTCATCATGCCGGCATCCGAGGAAGCCTGTTCCATGGGGCTGGCCCCCACCACCTCCACCACTGTTATGCTGGCGCTGGGCGACGCGCTGGCGATGGCCCTGCTTAACCGCGAAGGGTTTTCCGCCGAAGAATTCCATGTCTTCCATCCCCAGGGCCGCCTCGGCGCCAAGCTTGTCCGGGTCGAGAATCTCATGCATCGCGGTGACGAAATTCCCCTGTTGGGCCTCGGGACCCTCATGTCGGAAGCGCTTTTGGCCATGACCAACAAGCGTTTCGGATGTATCGGCATCGTCGATAAGGGGGGAATGCTGAACGGCATCATTACCGACGGCGACTTGCGCCGTCACATGGGAGACAATCTGTTGTCCCAGGCCACCGACGAGGTGATGACGGCCAATCCGAAAACCATTGGACCCCATGCCCTGGCGGCCGAAGCGCTCCAGATCATGAACAGCGGTCGTATAACCAGCCTGTTCGTGGTGGAAGATGGCCTGCCGGTGGGAATCATTCATATTCATGATTGCCTGCGTGCGGGCATTGTATGAGGAGTTACGTGGAAGTGCCCAAACCTCCCTTTCTTCCCATTCCCGAGGCCATTCACCCGCCCGGGCGCCTTGATGCCCCAGGCGGCGATAGGCACGGTGAGTACGGTAGCACGGCCATAGTGCAGGGCGACGACACGTTCCAGCCGCCGCCTTTTCCGCACCAGCCCCCCAGGACCCACCGTTATTCCAGTTTCGTCCGCATGATGAAGCTTTTTCTTCCGGCGGTCGCGGTTGCCCTGCTTGGTCTCGTGGTGACATGGCCTCAAATCCAGTCGGTGCCGACCCAGTTCACCATGGGCTTCGCCAATATCAGCAGTAACACCGGCGAAGAGCCGCGCATGATCAATGCCCGATTTATGGGCATCGACACCAAGGGAAGACCCTTTTCCCTGACCGCGGAAAATGCCTCCCAGGTGAGTGATTCCTCCGAGATTATCGCCCTTGAAAATCCCCAGGCCGACCTCACCCTCAACAACGGCTCCTGGGTAGTACTCTCCGCCATGGACGGCATCTACAGTGAAAACACGCAAATTCTGGGGCTTCGCAAATCGGTCAATCTCTATCATGATGCGGGCTACGAATTTCACACTTCCAGCGCCGATATCGACCTTTCATCGGGAATCGCCACGGGGGGGACGCCAGTGGCCGGTCAGGGGCCCTTCGGCCAGATTTCCTCTCAGGGGTTCATGGTCCTGGACAAGGGAAGCAGAGTCATCTTCATGGGAAAAACCAAGCTGGTGATTTTCGCGGCCGCCCTGGAAGGTTCCAAATGACCCTGTTCCGTCCCCCGCACGGATCATTCCTCAGGCCATTTGGGGAAAAATGGAAATACCGGGCGGGGGGGGGCTGTATGGGCCTTCTTCTTGTTTTTTCTGTTTTTCCTGTGATGGCCCAGCCCCTCAAAGGCCTTACCAGCGATTCGGATGCGCCGGTGGAAATCCACGCCGAGGAAGGAATTGAATGGATACAGGAAAAAAAGGTCTATATCGCCCGCGGCAAGGCCCGGGCCATACGCGGTGACGTGACCGTGGATGCCGATGTGCTGACGGCCCATTACCGGCCCACCGAAGAGGGCGGCACCGATATCTGGCGGCTCGACGCCGACGGCAATGTGAAGATCCGCAATCCTTCCTCTGTGACCTACGCCGACAGGGGGGTGTTCGACGTACCCAAAGGCATTCTTGTGCTCACCGGCCGCCGTCTTAAGCTGGAAACCGGAGAAAATACCATCACCGCCCACGACAGTCTGGAATTCTGGCAGTTCAGGAATATGGCCGTGGCCCGCGGCAACGCCCATGTAACCGGCAAAAACAGGGAGATGGACGCCGATATTCTCACCGCCTATTTCCACAAGGTTCCGGGCAAAGGCACTGAATTGCAGCGTATTGAGGCTTTTGGCAATGTGAAGATCAAAACGCCCAAGGAAACCGCCATAAGCGAAAGAGGCGTTTACGATATGGTAACCAGTATCGTATCAATATTCGGATCCGTTAAGATTCTTCGAGGCAATGACCAATTGACCGGAGAATACGGGGAGGTAAACTTGAATACTGGCATAAGCCGGCTTTTGAACGCCCCACCCAGTGGTGGCAGGAAGGGGCGTGTACGTGCGGTATTTTCCGCTAAGAAAGGGGCAAAAATTGAACCCAAAGAGTCACAACCGCAACAATGACTAAACGCACGCCCTTTAACGGTAGCCCCGGCAATAATTCCGACATGCGAAATCATGACCGGGAGTGCCGTACTACGGATGACCAGCGCACTGATGACAGCCGAAGGGAATCGGGCATCCATCATATTGACGGCCATCAGGCCCAGTCTGAGTGTGAAGACGGTTCCGAGCCGCGTCTGGTGGCCGAGAACACCGGCCTGACGGCCACCAACCTGGGCAAGCATTTCAAGAAACGCCCCATTCTGCGGGGTGTCAGCCTTTCGGTGCAGCGTGGCGAGGTAGTGGGACTTTTAGGCCCCAACGGCGCCGGTAAAACCACCACTTTCTATATCATTACCGGTCTCATTTCGTCGGAATACGGGACCATATCGCTTGACGGCGAAAATATCACCGCCCTGCCCATGTATCGCCGGTCGCGCCTTGGGATCGGCTATCTTCCCCAAGAGGCCTCTATTTTCCGGGGGCTGAGCGTGGAGGACAATATCCGCGCCATTCTCGAGGTGACGGAACCCGATCCCGGCAAGCGCGAGGCCGAGCTGGATTCCCTTCTCGCGGAATTTTCCATTACCCATCTCAGGCGGACACCGTCGCTCGCACTTTCCGGCGGCGAACGCCGGCGCGTGGAAATCTCCCGCTGTCTTGCCTCTGACCCCAAATTCATCCTTCTCGACGAACCCCTGGCGGGGATCGATCCCATCGCCGTGGGTGAAATCCGCGATCTTGTCTCGCATCTCAAGGACCGTGGCATTGGCGTCCTGATTACGGACCATAATGTGCGGGAGACTTTAGATGTGGTGGACCGCGCCTATATTCTTCATGACGGAATAGTGTTGATGGAAGGTAAGCCCTCCGAGATCGTGACCCATCAGGAAGTGCGTCGTGTTTATCTCGGAGACAATTTCAGCCTCTAGCTGAACCGCCTTAGCTGAACCTCTGGCACCAGAAGATGGCACTCACACCACGGCTTGACCTTAGGCAGAGTCAGAATCTCGTCATGACGCCTCAGTTGCAGCAGGCGATCAAGCTGCTGCAGCTTTCCAATCTGGAACTTTCCGACTTCGTGGAGAAAGAGCTGGAAGAAAACCCCATGCTCGAGCGCGAGGATGCCAACGGCCCGGAAAGGGGTGACAGCGCCGATCAGGAACCCCGGGACGAGGACCGCGTCACGGCAGAGAACGGCTCCGCATCGGACGACAGCGCCGAAACAGAAACCGCCGCCGAGACGGCGGACACGGGCGATTCGGCGGACACGGCTGACCATGCCGATGACGGCACCATGCCCGGCCAGGACGACGCCCCCCTCGATACCGATTACGAAAACCTGTGGTCCAGCAACAGCCTTGAGGAGTGCCACGAAACCCGGTCGGGGCCCGCGGAACCACCGGCTTTTGAGGCTTTTTCATCCTGGAGATCAGGGGGAAGTTCCGATTTTTCCACCTTCGATTCCAATATTGAACAAACCGCTGCGCAGGAGGTCAGCCTGCGCGATCATTTGCTGAACCAGCTGACAATGGATGTGAGTGATCCGGCGGACAGGGTCATCGGCCTACATCTGATAGATATGCTGGACGAGGCTGGTTATCTGGGTGGGGATCTTGAGATCGTTTCCAACATGCTGGGCTGTGACACCGCGCAGGTGGAGGGGGTTCTGGAATTGCTTCGGCACTTTGATCCACCGGGTATTTTTGCCCGCGGTCTCGCCGATTGCCTGGCTTTACAGCTTTGCGACAAGGACCGTCTCGACCCCGCCATGCAGGCCCTGCTCGACAATCTCGATCTCTTAGGCAAGCACGACGTGAAAGGCTTAATTAAAGCCTGCGGTGTCGATCAAGAGGACCTGACCGAGATGGTTGCGGAAATCCGCGCCCTTAACCCCAAGCCGGCGCTGTCATTCGACCACGACATGGCGCAGACGATCACACCGGACGTGCTGATGCGGGTCAAGCCCAAGGGTGGGTGGGGCATCGAGCTTAATGCCGAGACCCTGCCCCGGGTTCTGGTCAACAACACCTATTATGCGGAACTCAGCCGCAATGCCCAGGACGAGAAGGAAAAGGATTATATTGCCGAATGCTATAATTCCGCGAACTGGTTGGTGAAGTCGCTCCACCAGCGGGCGACGACGATCCTCAGGGTAGCCACCGAGATCATCCGCCAGCAGGATGAGTTTTTCACCCATGGCGTCCAGCACCTCAAGCCTTTGATATTGCGGGACATCGCCGAAGCCATCGACATGCATGAAAGCACCGTGAGCCGGGTCACAGCCAATAAATACATCGCCACGCCACGGGGTAATTACGAGCTGAAATATTTCTTCACCTCGGCGATTGCCGGGGCCGCGGGAAAGGAATCCCATTCCGCGGAGGCCGTGCGCCACCGCATCAAAGCCCTAATCGACGACGAAAAGCCAAAGGAAGTGCTGTCCGATGACAGAATCGTTGAAATTCTGAAATCGGCAGGTGTTGATATTGCCCGGCGAACCATCGCAAAATATCGGGAAGCCATGCACATTCCCTCATCCATCCAGCGTCGGCGCGAAAAAAACGCCAGGCTTTGAACTTGGTGCCGTCGGTGTGTTTATTTCTACGTATTGCCAAACCGCCAGGAGGCTGTCTTGACTCACCTGCTACGTGTCACTAATTTGCCGCCCTTCAGCTAACCCTATATGGCTGAACCAGTTGGCACCTGAACGACAGACTTTTTCTTTCCTGTTGAAAAACAAATGGCATAACACATGCAGCTGTCCGTAAAAGGCAAGCAGATCGATGTGGGTGATTCATTGAGAGCCCACGTTCTTTCTTCACTTGAAAATACGGTTGAAAAATATTTCGACAACGCCCTGGAGGGAGTGGTTCATTTCTCGCGCGAGGGCCAGTCTTTCCGGGCGGATATCTCTGTCCATATCGGCCACAACATTCTGGTACAAAGCCATTCTCTCGCTGCCGACCCTTACCCTGCTTTCGACGGTGCTAGTGAACGGGTGGCGACGCAGCTGCGACGTTATAAACGGCGCCTGCGCGACCACCACAGGAACAGGAACGCCAAGGAGAGCATGGCCGCCCAACAGTATATCCTTGCTCCGGAAGGCGAAGAGGAAGTGAGGAGTGACAACAGCGACGCGGATCCCGTCATTATCGCGGAGATGACAACCGAGGTGGAAACGCTCACCGTGGGCATCGCCGTGATGCGGATGGACCTTGCCGACCTTCCCGCCCTGCTTTTCCGTAACAGCGCCCACGGCGGTCTCAACATGGTCTACCGCCGGGGAGACGGAAATATCGGCTGGGTCGACCCCCAGAACGGCGCGCCGTCTGAAAACGCGGCCGGCGCTAAATAACTGATAGTTAAGGGTATGGAAATCTCCGACCTAGTTTCGCCCGAGAGCATCGTTCCCAAATTACGGGCACGAAGCAAGAAACAGGCCCTCCAGGAACTTTCCAAGCGTCTGGCGTCCCTTATCCATCAGGACGATAGGGCCATCTTTGATGTTCTGCTGGAACGGGAAAAGCTGGGGACCACCGGTGTCGGCACCGGAATCGCCATTCCCCACGGCAAGCTGCCGGGTCTCGATAAGCTGCACGGCATGTTCGCCCGCCTTGAAAATCCCATCGATTTCGAGGCCATCGACGAACAGCCCGTGGATCTGATTTTCCTTCTTCTGGCGCCGGAATCGGCGGGCGCGGATCATCTCAAGGCCCTGGCCCGGGTCTCGCGCCTTCTGCGCGACGACAGCGCCTGTGAGAACTTGCGCAACGCCGAAAGCTCCGACGATATTTATTCCCTGCTGACCAGGGCCTCGAACGGCGGCTGATTTCCGGCCGCGGCAGGGGCGCCGAGAAACGTGAGAGAAGCGCGGGCGCGGGGGGACGCAAAAAGGTTGGTATTGGCTTGACGCGTACCAGGGGCCTTATGCTTCCTCCTTCTTCACGACCTCCACGAAGTGTGTCTTGTCCAGCACCTTCTCTAGTTCAGGAGGTAATTCAAAGGGTTCGTAAGCTTGGGGATCGACGGAGTGTAGTTCCCAATATCATCAGCTTCCTCAGTGGACGCTCACCAGCTTCATGTCGTTCTGGTGAACGGCGACGAAGGCCAGTTCAAGATCGTCGAATACGCCAAGCTGCCGCCCGTCGGCGGCATGAACCGAATAGACGGTGCCTTCGTCGCCCGTTACCGGACGCACATAGGCGACGCCCTGAATGCCCATGGCAAACAGATCCTGGGGAGATATGGCGTGTAGTTCTTCTTTTCCGGTCATGGTCACTACTCTTTTCACGAGACGCGAGGGTGGCGGAAACGTCCTATGACGCTTCCCTGTCCTGGAGCACATCAACAACGGAAACTTCGCTTTCCGGGGCCGTGTCCGCGGCGGAGCCACTCTTGATATCAATGGTGCGAGTCTGGTTTTTCACCTCGGGCCGAAATAGATCAATATGTAGCAGGCCGTTATCCAGAGAGGCGGACGTCACTTCGATTCCTTCAGCGAGGACAAAGCTACGCTGGAACTGACGTGCGGCGATGCCGCGGTGATGATAGGTGCGGGCTTCGTCATCCTCTTGCTTACCATGAATGATCAGTTGATTGTCCTCCACGGAAACGTGCAGGTCGTCCGTAGAAAACCCCGCTACGGCAAGAGTAATTTTCAGCTTGTTGTCATCGGTTTGTTCGATGTTGTAGGGCGGATAGCCATCACTGGAGGCCTTGGAAATGCGGTCCAGGGCGCGCTCGAAATGGTCGAATCCCAACAGCAGGGGGCTGTTGAAGAGAGAAAGACGCGTCATATTATAAACTCCTCTGGTAAATGAGCGAGATACGTACTGGGCCCTTCATGAGGCACCCGGAAATCTGGCCACCGCCGCAAGGACTTAGAAACTAAGGATCACTCGCGGGGTCCGGCCACAGGGATCATATGTGTGGTTGTCCGCAGATTTCAAGGTGGCCGGAAGAAGCAACGGCCACAAGGGCGAACAGTCAAAAACAGGAGGGTTTCAGCGAGAGTCGTTGCCCGGCGTGGATCATGTCTCCTCTTCCATCCTGTGAAAGAGGAAACCGGAAACCGCACCCAAAAAGACCCAGAACACCCCCGCCGTCACCAGGGTAACCACCACGAACTGGGAGGACAGTTCCTCCAGCGCTATGCCGCCGTGGACCTCGGGCTGGGGCGCACCGATGAGGTGGGGCAGCACCAGCAGAGCCGCCCCCAGCACCTTGAACAGGTTCCCGCGGTGAAACACTATGACCGCCAGACCGCCGGCCGTGGCCGCTACCGTGCCGAACCACCAGGTCTGGCGGTCATGGAGCGGAGCGGCCATGCTGCCCGGCAACTCCGGCGGCAGGCCCAGCGACGGCGCCAGATGAAAGACGGCGAAACCGGCCAGCCCCCACAATATGCCGCGCCACCAGTCTACATCGCCGGCAAGCGCGTAACAGACGGTGAGCAACAAGGCAAAGGCGATGGCTGTCAGAATGTTGGTGAGAACCGTATAGAAGGTTCTCTCCAACCCCTCCTCGGGCGCCCAGGCCCCGGCAGCGGTGATTTCCTCCCCATGATGGTGGGGCTCTGTGGCCGTTTCTGTGGCTGCCGGCGCGGAGTCACTGGCGGATTCATAGGTCTCGGCCTCGAGGATAAGGGGAACCACCCGGATCGCCTGCAGCCCGGACATCAGAACGCCAGCTAGCGCCCCCGCTATCACCGCGGAGACCAGGGCCTGCCTCAACATGATGTGGGTTCCCCGCGTCTAGTGGCAGGGGAAGGCGAAGGCGTGACGGCCGTCATGGGCAGCGTTGTGCAGCGCCTGAGGACCGGCAAAACCGACGCCGTAAAGCATGAACATACCCAGAAGAGCCACTATGAGCACCGGAACAACCTTGGCTCCGGAGGACAGTGATTCCGTGGAGGAAAGAGTTTTAACGGAAGAATTATGACGCATAACGGTGTCTCCGAAGATAAAGCAGTTACCGATCAAGGCGTCATCGCAATCAAGAGGGTGTTTCCACCTGCCCCGCCGGGTTTGCCCGCCCGAAGGGATTGCGCTGACGATAAGCGATGGCAGGTCTCCTGGCTTGCGGATCGTCGCCCCCTCCTGGCCTTCCCGGAAGTGTTCAAGACCTTCCAGTGGCGCTTAATGGAGTGAACTCGCCGCTCACAGTTGCGGGAACAGCCGCGGATTTAGTCACGAGGGAGCTTTCCCCCACGGGACCGCACCGCGTTCCCTTTTCATCCCCAAAACCGGGGAACCATCACAGACCCAATGTAACCACGAACGGGAGTGGTTACAAGCGGGAGAGGAGCCACCTCTGCAAACGATTCCCCTCCCATGCGCCGCGCGCTAGAAGGTCTTCTGCCAGCTCACCGTAAAGAAATGGTCGGTTTCAAGCTGCGGGCCCTCAAGCCTCTGGTGAACGGGCAGCCCGCCCTCGAGCGCCAGCCGGTTTCCCATCATGGGACCGCGCGGGATGATAAAATTGAGCCCGAAAATGGCATCGGCCCGCTGCCCGCCCTGCAGGGTGGTGCTGGCGCTCTGCACCATAACGGTGTTGAGGTTCGGATCCCTGCCGCGAATGTCGCCCCAGGATTCCCATGCAAACCGAAGCGAGACGCTGGCCCAGTCGGTAAGCCGCCGCCCGCCCCAGCCAGAGACCTGGAGACGGTTGCCGAGCCGGTAATCGTGGCTGTTGTCGCCGGTGCGGATAGTGGCCGTGGCCTGGGCGCCCCATGAGTAGTCTCCGGCATGTCCCCGGTAGGTGAGGCCGGGCAGAAAGTCATACGTGCCGGAGCCGATCTGCATGGGATAGGGAAGATCATTGGCGCCGCCGGGGTCGGCGGGGGTGGCGCCTTTTTCGTCGATAGAACCGGTAGGAAAACTGATCCCGGCGTTGAGGATCATGTTGTGTTTCTCGCGGTTGAGAAACCTGTAGAGGCCGGTCAGCCGGACATCGCCGATCCCCCTTGATTTGGTCGTGAAGGCCACACCCGCGCGGTTAATGTGGTCCATTTCCTTGCGGATATAGGGGATCATGGGGGCCATGGTAAAATCGTCGGTGACGCTGATCATGGCGCCGAACATGTGCATCTCCATGGTCATGCGCAGCGGCGCCACTGTCCATGAATCAAGCACGTCATCGGTACTCAGGTCGGTCGTGCCATCGCGGTTGCCGTCCATCTTCATCCGCTTGTAACGATAGGAAAGCATGACCTCCCTTTCCTTGTGGACATGGTCGCCCATGATCCTGACCGGAGCGTGTTCGTCGGGCTCGCTTTCTTCAAAGGTTCTTCCATCAATCGTGATAACGGGCACGTTCTCAAGGTCCAGGTCTTCCATGCCGTCCTGCGCGGTGGCGGGGCCGGCGGGCATAAGCAGAACTCCCGCGGCAAGGGCACAGGAAACAAAATAGTGGCGTCGCATTGTGAACTTCTCCCTTTAGGAGCGCGCGCCATGACGCGACCGCACCCGCAAACAAATTTCCGGTTTTTTCGAAAAACATGGCACAGGCCTGCCGTTTCCACGGGGGGAAGGCGGCCTAATTCCATGTGGCTTTAAGGAAATTTAAGTGCGGGAGGGAGGTCCGCGGGTAAACGGCCAGAAGGCCGCATGCCCGGTCTCCGGCATGGCCACGGAGCCCTGCCAGGCAAAAGACCGAGAAGAGGGGTAGAAAACGGGCTGCGATGAGTTTCCGCCAT
>Ga0208411_1002240_pt1 | contig 11948 bp, 10 predicted proteins | sample ETN01SmetaG_4_FD_185793 | JGI IMG/M metagenome (GOLD analysis project Ga0208411, IMG submission 185793) | Marine microbial and viral communities from oxygen minimum zone, Eastern Pacific Ocean - ETNP2014F12-01SV261 (SPAdes) (version 2) | ecosystem: Environmental > Aquatic > Marine > Oceanic ...
GGTGGTGGACCGGGCGAGATTTGAACTCGCGCCCTCCTCCATGCCAAGGAGGCGATCTTCCAGACTGATCTACCGGCCCGCTAATGTGTCATTTTAGTGACCCGTTAATAGAATTATAGTTTACTCAGATAGTTCCTCTGAGATATTTCTGCCTCTTTTCTTCAGGAAATCTCTCTATTGCATATCTTAGCATTGTTCGGGGCATTGTGTTGTAATATTTTTTCAAGAATATTTCTTCTTTTTCTAAGTTTCTTTTGCCAGATTCTCTAAGCATCCATCCTACTGCTTTGTGAATAAGATCATGTTCATCATTAAGTAGTATTTCTGCTATTTTGAAGGTATCATGTAACTCATTTTTTCTGATAAAGCAATGGGTTGAAACTATAGCTATTCTCTTTGTCCATAAGTCTTCGGATTTTGCCCAAGTGTAAAGAATTGAACGATCTTTATTTATCAGATGTTTGCCTATTACATGCGAACAGGTTACGTCTACTAAATCCCAATTATTGATATATTTGAAGCTAGAAATATATGTGTTGTAAAGTTGGTTTTTAGTTTTTTTATCTTTAGCTTTAGAGTATTTATTTACTAAAATTATTAATCCCAGAAATCTTTCTTCATGATATTTTGATTTTATGAGAATCTTCATATCTGCAATAGAAATATCAATATGTTTTTTAGCAATTAATCTAATTTTAGGGGCTCTTACGCCAAGGAAAATATCGCCATAACCGTATTCTCCTTTATCTGTTTTGAAGAATCTGAGACTGTGTTTAGCTATCTCTTCATCTGCTAATTCTCGTATTTCTTCACTTGCTTTCATTTCTTCCAATAACTTACAACACCTAAAGACAACGATATTGCTGGACCTATGCCTATGGCGAACATTATTGTGCCTAATCCAAAAGTTCCGTCTAATGCTATTCCTATACTCAAAACTATAATTTCTATTCCTACTCTTACTTTACCAATTGACCAATTTGTCTTCTTTTGAACTCCAGTCATCCAGCCATCTCGAGGGCCTGGACCTAAATTTGCTGTAAGATATAGTGCACTACCTACTCCAACCAAAATAATACCTGTCAAAGCTTGAATTATTTGTGGAATAAGCTCTGTTTGATCAGGAATAAATGGCCTCATTACATCTATTGACAGTGCAATCAATATTGCGTTCAATATTGTGCCGATACCTGGAGTTTCTCGTAGAGGTATCCAAAGAAAAAGAACAAAAATACTTACGATAAATGTTGATTCGCCAACTGTAGAACCTGTCTGTTCAGTTATACCTTGTGCAAGAACAGTCCACGGACTAACGCCAATTCCTGCGTTAATTAATATTGCTTCACCCGTTCCAAAGATCCATAAACCTGAAACTAAAAAAAGCAACGTAATGAAACTAGGTTTCAGAGTAAGTGGTGTATCTGAACTCCATATAGTATGGGGAACTTTGTGTGCTGGCCTAATAAATTCTAAAATAGATTTTAGTGACACGCTTGTCCATACTTCTTGAGTCGCCAATAATTGTAAGGCCACGGCGTCAAAAATCCAACTATGAGCATGAATGGAATAGCTATTGGCATTAGGCCTAGTTCACCTTCTGTGAACAATAAATCTGTAATTTCCATTGCAATCTCCATCATTAACATTGAAATGAATGACATTCCAAAGGCTGTAGATAACGCATTTCTAAAATCCATTTGACCTCTCATGAGAATGGCAGTTTCGAGCATCACACTAGTAGCAAGTCCATTAATTAGTGGTAAAATAGCATAGAAATACCAAGCATTTGAATATAATGGTAAGCCAGAAGTTATGTCGGAATATTCATAATAAGCTAGAGTTCCAAATTCTCCTATAGAACAACCTATCAAACACCATTTCGTATTGTGTGCAGACTGTTTCCAAACAGAACCGTCACTCCAATTAAATTCGATTTCTTTTGGAGATGATAAATTTTGAAGTAAGTCTAAGTTAGTGCCTGGTTCATGAATTGAGTAACCTGCCGCCTTAACGGCCTCCTCTAGTATTTTCTTATCGATATTTGATTCTGTGTTGATTGTTGCTTTAGCTTCTGCCAAATTTACTTCAACTTTCGATACGCCGGCAATATCGCTTAATGCTGTTTGAACGTGGTTGACGCAATTATTGCAAGTCATGCCGCCCACACCTATGACATATTCCTTGGATACCGCCTCAGCCATACAAAATAGCGAACATGGATTGAAATAAAGGTTTGTTTGTGCCTGCTTATTGTTCGAAATCAGTAAACGTGATGGGCTTGCAAGGCTTGGAAAAATTAAAACCAAACATGGTGTTCTAGATACGCCTACCTTGTTACCTGTAGTTAATCCAAAAATTCTAACTCTTTCTATGGAAGAATTAAGAGAATGTGGAGCTCAAGGCCTAATTACGAATAGTTACATCATATACAAAAACCCAGAACTAAAAGAAACTGCGGAGAAGAAAGGCGTTCATGGGCTACTAAATTGGGATGGCCCTATCATGACTGATAGTGGGACATTTCAATCTCATGTTTATGGTGAAATTGATATGCAACCAGAAGAGATTCTTAATTTTCAAAAGAAGATTGGAGTCGATATTGGAACTGTTTTGGATGTTTTTTGTGAACCTGAAACTAAGTTTGAAGATGCAAAAAAAGAATTAGAAGAAACGCAACGGAGAATTGAAGAATCTGACCAAAATAAAAATTCTATTTTTCTTGCCGCTCCGATACAAGGAGGGAGACATTTAGATCTGCGATTAAAGGCTGCTCAAATGGCCTCGAAAACTGATGCTGAATTGTTTCCTATTGGAGGTGTGGTTCCTTTAATGGAAAAAAATAATTTTGAAAAGCTGAGTGAAGTGATTATTGCTTCAAAAAAAGGCCTTGATATGTCAAGACCTGTTCACTTATTCGGATGTGGACACCCTATGCTTTTTGCTTTAGCTACCTTTTTAGGATGTGATTTGTTTGATAGTTCAAGTTATGCTAAATTTGCCTCTCGTGATAGTCTAATGTTTACATGGGGATCTAGAAATTTAGAAGAATTAGAAGAGTTTCCAAGTGAATTTTCAGCAGCACCAGGTATTACAATTAATGAACTCAAAGGAATGGAAAAGAAAAAACGTCAGAAAATTATAGCTAAACACAATTTAATTGTGTCCTTTACCGAAATTCGACGAGTCAAACAAGCGATACATGACGGGCTTTTATGGGAATTAGTAGAAAATAGATTAAGAACCTCTCCTGCTTTGATGAAAGTCTTTCCTATTTTGAAAAGGGAAATGAATTGGATTAAAGAATTTGAACCTGCTTATCGATATAAAACTCCAATAAAAACCGGTGATGAATCTGATTCTAGACCTATCTTTTCTAAACTTGCTAATTCATTCAAATCAGGAGAGATGACTCATCCTTACTTTGGAAAAGTTCCAAATCATTTATCCGAAACTTATCCTTTCCACCCTGGATTGTTACAGGATGATATTGAAGGTTGGAAAATGCAAAATTGGAATATAGAACGTGTTCGGACTATTTTAGATTATCAATTTGGTGAAGCAATTGGAAAATCATTCACAAAGGGAAAGATTGAATTAGTAATTAGCAGAAAAACAAAAAGACTAAGGAATTTACTTTTGGATGGAGAGCATGTAGCATCTCTCTCTCACAGAAGAGGATTATTCATACTCCAGAAAAAAGGAGCTGAACTAATGCATGCGTCTTCAAAGGCTCCAAGATTCCGTATTGTTGTTGATTCAGAAACTGCCGAATTTAATCGAAAAGGAAAAAGTGTATTTTGTAAATTTATAGAGGATATTGATTCCGAATTAAGATGTATGGATGAATGTATTGTTGTGACGCCTGATGATGATTTAATTGCTTTTGGTAAATTAATTGTTTCACCTAAAGAATTAGAGCTTGGACAACAAGGAATGGCTGTCCGGGTTCGTAGCGGAATTGAAAATTCTTAGAAATCGTAAGTTCTTTAATCAAAGTCCTATCTATTGTTCTATGCAGCGTAAAGCATTAGTCTCAGGAATCATGATGTTTCTACTTTTGAGCACTAGCTTTGCTAATTTAGCTGCAGAAGAAGAAACTCCTGTTTATGATGAGAATTGGTGGGATGTTTATTCGAGAGATAAAAATCATGACGGGATTTCTGATTTATTAATTTGGAAATTAGCGCAAGGTGAACGATTCTTTAATGGTGGAGAAGCTCGAGTTTTCGTAAGGTATGATCATCACCCAACTGATTATGATGTTCAGAGATTAGAAGACGTAGGGGTTGAAGTTACATTTCGTGCACAATATATCGATTTACTATCAACAACTATGCCTCGAGATTTGATTCTTGAAGTTGCCAATTGGGAAGGTGTGGTAATGCTAGATGATATCGGAAAGGCTGAGCCGCATATGGCTGATGCCGTTCCTGCAATGGGGGTAGATCTGGTTTGGGAAAATCATGGGATTTATGGTGAAGGAATTTCGATTGCGATTGTAGATACTGGAGTAGACAACGCACATGTTGGACTTGATGACATGGATGATAATCAATTTACTTTTGATGATATGAAAGTAGTTGCTTACTATGATGCCGTCCAAGATGCTGTAATTTGCCAACCTTGCCTTCCTGGAGAATCGCTAGATAGTGGAACTCATGGAACTCATGTTGCTGGGATAGCTGCTGGAACTGGTGCTGGAGAACCTGCACCTGATGGAACACCACATGTTGGTGTTGCACCAAAAGCCAATATAGTTAATGTTCTTTCTTGCTGTGATGGTGATATTGAAGATATTATCAGAGGTGTAGAATGGACTATTACCAATCAAAAATTAGTTACGCCAAATATTCGTGTAATGACTTCTAGTCTCGGTGAACAACAAGTGGAATTCCACATAGATAATGATGGGAGTTCTGCATGGAGTCAAGCTGTTGATGCAGCTGTTGAATCTGGGTTAGTTGTTACACTGAGTGCTGGTAATGAATTTGGATCCTTGACTGCTGCAGGATGTAATACTATTGATTCGCCCGGTGATTCTAGATTGCCGATAACTGTTGCTTCTTTAGACAAAGATTTGAGTTTAGCCATTTACAGTTCTAGAGGTTATACTTCAGATGGTCGAGTGAAGCCTGATGTTGCAACCATTGGCAGTAACATAATGGCCCCTAACAAAGGAACTGGGACAGGATATACGAGCAAAAGTGGAACTAGTATGGCCACACCATTAATGGCTGGAATTGTAGCTCTAACATTAGAAGCCAATCCAGATATGACTCCTGCTGAAGTGAAAGATACTTTAGTTGCAGGATATGCTATTGAAAGAGAAGTTTTGAATGATGATCCTGATGCTGCATCTAATAATTGCTCACTTGCTGAGACTCGTCCTGATAATGAATATGGATATGGGCAAGCTGACCCCTTAGTATTTGTTGAAGTTGCGGGGAAAATAGACCCTGAAGTTTCAGTAAATTGGTCTCTAGATTATGAAATGGAAGAAATTAATGGAACTATGGTTCCGATAAAACCAAGATTATACAATAATGATGTGCTGGAAGGAACTGCAGTTACTCTGAACAAACCAACGAATGGAGGGGGCGTTCAAATTAGATTTGGGGCCAGTCAATGGTACAATGCTACTGATACTTCTTCACAAAAGAACTGGGCTACATGGGGACTTGCAATACCTGATGGCTTAGAACTTGAAGATAATCGAACTGTAACATTGTCTGCTAGATTAGTGTTAGGAGGTGGAGAATCAATGTCTGCTGTCAATAGTTTTTCAGTTGTTTACATGGATGATGATCGGCCTGCTAGTTTACTTATTGAAGGATTGACTGATTTAGGAGGAATGATTTTTCTGCCTGTAATTCTTTTGTCTATTATTGCTGCAGGATATATTTTCACTCAACCTAGAAAATCTAAAAGTAATTTAGAAGTTGAAGAATCTGGAGGAGATGAATTTGTCTGGGATGATGATGTTGCAATTGATGGGCAGAATAATCTCATGACAACTATGTTTGGAAAGATGAGTGCTAAAGCGCTTACATTATGTGCTCTTTACACTGCTCAAGGAATTCCTTCTGGGTTTATTTCGTTTACATTAATCGCTTATCTTGCTGAACAAGGATTTAGTGCTGCAGCCATAGGAAATATGCTATTCTGGGTGTACTTACCTTGGGTTTTCAAATTCCTTTGGGGTCCATTTGTTGATACTTATCATTACTTACCTATGGGAAGGCGTAGGCCTTGGATCCTCAGTGCTCAGACTGGAATGGTAGTTACTGTTATAATTATCGCACTTGTACCTGATATCGATACTAAAGTGACATGGCTAACGGCATTGTTATTCTTCCACAATTGTTTTGCCTCATTACAAGATGTCGCTGTAGATGGTTTAGCTGTTGATATCTTAAGTCCTGAAGAATTTGGGAAAATTAACGGATTTATGTTTGGAGCAAAGCGTTTTGGTACAATGGTTGGTGGTGCTGGTATTGGATATTTCATGGGTAAATACACATCAATTGGAATATCGGGAGGATTGCTTTTGACAGTACCATTCTTATTATTGATTATGTGTTTACCTGCTTTTATTAGAGAAAGACCTGGTGAGAAATTATTTCCTTGGACTGAGGGTAAAGCAGTCATAAAACAGAGCGAAGATGTAAAAGTAAAAGCCGATATAGAAGTAGCTTGGGACTCATCTAGCAAATTCGATATGGGTGAACATAATACTCAATCACTAACTGTTGATATTGGTTTGCTAATTGCTTTAGATTTATTCTTATTATTAACAATTGGAGATTTCGCAGGAAAAATATGGTGCCATTTAATTGCACTGATTGCAGGTATAGCTTACTTTGTTTTATTAAGAAATAACACATTTGGTCAACAAGCTTTTGATCTAGCACCTGAAAAGAGCGATATTGTTCGAGCGCTATCTCTTAGGGCTCCTTTAATTGGTATTGTTCTCGCTATGCTAACTTACTTCTGGGAATTTTTGATTCCTGTTTTGAATGTTCTTTTCATTCAACAATTAGGATGGAGTGATACTGAATATGTTGCTGTAACTGGAGGTTCAGCAGTAATTGCCGGTATTGCCGGCACAATTGGAGGCGGACTCATTGCAGATAAATTTGGTGCGCGTCGTGTTGCTAGTTTATTTGCCATCCTAACTGGTCTGTCGATTTTTACCATCGCTTTAGCTGAACCTTTGTGGGATAATAGAACCGTTATGACTTGGTTAATTATCATATATCCTTTCTTCGGAGCTGCCATGGGTATTTCTTTGATTTCATTATTCATGAATGTTACATGGCCAAAAGTAGGAGCTACTCAATTTACTCTTTACATGGCAATGTTGAATTTCGGTGCATTATTTGGTCTTAAGATGGCTGGATACTTTGAAGAAAACTTCACATATACTACTACAATCATGATTGGTGGAACTTGTCAGCTCTTGATTGCTTTCGTTCTACCATTTATTGATCCTGGTCAAACTAGAAGGGAATTAGGTAACGAATTTTAAGCGATAACCCTTAAGAACAGCTCTTTCTGGAAGCTTGCCTTGGAGACGGGGCAGGATAAGAGAAATGAGCAATAATATCTATGTAGGAAACTTGCCATGGTCATACAGAGACGACAATTTGAAAGAACTGTTTGCAGAACATGGTGAAGTAGCGGATGCGAAAGTAATAGTCGATCGCATGAGCGGCAGAAGTCGCGGATTTGGATTTGTCGAAATGGCAAGTGGAGATGAGGCAGCAGCAGCAATTGAAGCCCTAAATGGTTACGATGCTGAGGGCCGTGAATTAAAGGTGAACGAGGCCAAACCTCGAGATGGTTAAATTAATAGAAAACGACGAACATTTTATTCTGGTTTCACTGTTAATTACAGTGTGTATGCAAATGAGCTTTTTTGCTATAGCGTACACGCTGCAGATTGACAAAGTAACTGATTTTGCAGGAACTAGCAACTTCCTAATTCTAGCTATCTTTACGCTATGGTTAGGTGAGGATTTTTCATTCCCAAAGATAATTGGATCTCTCATGATTATCTTATGGTCGGTAAGACTTGGTTTCTATTTGTCTTACAGAATTGTAGCATGGGGGGAGGATCATCGATTCGATGATATACGTGCTAAATTCTGGAGTTTTTTTGGATTCTGGGTTTTACAGATTTTATGGGTGTTTCTAACATCTCTACCTGTAATATATTTCAATAGTATTGATGCGAACATTAGTTTAGATTTGATTGGCTATATCGGAATTGGGATTTTTGCAATCGGATTTATTATGGAATCCTGGTCTGATTATACCAAATTTAATCATAAATTAAATGGTGAAAAATGGTGCGATACTGGACTTTGGAAATATAGCCGCCATCCTAATTATTTTGGAAATATTATGCTGTGGTTTGGAATTTTCATTTTCTGTCATAATTATGGAGCTCCTTTATGGACAATTATAGGGCCTCTTTGGACGGCTTTCTTACTCCTATTTGTGAGTGGATTGCCCTTCCTGGAAGAATCTGCAGACAAGAAATATGGTGATGATTCAGAATATCTAAGATACAAAGCTGAAACTTCAATCTTGGTTCCTTGGTTCAAGTAATTATCTAAAACATCCGAAGCATTCTTTAACTGGATTTTAGAATGCAAAAAAGAGTCAATGATTATTGAACAAATACTAATCGGGCCAATGGCTAATTTTGGTTATATTCTTGGTTGTGAAGAAACTAGAATAGCTGCCTTAATTGATCCTGCTTTTGAACCTGAAAAATTAATTGCAAGAGCTAAAGAACTTGAGTTAGATATTGAATGGATTTTGAATACGCACGGCCATTTTGATCACATAAATGGAAATGAAGCTGCGGTCGAAATGACTGGGGCTAAAATTATAGGTCATGATAGTTCTACTTTTCATGTAGATCGAAAAGTAGACCACGGAGATAAATTTCTGATTGGGAATTTGCAAATTGATGTCTTGTTCACTCCTGGCCATAGTTCTGATGAAATTTGCTTTTTTGTGAATCATCAAGTAATTTTCACAGGAGATGTTCTGTTTGTTGGTGAATGTGGTCGAACAGATTTGCCTGGAAGTAATGTGCAAGATATGTATCAATCTTTATTCCACACTTTAGCTTCTATTCCTGACGATGTAGACATGTTTCCAGGGCATGATTATGGAAGTAGTCCTATGTCAACAATGGGTTTTGAACGTGCTAATAATTATGTGTTGAAACCGCGTTCACTAGAAGAGTTTGTTACCTTTATGAATGAACCATAACTAATCAAAATTGATATATGTTTGGTTTGGGATATTAATATATAAGCAAAAGAGTTGAAACATTATGAATTTCAGGGGTCTTATTTGAGCGAAACTGGAACTTCCAGCATTGTAGATGTTCTTAATCCTCGTGTTACTAAATTAAACTGGATGTTGATCTTTGTTCCTTTAGCTATTTATTTCGAGCTTGAAAAATCCCATGGTCCTGCTTTTATAGTTTCCATGCTCGCGATTATGCCTCTAGCTTTTCTGATGGGGAAGGCAACGGAAGAAATAGCATTACGTACAAGTGAATCAATAGGTGGATTATTGAATGCTACTTTTGGTAATGCAGTAGAGATGATAATAGCTGGTCTTGCCATATATTCGGCCTATAAGAATCCTGAGGTTTCTGAAACTATGATCCAGATTGTTCAAGCCTCTTTGATAGGGTCAATCCTTGGAAATCTATTGTTAGTAATGGGCATAGCGTTTGTTTGGGGTGGAATTCACTATAATACTCAAAAATTCTCTTCAGAAGCTTCGCAAGTAAATGGTTCTTTGTTGCTTCTAGCATTGGTCAGTATGGTGATTCCTGAAATGTATAGTAGCAGTACTTCAGGTACTGCGATTGAAGAATTATCGCATTATACAGCTCTATTGCTCCTATTTCTCTATTTTATGCAATTACTATTCCAACTTAAAACTCATTCACAAATTTATGCGGCAGAATCCCATCATGATGAAATTGCCGATATGTCTTACAGAGATTCTATTCTTCTTTTAGTTGGGTCAACTTTCTTTGTTGCTTTTATGGCTGAAATCCTTGTCGGTTCAATCTCACATGCAGCTGAAGAATATCATCTTCCAACTCTGTTTATCGGCGTTATTCTGGTCCCTTTTTTTGGTAATGCAGCCGAGCACTTTACTGCCGTAACGGTAGCTGGCAAGAACAAAATGGATTTATCCGTCGGTATTGCAATAGGTTCTAGTATTCAAATTGCTCTTTTTGTGACGCCTTTGATAGTTCTGATGGGGTGGGCCTTGGGTGTGCCTATGACTCTTCAGTTCGGTTCATTCGAAACTATTGTTACTTTTTTGGCAGTCTTAATTGCAAATTTTATAATTCAAGATGGTGAATCGAATTGGTTAGAAGGAGCAATGTTGTTGATTACATATGGAATAATAGCAATCGCATTCTGGTTTCTCTAAAGCACGTCGTCGGAAAGTAAAATGGCGCCAGGGGAGAGATTTGAACTCCCGAGGGATTGCTCCCAGTGGCTTTCGAGGCCACCGCAATACCGGACTATGCGACCCTGGCTACAATTATATCCAGATGTGTTGGGTCTTAATGTTCACGGTAAGTATTATTCTCCCTTTCTTTATTGAATACTCATGGAGTGGAAAGTTACAATAGATAACAATACTCAAACCGTAGATTTACCGGATGATAGTACAGCTTCTGATCTTGTAAATCATTTGGAGCTTCATCCTGATAGCTTATTGGTACTCACAGATGAAGAAAAAATGGTGCCTATTCCTTTGGTTTCAAAATTACCTGAAAAACCAATAAGAGTTATCTTAGTTGCCTCTGGTGGATAACATAGCATCTTATTTATTGAGACTTGATTGTCAACTTAACGAAGTAGTGAGCAATGCCTAAGAAAAAAAGTAAAAAGGAAGAAGTATTGGAAGAAACTCCTCCAAAGGAAATTAAAACTAAAAGTAAGACTTCCAAAAAAACTACTTCTAAACCTAAAAAGACCGAAGATAACAAAGAAGGTAAAGGTCGTTTGGTTGTATCTCAGCATGAAAAAGACGAAATTGATGCTGTAATTGATGCGTTTTGGTCATTTATTACTCTTCTAAAAAAAGCCCCAAAACACCTTGTGGCTGCTGGATTTATTATTGCTTTAATTGGCGCAAGTTTTTCTGGTTGGGCCCAAGAATTAGTTGGTCAAGAAAAGAATGGCCTTTGGTATGCAATAACTGAAACAGATGATGAACTAAAACTAAATCCCAATGGAGTCTATCTTAGCTATTCCCCTGGCGAGGAAATACGAATTGAAGGATCTATTACAGAAATTGAATATTTTGGCGCCCTAGATGATTGTAGTGGTATATCTGTATCCGAACCAAAATTATGTGAGAAATATCCTGTTATTCATGAGGATTTGGGAGTTATTGAGTCTAATTCTTATACCAAATTACAACTGCAAACTACCGATTATTTATTCCCCTCTAATATTAATAATAAATTTAATGAAAATGATTTGGACATTAATTTCGCAAATGGTGAAAAATATGTCGCTGAAGATGACGAAGAAGGACTAAAACCTTTAGGAATTTACTTTGAAAATGAAGAGGTGTCTGCTGCTGTTTTTACTGACGTCACTTTTGACAATATACTTTTTTCCAATGTATCTTTTAAAGATACTTTCTTTATTGACTGTCTATTCAATCAAGTTTCTTTTTATAATGTAACTTTTTCAGAATCTGTTTTTTCAAACAGTACCTTTGATATTGTCCTTTTCAATAATGTTTCAATAGATTCGAGTAGGTTTGAAAATAGTGATTTACGGCATTTTTTAGTTAGTCAATCTAAATTTAATAATACCAATTTTGACAACACGCACATTCAAGCTTCAAAATGGTCTTATTCTTCATTAGAGAACGGCGTT